>Ga0307930_1003104_pt1 | contig 12358 bp, 7 predicted proteins | sample OrgLakmetageno46_FD_203161 | JGI IMG/M metagenome (GOLD analysis project Ga0307930, IMG submission 203161) | Saline water microbial communities from Organic Lake, Antarctica - #46 | ecosystem: Environmental > Aquatic > Non-marine Saline and Alkaline > Saline | place: Antarctica: Organic Lake... | reverse complement strand
TGCCTCCATAAGTGGTCTTATCGCTTTAGGTCTAGCAGTAGGAGGTTACTTAGGGATAAGACAGACGAGAAAACAAGACTAGTCAATAGGCTAAAACACTATAAAAGAGAAAAACCATCTGAGCAATCAGATGGTTTTTTGGATTAATTATCTCTATTCTTTTTTCGGTCCCTCAGTATTTTAGCGTACATCACCACAATGTAAATCATGATAAGAACAATACCTAGATAAACCCAATTCTCTTGAATGAATTCTGAAAATTCAAAAGCTCTGTAGGATTCATTATTATGGGGTTTGGGAAGTTCACTTTGCATAAATATGACTTTTATTCAAAGTTATAAACCTTTTATAAAACTACCGAAAGAATCACCGAAATTTAATTGAGTGTCGACTTGGTTTCTGTCTAGTTTTTTATGAACAGATAAGCCCCAAAGGATAAATTCCATCCAAAAGTACTTTTCAGCCTTATCATAATTGGAGACATATTCATTTAGCATTTCTTCTAAAGGTTTGATTTTATTGAGAGCTGATTCATATTCTGCATTAGAGTCATCTTCAAAAAACTGAACATCGTCATTCTTCATAAACCAATTCAAAACTTTATCATACGATTGGTCCTCATCTTGTTTCTCTAGTTTTTTGATTTCAGGAAAATATTTAGGATATAGATTTAAAATTGCAGCTTCTATAAGCTGTTGAGCAACAAATTCAGCGCCTTCTTCTTCTCCTTCGTAAACCAATTCTACCTTACCAGTGATAGCAGGTATAATACCATTAAAATCACTTAATCTGAGGCAGGTTTTACTATCTCCGTTTACAAGAGCTCTCCGTTCTGCAGTACTCATTAAGTTTTCGAAAGCAGTAATACTTAGTCTTGCACTTACACCACTTTTAGAATCTACATAATGACTTTGTCTTGCTTCAATAGAAATTTGTTCTAGTAAGGTTCTTGCTAAATCCGGAACAATAATATTTTCTTTTTTGAAGTCAGAAAGTTGGGCTTCCTGCTTGGTGATTTGCTTAGCAATCTCAATATCTTTGGGATAGTGTGTCAAAATTTGAGAGCCTATCCTATCTTTTAGAGGAGTAACAATACTTCCTCGGTTGGTGTAATCTTCTGGATTTGCGGTAAAGACAAATTGAAGATCCAATGCTAATCTTAAGTTGAAACCTCTTATTTGAACATCTCCTTCTTGAAGAATATTGAATAGAGCGACTTGAATTCTAGCTTGTAAATCTGGTAGCTCGTTGATAACGAAAATGCAACGATTGGCTCTAGGGATCATTCCATAATGAATGACCCTTTGGTCGGCATAGCTCAACTTTAAGTTGGCCGCTTTTATAGGATCGATGTCTCCAATCAAGTCCGCAACAGTCACATCTGGAGTAGCTAGTTTTTCAGCAAAACGCTCACTCCTGTGCAACCAAGAAATAGGCGTATCATCTCCTTTTTCTTCAATAAGTTCTTTGGCATATAAGGAAATAGGGTGGAAGGGATCATCGTTGATTTCAGACCCTTCAACTACTGGGATGTATTCATCCAGTAGATTTAAGAGTTGTCTAGCTATCCTTGTTTTGGCTTGGCCTCTTAAGCCCAGTAAATTGATATTATGCTTGGATAAAATAGCCTGTTCTAGCTGTGGAATCACGGTGTGTTCATAACCAAAAATCCCTTCAAATGAAGATTTATCCTTTTTTAGGTTATGAATGAGATTATCTCTCAACTCATCTTTTATAGATTTGGATATATAAGAATTGGATTTTAAATCTCCAAGTGTCTTTAGTGCAGTCAATTGCATATTATATTTTTTTTCGTTTATTATTTTCGTAATCTTCAAAAATCATCTCTCCTAAGCCTTTGAGTCCAGAGAAGTATGCCCTACCTTGGTTGGACTTGGTAAATTCCCTTACAAATTTTTGCAAATAGGGATCAGAAGCAATCATAAAGGTGGTAATAGGTATCCTCAATTTTCTGGCTTGTGCAGCCATGTTGTAGCATTTTTTAGTGATGGTATCATCTAGGCCCGCACTATTTTTATAGTAGCTCCCATCCGAAAGTTTTAAGCAACTTGGTTTACCATCGGTGATCATAAAGATTTGCTTATTTGCATTTCTCTTTCTACTTAAAATTTTCATGGCTAGTTGAAGTCCTGCCACAGTATTAGTATGATAAGGACCCACTTGTAAATAAGGTAAGTCTCCAATTTTTACAGGCCATGCATCATTTCCAAAGACGATGATATCTAAGGTATCTTTAGCATATTTTGTAGTAATCATTTCTGCCAAAGCCATTGCCACTTTCTTGGCCGGTGTTATTCTATCTTCACCGTACAAGATCATACTATGACTAATGTCTATCATGAGTACTGTGCTCATCTGTGTTTGGTGATGTGTATCGTTAACCACCAAATCATTTTCAGACATCTTAAACTCATCGATGCCGTGATTAACTTGAGCATTTTTGAAGCTTTCGGTCATGGAGACTTGATCAAAACCATCTCCAAACTGAAATTCTCTCAAATCGCCTGTTTTTTCGTCGCCAAGTCCAGTATGTTTGGTTTTGTGCTTACCCGAACCGCTTCTTCTGAGTTTTCCGAAAATTTGTTCTAAAGCATGCTTTCTTATAGCTTGCTCAGTTTTATTGGTGATTTTCACTCCAGAATTACCATCTGGTTTAATTTCTTCACGGATATACCCCTTTTTCTTTAAGTCTTCTATGAAATCATCAATCGTATACTCTTCAGTGGTGATCTCGTATGCCTTGTCCAATTCTTTGAGCCAATCAATAGCTTCATCGAAATCGCCAGAGGTGTGAGTGATCAATTCCATAAAGATGTCCAGCAGTTTATCAAACAAACTGGTGTTTTCTTCATGAGGTTTAAAAATGATACCTTTTCTATAATTTGCCATAGCCTAAAAGTACTTGAATTATAAAGAGCTAGAGAGTAAGATTGTGTTAAACTGTTTTTAAAACTAAACTAGATTTTTCTATGTTTTATCGAGGTACTTGTTTCGGAATTTGATCACTAGAGCTAAGCTTCTAATGAGCATCCATACAAAAAAGGCAATCCAAATCGCGTAGAGCTTGAGTCCCAGATAATCCAAAACTAACAGAGTTGGCCAAAATCCGAGGAATGTCGCAACGAGTAGAACGTTTCTGAGGTATTTTGCCTCTCCTAGACCTTTAAAAATCCCATCAAACATAAATGCAATAGCATTCACGGGCTGCATGATAAGAACTATCCAAAATACGGAAGAAAACAGAAGTAATACTTGCTCATCTTTATTAAAGATAAGTCCAATTTCATCGTAAAAAAGAGCACAAGAGCCAGCTAGAATCAAAGCAATAATTATAGCATATTTACTTATGTCTTTACTAAGGTTCCAGAGCTTGGTATAAGCTTTTGCGCCAAGTAGTTTGCCCCCAATTGCATTTCCCGCATTGGCATAGCCATCTATAAAAAAGGAAAAGAATAGCCAAATATTCATGAGTATGCTTTGTGCAGCTATGTAATTTTTTCCGTAGTCTGTAGCGTATGAATTGGCTAAGTAGATAGCGATATTTAAAGCTAAGGTCCTTAAAAACAAATTGGCAGCCATGGAAATTAGAGGCTTCAAATTGGGATTGATCTTCAAACTTGGCTTAAGATGAAAAGGCGTTTTTTTGTAGAAAAAATATAAAGCCATGACCAGCATTACACCTTGGGCAATTACACTTGCAATCGCTGCTCCTTCCAAGTGCAAAGCAGGGATAAAACCTTCTATTCCGTAAACGAGTAAAAAATCCAGACCTATGTTTACAGCCCCTCCAACCAAGCTACATTTCATGGCCCAAAGTGTATTTTGGAGACCTCTAAAGACACCGAAAATCGCAAAGGTTACTAAGGTAAGAGGAAAGCCTAAGGCGCGTATTTTGTAGTAGCTTTTGGTGTAGTCTAAAATTAATCCTTCAGCATTATACGCACTAAAGATAAGTTCAGCAAAAAAGGCAGTCACAAAATAAATAATAAGACTCAGGAGAAAATTGAGTAAAATAGTTTGAGGTACTAAGGTTTTTACAGCATGTAATCGGTTAGATCCCAAGTGCTGTGAAACTATTGCTGATATAGCAGTTTTAGTTTGTGCTAAAATCCAAATAATAGCAGATAAGAAAGAGCCTACAATTCCAGCAGCAGCCAAAGCCTCCACAGCGTTTTCTTCTACATTACCAATAATGGCGATATCGCTGAGAGAGATGAGGGGTTCTGCAATACCCGCTACAATGGCAGGAAGGGCAATGGTATTAATTTCCCTGAAAGAGACTTTTGGTGTTTTTATGCTTTTTTTAGAAGGCATCCATTAGGGTTTCCAATTGCATCCCTCTGGATCCTTTTATCAAAATAAATGAAGATTTCTTAGGTTTGTTTTTCGATATAAAGTCAGTAAGGTCCGTTGTGGTTTTGAATGAAGATATATTTTCAAAGCCTTTTGATGCTTCAGAAAAATGCTCACCGCAGACAAGAATAGAATCAAAGTTTAAAGCCTCGCAGATTTTTAAGATTTGACGATGTTCCTCAAGAGTAGTTTCACCAATTTCAAACATATCCCCTAAAATAACAGTGTGAGAGGTTGCGCTCATTTTTTTGAAGCTATCAAGTGCAGCCTTCATGCTGGTTGGGTTTGCATTGTAAGCATCTAACAGAATCTTTAAGTCATTTTTTTCGATAACTTGGGAACGCATTTTTTCAGGCTCGAAATTTTCAATAGCTTCCTTAATTTCATCCTTTCCAACTCCAAAATAGCGTCCTATACCTATGGCAGCTGCAATGTTTTTAAAATTATACTCGCCTATTAATTGACTTTTAATTTGAAGATGAGAATATTCTAATTCAACAAAAGGGTTGGCCTCCACAAAAGTGACTCTACAGTCTGATAGCGCTTTTTGGCCAATGCTATAATTTTTGTAATTGACAGCTTTTTTAACTTGAATGTCGTCGTCTCTGTTGAAAAAAATCAAACCATCATGTTGAATTAAATAGTTGTAAAGTTCAGATTTTCCTTTTATGACTCCTTCTATTCCCCCAAAACCTTCCAGGTGAGCTTTTCCAAAATTGGTGATATAACCGTAGTTCGGTTCTGCTATTTTACACAGGGATTCTATTTCTTTTTGATGATTGGCGCCCATCTCAACGATGCCTAAATCCAATTCAGCAGTAAACGAAAGCAGAGTTAGAGGAACGCCAATGTGATTGTTCAAATTACCTTTAGTTGCTCTGACTTTAAATTTTTTTGAGAGCACTTCTAAAACTAGCTTTTTGGTCGTGGTTTTTCCATTACTTCCTGTGATCGCGACAATGGGTAGCTTCAGCTGTTTCCTGTGAAAATTCGCGAGATGTTGTAAGGCAGTAAGAACATTTTCAACCAGGATTTTACGGTCTCCTTGTTGATCTGGATCATCTATCACCGCAAAGGAAGCTCCCTTTTCCAAAGCTTCGTCAGCATAAAGATTAGCATCGAAATTATCGCCTTTTAAAGCAAAGAAAAGACAATTGGACTCTATTTTACGAGTGTCTGTAGAAACACCGCTGCTTTCAGCAAATTTTGAATATAAGTCTCTAATTGTTGTCATAATGAGAAATAAAAAAAGCCCTAATACAATATTAGAGCTTTTAAGTTGAAAAATAAATATATTTTAATTTCTTGTTCTTCGTCCTTTGTTAGATTTAGATCCGACTTTAGACATAGCATTTCTAAATCCAATGTCGTCTGTAGCCATATCTTGTGGGAAATATCTTCTTTGTGCTGGGTCTAACCAATACTCTCTGTCTTTCCAAGACCCTCCTTTATATACTCTTACGTGATCATCGATAAGTGTCGTTCTTTTTGTAGAATCATCATAACGTCTGTCGATTTTACCGTCTTTAAGCGTCACTTCATTATCAGGAGAATTGTACATTTCTTCATCTTTTTTAGTATCTCCCTGTTCGCCATAATATATTGAAGATGATTTATCACCATCTCTGAAATTAATATTATCACTTTTCGAAAATTGCGTTCTTAAATAGGTTTCTTGGTCACCAATACTAGTTTGAGCAATTTCTCCAGGAATATTTCTAGCCATAATTCTACCATTGCTTAAGGTGTCATAGATCACTTCATCTGCAGTTAAAACCTTCACTTTGCCATCCTCAGTAATAGCGTTTTTGGTATACACATTTCCTCTAAAATAATTGAAATCGTTATACTCGTTATCAACTCTAGGTCTGTATACATCCGCAACCCATTCAGAAACGTTACCAGCCATGTCATAAAGGCCGTAATCATTAGGCTCATAAGATCTTACTTCAGCAGTAATATCTGCTCCGTCATCACTCCAGCCTGCAATTCCACCATAATCACCTTGGCCTTGCTTAAAGTTAGCACGTTGATCACCGATGGTTTTTCTATCTCCCGATCTGGTATATTGTCCATCCCAAGGATATTTTTTTCTACCCCTGTAGGAATTATAGTCTCTTAAAGAACTCTGCCCTAACGCAGCATATTCCCATTCTGCTTCTGTAGGTAATCTATAAGCGGGAAGAAGTTCTCCATCCTTTCGTTGAACGTAAACATTGGTACTATCTGGATTATTTCTCAGCTTTCTGTCCGTTTCTCTTCCTCCTCTGGTAATAGAATCACTACCTCCGTATACTTTACTTGGTGCGTTAAGATATGTTTCTGTACTAAAAACATTATCGGCACTACTATTTTTATAGGCATCTCTCGATGTGTATCCTTTATCTGATAAACGTTTTTCGTTAACACGGTCTGTTCTCCATTGACTAAATTCAGTTGCTTGAATCCAATTTACCCCAACAACGGGATAGGTATGAAAAGCTGGATGTCTTAAGTAATTGTTGACCATATTCTCGTTGAATCCTAAAGGATTTCTCCAGACCAAAGTATCCGGTAATGCACCTGCATAAATGTTTTTGTAGCGTTCTTCCGATGGAGGAAAAACTTGCTTTAACCAATCCAAATATTCAAGGTACATCACATTTGTAACTTCAGTCTCGTCGATGTAAAAAGATTGAACGTGTTGTTGAGTGGGAGTGTTATTCCAATCATGCATAACATCATCTTGGACTCTACCCATTGTGAAAGTTCCTCCTTCTACAAATAAAAGACCAGGTCCGGCCTCTTGTTCTTCATAGTCGGTTTTGAAACTCACACCTCCATCTCTACCACTTAGATCCCAGCCTGTGGCCCTAGAGCTGCTGTTATCTCTAGAATTATTGCAGCTTGTTGCAAGGATGGCAAATGAGGCAAGCATGCAAGATTTAAAGAAGTTTTTCATAATCATAATTTCGATTTTAATCCAAATTTTGTTCGCAATATAATGATTAACGCGTTATTAACAAGTATATTTTTTAGCGTATCAATTATTTTTTAAATCTAGCTTCAATTTTTATTTTAATATACTATCATTGTAGACAATCCGTTATAGCTTACACTAAAAGATTCTAAAAATGAAATTCTTTATTACGCTTTCATTCCTTTTTATCTACGTTATTGCTGTTTCGCAAGTTGACAAAGTTAACATAAATTGGCGTAATGACAACAAAGTTGCTAAATCTTCTGAAGGAAATATAAATTTATCTCAGTTAGATGCCAATTACTTTGAGTATGACGATGGCAGGCAAAGCTTGAATTACACTCATTTTTTTAATTTAAATTCTACAAATTATAGACTTTCCAATGTTCAGTCCGTTGTGGTTTCTGAACAGATTTCAAACCAAATACAGACTATTCCTGATGAATTATCTTATGAATTCAAATTAGCTCAAGGTCCTGACTTTACAAAGTTGGCTTTAATCTTAAACCCCTTTTATTCTGAAAACAGCTCTATTTATAGAATTGTTTCTTTTGAGGTTGTCCCTACTGCTACTTCCCAATCTTCCACAACAAATAATAGAAATGTTAATCTTTCAAGAAATACTTCTGCTGTTTCCAATTCAATATTTAATACTGGGAGTGTTTTTAAGTTTTATGTCGAAAACACAGGTGCTCACCGTTTGGATTTTTCATTCCTTAGAAGTTTGGGGATTACTGAAAGTAATATTCCCTCTAGTAATCTCAAAATCTTTGGGCATGGTGGAGGAATGCTCCCCTTAGTAAATCAAGACAATCTTTATTTTGATCCTCCAGAGTTATCTATTCAAGTATTTGACGGTGGAGATGGGGTTTTTAATTCTGGGGATTATATTTTATTTTATGCAACCCATACTGAAGGCTGGAGTGAAGAAAATGAAACTAACTTAAATCTGTATGCCGATAGATCGTATTATTATTTGACAGTGAATTCCTCTGGAGGAAAACGCATGTCAACTTTAAATCAACCTGTGGCTGCAGCTACGACTACAATTACAGAATTTGATGATTATCAATTTTATGAAGTCGATGAGACCAGCTTATCATTAGTAGGGCGTAAATGGTTTGGGGATAGATTTGATGTGGAAACTGAACGAACTTATGAGTTTGCGTTTCCTGATCTTGTTCAATCGGAACCTATCCAATTAAATATTAGCCTAGGAGCTATTTCCCCTCTAAGATCATCTTTTACTATTTCGGTAAATGGACAGTCCACAAGTAATCCTATTAATCTATCGGCGACTAGAGCTAATAACCCATCAAGCGGTGCTGAGTTTTCAACCCAAGTTAATTCAAGCACCGATGAAGTCACGATACAACTTACTTACAACAAAAACGGAAATCCTGGAGCTAGAGGGTTTCTGGACTATATTTCTTTAGAAGCTAGAAGAGATCTTATCGCTAGTGAAGCTCAGTTTAAATTTAAAAATACCGATGTAAGTACTTTGCCTGGTGTTGGGGAGTACCTTATCCAAAACTCATCAGAGATAGACCAAGTTTGGGAGATCACAGATCCTATAAATCCCAGATTTATATCTAATCCTAATGAAGCTAATGTTTTTTCTTTCAAAAGTCCACTAGGATCAGCGAAAGAATTCCAGGCGGTGACTCCCACTTATTTTTCACCAAGCATAGAATTTGTTAATGTGCAAGTTCCACGTCAAAATTTGAAGGGGAGTATTCTCACCAATGCTCAAGGTCAGTTTCAAGACATCGATTACTTAATAGTGACACGTTCAGATTTTATGTCAGCTGCCAATCGGTTGGCCCAATACAGAAGGGATAATGATGGGTTAGTAGTTAAAACTGTCACTGTTGAAGACATCTACGAAGAATTTAATTCTGGTAAACAAGACATAGGAGCTATTCGGAATTTTGTAAAATATATCTATGACAATGCCTCTTCACCGGCAAATAGGATTAAATTTTTAGGCTTGATTGGAGATGCTTCTGTAGATTATAAAAATAGGTTGCAAGGAAACACTAGCATAGTTCCTACTTATCAAAGCTTGGGAAGCTTTTCTACAACAGTTTCTTCATTTATGTCAGATGATTTTTTTGTGATGATGGATTCAAATGAAGGTCAAATGGGGTTTGGAGAAGTCATGGATCTAGCCGTTGGTAGAATATTAGCAGACACTCCTCAACGCGCCAATGCGATGGTCGATAAAATAATTTCTTCAGAACAAAAGGAATCTTATGCGCAATGGCGTAATAATTTTGTACTTATTTCTGATGATGCAGACGATGTTAATGATTATAGTCTACAAGTAGATTTAGATAATCTTGGTGATGAAATTTCGGCAAACAAACCCACGGTTAACGTCAAAAAAATTCATTCGGATGCTTTCCAGCAAGTCACTAGCGCTGGAGGAGATCGATATCCAGATGTCAACCGGTCTATAACAGATGCCATAGAAGTGGGCGCTGCTGTGGTTAATTATTTTGGACACGGCGGGGAAGATGGCTTGGCTCAAGAGCGAATCGTTACACAAACCAATACTCAAGACTGGAGAAATCCAGATCGTTTCAATTGTTTTGTGACGATAACTTGTGAATTCACCAAATTCGATAACCCACTTCGTATGACTGGAGGAGAACTTACCTTTTGGAATGAAGATGGAGGAGCTGTTTCACTAGTAACAACTACTAGGGCTATAAGTGTTTTTGCAGGAGTACAGTTTAATAATGTTTTTGCTCCCTTTTTATTTGACTTTGTTGATAATAATGAAACCATAGCTCAATCTGTGGCTAGGGCAAAACAAAACATTTCTGGAAACGGTAAGCGAATTGTCTTTTTTGTAGGGGATCCAGCGATGAGGCTCCCTCTTCCTAAGCCAAGAGTCCAATTATCCAGTATAAATGATATTCCGATAGGCCAATTTACAGATACCTTACAAGCTTTAGGTAAATATAAGTTTAAAGGTCAAATCCTAAACACCAATAATCAACGACTTCAAGACTATAATGGAGATCTGTCAGCTATTGTATTCGATAAGCGAATCGATAGGCAAACCTTAGGAAACGACGGAGCTAGACGAAATGGAGAACTTGCAATTATGGACTTTACCACTTTAGGAGAGAACCTTTTTAGAGGCCAAGCTAGTGTGGTTAATGGTGAGTTTGAATTTGAATTTGTGCTACCAAAAGATACGCGTTTACCCGTAGACCTAGGGAGAGTGAGTTTATATTCTTCAAGAGAAAATCAACTTGAGGAGTATAGTGGTTTTAATACCGATATTTTGATAGGGGGTTTGAATGAAGATGCGCCAGAAGACAACGAGGGCCCACTTATAAATCTATACATGAATGACGAAAACTTCGTGAATGGAGGGATAACCGATAATCAGCCATTTATTTTTGCGCTTTTGGAGGATGAAAACGGGATAAACACTGCGGGAGGGATTGGTCATGATATTATAGCGATCTTGGACGGAGACGAGTCAAACCCTATCATATTAAATGAATATTATGAAGCTGAACAGGATGATTTTACCAACGGAAAGGTTTACTACAGACTCAGAGATTTGGAAGATGGTGAGCATACCTTGAGTTTTAAAGCTTGGGATGTGTACAATAATTCTCAAACTCAAGATATCCAATTTGTAGTTGCCGGAGAAGATGAGCTTAAAATAACTCGGGTTTTAAACTATCCCAATCCTTTTATAGATTACACCGAGTTTTGGTTTAACCACAACCGTCCTTTTGAGCCTTTGGAGGTAATGGTCCAAGTCTTTACCGTTACTGGGAAGTTGGTCTGGACACAAAATCAAATTGCTAATACCAACGGATTTCTTTTTAGAGACTTAAGCTGGAATGGGAGAGATGATTTTGGCGATAAAATAGGAAAAGGGGTTTACGTTTATAAATTAACAGTCAAATCTACATTAACTCAACAAAAAGTCGAAAAATATGAAAAACTTGTCATTCTTTAAATTATATATATTTGTCAATTCAAAACTCCATATGAAATCAATACCATTATTTTTAATCACCGTTTTATATTTTAGCAACAGTTTACAGGCACAAGACGATCGTAGAGTTATCACTACGGGCGTACCTTTTCTACTTATTGCTGCAGATGCTAGATCCTCTGGTATGGGAGATCAAGGGGTGGCCACCAGAGTCGATGCCTTTTCTCAGCAATGGAATGCCGCAAAGTATGCCTTCTCAGAAACAAAAACTGGGATAGGTTTGTCCTATACACCTTACTTAAGAGAGCTTGTAAGTGATATCAATTTGGCTAACTTATCCTACTTCACAAGAATTAATGAACGGAGCGCAGTAGCAGCTAGTATAAGATATTTTGGTTTAGGAGGAGTAGAGTTTAGAGATACCGCAGAGCAACTCGCAAGAGAGGTAGAGCCTAATGAATTTGCTGTTGATCTAAGTTACTCTTTACGATTAAGTGAACAATTTTCTATGGCGGTAACAGGCCGTTTTATCAACTCCAATTTAAGATTTCCTACAGGAATCGCAGATGCTTCTGCAGCGAGTAGTTTTGGAGCAGACGTCTCTATGTTTTATAGAAGTGAGGAGAAGTTTTATAAAGATTTTAATGGTCGCTGGAGAGCTGGTTTATCTATAAGTAATATCGGGCCCAAAATAAAGTATGATGATGCTGGAGATGAAAACTTTCTGCCAACTAACTTTAAAGCGGGAGCTGGGTTTGACTTTATTTTGGATGCTTCCAATACTATTGGTATACATTTGGAGATCAATAAATTGTTAGTCCCTACTCCTCCAAGAATTGTAAGGGATGAACAAGGTCGAATTTCACCAGAGAGCCAACAAGCTCTTCTAGATTATAGACGGGAAAACGAGTTTGGGGCTATATTTTCTTCGTGGGGAGATGCTCCTGATGGGATTTCAGAAGAACTTCGAGAAATCACTTGGGCTCTAGGCGCAGAGTATTGGTTTGAAAATAGCTTTGCGTTAAGATTGGGTTATTTTAATGAATCTCGAGACA
>Ga0307930_1003103_pt1 | contig 12360 bp, 8 predicted proteins | sample OrgLakmetageno46_FD_203161 | JGI IMG/M metagenome (GOLD analysis project Ga0307930, IMG submission 203161) | Saline water microbial communities from Organic Lake, Antarctica - #46 | ecosystem: Environmental > Aquatic > Non-marine Saline and Alkaline > Saline | place: Antarctica: Organic Lake... | reverse complement strand
ATCGATATCAATTAACCACGTTTAATCAAAACTTAGTTCACTCACTCGTGCTGGAAGCGGCCTACTATTTACAGCGGGGGATAAGTCTTATTTTCCTTAAGCAATATGCGCCTGCTTCCTTTCAGGGTCCTTAATCTTAAAGGCCCTGAGCCAAAGTTTTCAACTACTCAAGCACCTCCATTTTGTTGTCGTCTCCAGCGCCAAGTTCATTGAGGTCCAGCTTTTCTTGACCATCGAGACCTAGCGCATCACCGCTGTTGTTCTCTATTGACATGGGCACATCCGCTGCTGTTTGCCTCACGCCCAGCAGCGCCAAAGATTTCCGGTAGCGTTCCGATTCTCCTAGCAGTGCTTGCTCTGGCAACTGCTTTCTGGGAAACACGGCGTTAGTTAGTGACGGTTCGTCAAAAGGCGGCCGTCGTTTGAGCCCTCCATTCGCGATCGAAGCAGCAGAGGAGCGGCGCAAGTGCGCAGCAGCAGGCAAGCGGCGCTTGTCTTCAGCCTGTACGCGCCCTAGGGTCACTGCGCGCGGTGGCCCTCCACCAGGATCGACTCTTGCACCGCTGTTGCTTCCACTACCGCGCCCCGCTAGCCCACCTCCTTGATGAGCACTGGGGTTGGAAGGTGAAGACCCGAGAGCGCCACGCCCGGCACGCCTCGACAAGCCTCGATCAGGCGCCTGCGACACAGCGCGGGCTACGGGAATGGTCGAGAAACCACGGTCTTTTCTAGTACTGCTGCTGCTGCTGCTGGCGGACGTATCCACAGACGCTGACGCGGCCGCTGAAAAGTTGTGAAAGATCCCCTCGGTAAGCTGGTGCGGCAAGGTAGTTAACGAAGGCCCCAAGCGTGAAGCATCTTTAGATGAAGAAGCGCCAGAGCGTAAGATATGCGCTCCATTGCCTTCCAGCGCAGCTGCCCACTCGTCGCCGTCTGCCACCGTAACCTGCACACCGGCCAACCCTCCTCGTAAGCGGCCACGGACGGAAGCCGAATACGCACCCCACCCGAGGTGGTTCCGGGCGGCAACGCGATAGCAAGCTTCCGTAGTGACGCCAGGCTCGACTACCGCAGAAACAGCAGTAGAAGCAGTGGCCGTGTCGTCGTCCATGGCTGTGTGCACGACCTCGGCTACATGTGTGAAGTGCGGGGCATGCTGCTCGGCTTGCGCCGAAGACAGCTGGTTCAGCTCTGCGATTTGTTCCGAAAGCAAGGCTGAAGCTGATGCTCCTGAGGGTGTGGATGAGCTGAGGCTGCTCTTGGTCTTCGCACCGCTACCTTTGCTCTCACTAACATTCCCTTTCGCGCTGCCACTGCTGCTAGTGGCGCTCTTTTTTGAGGCGCTATCCGCATGTGAGGGCAACAAATCAGACCAACCTAGCGAGCTTCCCTCGTGCACCGTCGCCCAGTGGCCTTCGAGCTGCTGCAGCACCACTACGCCAACGGACTTAGCACTATTTCCTCCTCGTTGGTCACCATCAGTGGAGTTGTTGTCATTATGAACAACACCTCGATCGGGCGCAGGCAGCGCCACCGTGCACCGCAAGCGCCGCTGCACTCGGTACTCGTCGATTGGCCAGCCGTTGTCAATTGGAGCGCTCCAGGTAAGGTGGCACACTGGCCGCAACCCATCATCACCGCTGCTGCAACTGCTGCCATTGAGCCTGGAACGCGTTTTGCTAGCCTGCAGCGGTGCGCTCGCTTTAGAGTTACTTTTTTGAGGAGGAGCCCCGGAAAGACTGACCTGAGCGACGGCTATTGCCAAGTTTGGTGGCGGGTCGGGTGGGCACGGTTGAGTGCGAACTTCCACGGTTGGTGGCTCGCCTTCGACCCACTCTGGGTTCTCAGCCGCTAAGGCCAATGCAGCAAGGCCGTGGTTTGACTCAGTCGACATCTCTTTACCTGCGCCACTGTCTGCCAATGTCTCGTCTTCCTCACCAACGCTGCTTAGATTTTCAGCTCCTTTCTTAACGGTTTGACTACCTGAAGCACCAGAAAGCGACCAGGGCTGTTGTTCTTGTGAAGGCCCGGCAAACCGAACCCTATACACGGCGTCCGGCCTCAGACCGCTCAAAATCACGGTAGACCCACTTCGTCGCACGCCATAGACATCACTGCCAGGCGCAGCCCCGTATACTCGATCGACTTCTAGAGCAGCCGCAGCGTGCCTTTCCGCAGAGGTCTGAGCCATCTTGGCAGCTTTGCTCAATTTGATCGGCGCGTCGGAAATTGCCACTTCAATCAGACCGGCTACATGCGACCCGTCAGAGGCGATCGGTGGCGGCGGCGGTGCTGTTAAATTTATGTTTTGGTCGCCACTGCCACTGTCAACTTCAGAAGTGGCTCCGTCTGCCACAGCGCTCTCATCTCCAGGCGCTGCCATAGGACTAGTATAGTCCTCCACAAGCGTCGCAGTAAGCGTAAACAGGCGGTTCTGCCGACCGAGGGACCACGCGGCATCGGCAACGAGATCCGGCAAACCAAGCACTAATGAGCGGCTGCCTAGGTCTCTGTGGTGATGGTGTTGTTTATTCATGGAGGTCTGAGACGATAACGATGATGACGATGACGACGATGAAGAAGATGAGGGAGGTGGGAGTACTGGCTCTGCTACCAGCACTGGCGCAAATGTATCCATGGGGTCAATCACTGGAGCCCCGAATCCTCCTAGACCCAAGCCTGCGCCTCCTCCCTTACTGCCGTTGTTGTTGTTTATATCGCTGTGGCGGTGGCGCATGCTCACTTGTGCGTCGAGTCGCTCAGCCATGGCCGCTCGTCGCTTCGCCCGCCGGGATGCGTCCACCGCTTCTTGGGCCGCCACGTCAGCGCGCGCCCGGCTTGCGGCTTCCTGCCACACGTCGCGCAGCACTTGGCGGGTGGACACGCCCCTTGCTTGGGCTTGAATCAGAGAAGCAGCAAAGTGCCGACCCACCTGCTTAAGTTCGCGAACGGTGCGTGAAAACGGGGAAGAAAGTACAAGCAGCGATGATAAGCTGATGCTAGTAAGGCGCCAAAATAGTAGAGCAGAGACGAACTGGGAATCTACATGAATGACGTGCCGCGCATATTGCGCCTAAGAATAAAGAAAATAATGGCACCTCGCCGCCCGACATGGCGTCATCGAAAGCTGCGTGCAGTCCAACGGCTAGCATCCAGCACGCTCTCAGCTGCTGGGGCGCAGGCGGCAGTTGCGGCTCCGCGGCCGACACCGTTCGCTCAAAGATCGGCTTGAGGGCTTCTTGCTCCACTAAACAGCGCACCTGGGCACCATGAGCATCCAGTAGCACATATATGAGTAAAAGAAAGGAAGGAGAGTCTCAATTTCGAACAACAGAGATTTCCTATTCTCACCCCACCTGAGTCCACTGGTCTCGAGCAGCAATCACGGCACTGTCTTCGTAACGAAACGTAGTCTGCATGAGCTCCGTCATTTCCTCTGCGGCTGCTTTTCGAGCATCGGTGACCGCTGCCCACACCACGTACCCGTCCGCTTTCCACTCCAAGCACGCTCGCATGATGCCTTTCACGTACGAGTGGTTACTGTACTCGGCCGCCAGTGGTGGGTAGTCGACCATTTCTCGCTCGCGCGTGTCTGGAGAGATTTCGTTCGACACTGCGAGCGCGAGCTGAGTGGCGGCAGAAGCTGCAGCAACATTCGCCAATTCTTTGGTTTTCGCAGCGCCTAATTTGCCGAGCTTGGCCCGAGCCGCTCGGTCAATGGCCGCGTCGTCTTCTTCTGATTGGCCGAGAGCGCCGGCACAGCCAGTGCGGTAGGCCTAAAAGGTACACGTATATATACAGATTTAGTGGGGCGGTCACCGGCGGGTGAGGAGTATTAAAAAAGTACTCAAATGCGCACATGTGCGCGTTTGTGTAAAACGTGTGCTATCCTTCCCTAGAGTGCTTCCTGACCTTGAGACCAGTAGAAGGCCAAATGCGACCGAAACGTCCTGCCGGTGGAGTGAGATCGTAAGGCCTAGCGCGCAACTGAATCTGTTCTATGAAGCCTAAGATTGGCTCTTTGACGCTGTCAGGCGCCCCTTCAGGTCGCTTGGCTGTTTCCTTTTCATTGCTCTTGTCCCCACTTTTGCCTGCTCCCTTGCCGTCTTCCTCTCCGTCTCCCTTGTCATTGCTGTTTTCCTGATCTCCCGCGCCCCCATTGATCATTTTCGCGAGGCGCTCGTCGTCGCTCAATTCGACGGTGAAAGGTTCGAGGAGTTTGGCGAGGGCAACAGTCGCCGCCACGCGGCTTAGCCACTCCGCTAATTCGTGGCCGTTCCAGTCTTTAAAGCGTGACAATTTCATGCAGCCTCTCAAAAAGGCAAACCTACAGTCAATTGAGAACAGGAAATATGAATTGAAAAATGAGTGGAATCGCAACCAAAGAATAAAAACAGGGCTGCCAGAATTGAGAACACTATTTTGCCACATCGTATGCACAACGGGCAAACGCGTACTCAGACAAAAATGCGTAAAAGAGCATGCCATATTTCATCTCTTGCAAACCCACGTGTGCAGCATGCGAATGCATGTAGCACATGTGCGCTAACACACACACAGACACCAACCTACCTCGCGCGGGCTTCAACCCGACACCGTCGGCGGCGCAGCCGGTCCCGGCGGCTCGGCTCGTCCAGCTGCTTCCACCATTCCGCGCGCTGAAAGAGCTTCACCCGGCGTTCGGCCCTGGTGACCGCTTCTTTGACGCCGTAGCGTTTGCGGCGCCACCGCATGCCGTCGAAATGGTCGTCTTCTTCGTCGTCGTCGTCGTCAGCCTGATCCTCGTTGTGGCCGTCGCCCCGCGCTTTGTCATTGCCGCGGCTGGCGCCGTCTTCGGGCTCGGAGCCACTGCTGGTGTCCATGTCACTTTCGTCGTCATCGTCGTTGTCGTGTCCCGTGCTTGGCACATTGAGGATTTGTTTTGAGGGCTTGAGGTTCCTTTTCAGCCACCCTCGCACGCTTTCACCGCGCAGCCTCGCAGCTTCCTTTGGGTTCAGCAAGTCCAAACAGGCAGAGGCGGAGAGCCGCGCTGAGGGGTCGCGCAAGAGGCAGCCGCTGATTACGGTGCGTAATGTGTCGCCAAAACGAGGCGCAATGATGTTCTCAACTTGGTGCCGCGACAAACGACTCACCTTTCAAAAGAAAAATATTTCATGAAATTGCGAGGTAAACAACGTTGGCAACACAAAAACACAAAAAAAAAAGTTTTAAAAAAGTACTGGAATACAGTGCAAGAAGAAAGATGAGGATTAAGAAGCTTTCAAGAAGAACGCTCTTACCCCCCCCCCCCTATAGAACACCATGAAAGCCTAGTCCCATTTCACCCGTCCATGCGGCCATCCAGCTAGGCTCGCTCTTGCTGTGAGCTCGAGCCCCAGGCACCCTAAATACCACATGTCGTGGCTCGATGACCGCCGCGGCCGCACCTGACAAGAAAAATAAAGTGCAGGTGGTGTGTGGTGTGAGATAAACAAATATACAAAGATGACCAATCACGAGAAATATTTCATTGAGAGAAGATGGAGCGTTCTATAACACTGATAGAAGGAGAAAGGAGAAAGGAGTAGACATCGAACCTCGCCAGGAGATAGAGCGCCGGCTGTAATTCCCGAAAGACCTTCTTCAAAGACTCCCCGAGCCCCATCGTTATCGTCTAGATCTGCGTAGCCAGGTGGGAGCGCATTCTCCGTCCACACCTACATGCCGCAAAAGAAGAAAATTAGTATGACCAGGGGGGGGGTAATTTGAGGCCGCCAAGAATACAGAGGTGGCTGACACAACGAACGAAATCCTAGCCTGTGTGTACAGAGGTGGCCTTCCTTTCTCATTACCAGTTCTCGCAGCGTCCACAAGCATGGCTGTGCTTCCGTCTCGTGTCCACGGGTAGTTCCATTCATGAAGGAAGACACCATTTGTGCACTCGAAGAAGTGTTGCTCGTCGTTGTCGGGTTTTGATTACTAGGAGAAGGAGGAGAAGTGGGGCTGCTAGGGCTCATCGCAGCAGCAAAGCTGCCTGTGGTAGCTTTGCTTGGGCTGCTATTAGGCCTCGAAGTGCCTGCCGCCGCCGCCGGACTTGTTTTCAACACGTCGTTGAGCGGCAGCAGCCCTACGCGAGAAAGGTCGTGCACTTTGGCTTCTGGGACCGCTACACGCGTGGCCTTGGGAGGGCCGCTGGGAACGTTAAACTCTCTGCAATTGCCGCCCTTGCTGTCGGGCGCGCCTCTTGAGCGGGCCCTTTGGCCGCCTACCGCGGCACTGGCGGCAGCGGCTTCGGCGGCCGCCTTTTTCGCTGCTCGGGCGGCGCGGCGCTTGGCCATCGCCCCGCCGGGGTCATTGCTTACAGGGGGATATAAACTGACCGACTTGGCGTCGAGTCTGCCGAGGCAGAGCCCCCGCGCATGCAGGGCCATGAGGCAGGCCGCGCAACCCGCCATCCATTTCTCTACCGTGCTGTTCGTGACCCGCTCCCCTCGGAGCAAGCGCTCCTGCAAAGTGCCGCCCGTGCCCCAGAGCACCGCGAGCGCGACAGAATCGACCCCGTCTTTGTCACTGCTGCTCGCTCTGCCATCGCTGGGGCTGCTCTTGGCCACCTCGTTTCCTTTACTGTGAGAGGGTGCCTTGCTTTGTTTCTTAGCTCCATCACTATCGTGGCTATTGTTGTTGTTGTCAGCGGCGCTCCGAGGTCCTTTCAGTAACGGATGGTTGACCACCACCCCCACTGCTGGTGCCACCCCGTAGACGCAGCGCGCACCAGGAAGCAGCGGCACCGCTTGCCCTTTCTCTGTGGGGGGCCGCACAGCGAGCGCGCCGTCGTTGCCGTTGCCAGGCCCACCGAGCACTCCAAACTTGAGGCGCAACTGGTGCCGGGGCCCCAGCCGATGCATGTCCAAATGTACGGCAGCGGTGCACAGCAGAGTGCGCACTCGCGTCACCGCAAATTCGGTCGTAGCGGCAGCCACCTGCGCCGCCGCGGCAGCGGCCGTTGACAGAGTGCAGTTAGAACCGTCTTCTAACAAGAGCGGTGATTTACCTAGGGGTGAAGATTCTTCATTTGGCGTTAGCGGCGTTGCCAAGGTCAGTGCCGTCGACTCATTCACAAGTGGGCCATTCGACGGCGACAAAGAAAAAATCAATTCTTCTGTGCTTGCCGCTTCCTCGCCTAAACTAAGGAGTGGAGGCGTCAGTGGCGGGACTAGCGCGGTGGAGCGGTCGTCCACGTTGGCTACCGGAGAGGCAACGGCAGCCGATAACGCACGTAAACCTCGAAACCCATGTAGCGTGCACAGGGATTTCGCTGCAGTGGCAGCTTCTGCGGCTTCTTTCGCTGCTGCCACTTGAGCGGCTAAATTCTCTTCTGATAGGTCGTCCCCCATCCGGCCACCGCCTCTTGGTCGGTTGAAAGAGGAAATCTCGACTCCCGGCGGTGTACATTCGAGTGCGCCTAGCACACGCGTTTCAGACAGTGAAGGCAGGTCGCCCGATCTATCATCGGCGGAAGCCCCAGTAGCTGCTGCTTTAATCGCCTCTACAGCGGCCATGTTTTCGCGCCGAAAGATTCGCTGCACTTCTTCAACGCGGTAGTGCAGCTGCGGGGCATTAGAAGCCAAGAGTGCCAGTGGACATCGTTTGATGGCACCTACGCTCAACTGGGCCACCACGTGCTGTTCATGTACTACATGCGTCAAATCCGCTCTGACGCTTTCTATAAGCCCACCTACTACAGAATCAGAAGTGCCCTTTATGGCATCGATAGAATCAGAACTGCCCTCCATGCCCGCCTTTTCCTTCGAAAAAAAACAACGCCCGCGAGGACAATAATTGAAGCTAATGTTGTATGCTTACGGTTTGCAAAAGAGCTAGAAAGCTATCGATTCTAAAAAACAGAAGCTTCTGCAGTAGTTGGTTGGAACTTTGATGGTGTAGTCGCAGGTCATGCCTACTCGATCGATAACCTACATAATAGATCTACTTGGCTAAGGAACTTACCCAGACGAGACGACTGGATTATGTCCACATTTTTTGTCCTTTCTTTGCTTGATAACGAAAGACGACTTTTAACGAACGACGAACGGGTCCAAAAAATAATATATTAGTTACTCACACTGGCGCTTGACTCCCGTCTCGAGCCCCGCCACCAGCCACCCACGCCCACCACCTAAGACCCAACAAAAAGGGCCCCGAGCACGGCTTTCAGCCCAGCCCGGGGGAAATTTATGATAACGGCTAGATTACACCAAGCCTGCACTCCTGTACTTAAGGAAGCGCTGGCTCTCTGCTGTGTTAGTGTTAGTGTGTTAGTTGGTTCAGCTGAAATCAAGCTGCAAGTCGCCAATTTACTATTCTTCGCCCAGCCCCTCAGCCTAATCCAACCTAACCTAAGACATAATCCAATCCAACCCACCTCAGTCGCCTTTTCCCCTTCTTGAACTTCCCTGCCTTCTGCCTTCATCTGGACCTACAGTCCATTCCTTGGCTTGATTTTTTTAAAAAGTTGTCGATGGATTTACGGATTTTACTGCATAGGTATAGGTGATAGAAGCACTGCGCTAAACTTTTTGGTGGCTCAGCTGATATTATCAGCTGAAATAGCAAAAGCAAGGGCACACGCATATAATCAGAGACTCCGTTGATTCCTTTGGCAAGCAGTCCTTTATTTTAATGACGGTAGTAAGTATGCATTTCTGCCGTATACCTGTGCTGATTTCTTCACGATTGTGGCGGCAACTTTCGGGTCGACTTCATCTCTATCTTTGATTCCATAGTCCATACTCAGCAGAGTGGAGGCATGGGAGCTGAGTGAGCCTTCATCTCGATGACTTACGAGTATTCTCTTATCTGCCGACGACGACAAACTCTGATCTCGGCTTTCAGGCACAAATTCGACCCGCGGCAAATTAAGCGAAGAAGACGCATTCAAGGATGACTCATCTCTTGACAGATTCACATCTTTTTTAGAGATTCGACGGCGGTTCTGTGCTGTAGCTGGCCTGTCGACTGTGAGCGAAGGGGTATTCGTGACGAACGCACCTCCTGCGCTTTTAGGGCGGGTTCTCGACTTCCAATTGTCCTCAGCTTCCAGTAAAAAAGTGCTTTGCTCATGAGTCAAAGAGGACGTATTGACTTTTGCATCGACACTCCCCACATCGTGCAAATCATGCTTTTTCAAAGCACCGATTGGAAAAGGGACGCAACCGTGATTCATGAACGTATCGTTGTCCATCGAATAGAGAAACACGAGCCCCTTGTATTTGCTGCCCACTGATATCCCTCTACGGTAGCCTTGCAGCATATAAGGCAATGACTTCGTCGACAATTCGCTTTGATTGTAGCTCTGCATTGACTTCGAGGACTTTCCCAAGAAAACAATTTGCGTTAAGGGGATCCAACCTTGCCGAGAACCGTCCTTTGAGTACACACAATATATCCAGCCCTCAGGGTCAGGTGGGGAGCTTGGAGCGGCTCTCGTCATCTCCCAAAATTGTTGCCCCCTACGAGCCTTCAATTGATTTTCGATTCCTTCGTCTGGAGTAAAGTCATAGACAATCTTAACGAGCCGGTCGGCTGGTAGACGTTTGGGGGATGAATGGATGATCGACTTTTGTAGCGTAGAAAGGTGCGTTGGAGATTCTAGAAGGTTGGGTTCTGTTGGCTCATCACGCGTTGAATTATGTGGCATACCTCCGTTGCCTTGAATCTCAACGTCATTTTCCCACATTGCTGACATGGCTTCGACTTCTTGTTTGGCTACTTTCGGAAAAGTATTAGCCGTAGCAGTCATTACAGTCTTCGTATCAAATGTCTTCCGAATTTTATCATCACCGAATAAAGCACCAAGAGCACTGGGATTTTTCTTTGTTTTGGGTTCCGTCTCTGGCTGTTCGCTCGGGATTTCTTTGGAAACTAGACCTAAGCTGCCAAATGGTAGATCCTTATGTTGAAACACGCCCTCGATAAGAAGTGGATCATCATCACCTAATTCGAATATTTCATCGTCTGTCCGCAAGGTGACTTCACCAGTTTCAAAATCATATTCGATCATCCGGGTTAAAAGTCTATTCAAGAAAGAAACCATCTCCCACGCCTCAGTTGATCCCGTAAATCGATCTGCAGTTGGAGGCAGGAACTAGATTGTTATTAAAATTGAGAGGTTTGGAATAATGAGAGCCGTACCTGCAAGTGTGAAAAAGCTGTCTTCAAGTCTTCGTTTATTCAGGCTTTTGAAACCTTTTCGGTCAGAGTTCCAGTCCTGCCTACATAGGTACATTCGGTGCATCGAATCGCCCGCTTTTCGTCCTAAAAGGGCACACATTAGAGCACTGTGCAATTCAATGTATTCGATCGAGTCAATCAAACCAGAGTCGTCACTATCTGTTGCAATCCAAATGATCCCTAACAAATGTTGAACGTCCTCATTGAAACGTAATGATTCGCGTCTCAATAAGTTCGCCGGCGTGTAGAAATCATTGTCAAGGGCGGATAGTCCTTCTGGATCATAGAGCTGACGAAGGAGGGCAAAAATATCGAAAGGACGAGGCAGGTGGAATTCAACAGTATCCAAAACACGTTTTTTTGTGCTCAATTCTGAGAGAGCTATCGACATTACTAACGCATGTTCACCCAACGGTGAGAGAACGCTGGATCTGCGATGAGGTGCCATACTTTGCCTGCGACTGCGCAAATTTGCGCCGTGATTTGCTAAAGAGGCGCGCCGCGAAGGCCGATGAGGCGGAGGTCTCTGAGATAGAATTGAAGACCTTCGCGAATTTGACCTAGACAAAGGTGCATTCGCAGTCTTTCTCTTAGAAGTTAATTCAGCCTTTTTCTTCTCACGAAGCTCCTTGGCTGCTTGAAGAGCGTGCAGCAGGCTTCCGCTCGCAAGCTCTTTCTGTCGGAGCACTGGTAAAGCACGAGGATGAGACGGACGCACATCATCAAAGTACAGCAAAGGTTCAATCTGGAGTCTGTGCATTGCTCTCGATTTTGACACGCGGAGACGTTGGGTAATGCTCGAGATGTCATCTCCAAGGCAATGCCTTGAGGTGACGAGTCCTTCTAAACTTTCTTCCTGGTAAGTTCCCATAACGCTACCAAATAATGTAGCCCTTCTGGTTGGCCTCACAACGTAATCCGACTTCCTCGAAATGTCAGCTGAATTCAGTGACGCGTTGTCGCAGCCTAAATCCGAAAGAATTGAGTTGTCTTCGTGCTGTTCTGCGCTGTCAGCAAAGCGCAAATGAACTAGGGCCAGCACGAACCATTGCCATTTCTGAGACGACTTCTTTGAAAGCACGAAATTGTCAGGGTTTTCAATGCCCACTAGATTTCCGCCTAGAAGATTCCCAAGACCTCCGAAATTTGTACCAGCGGATTCGAATGAGGCTGCGTTTGCTGCTGCACTTGGTCGGTGAGAGCTGACAGGAAGCGTCGATTCGACGCTAGCCGAATCGGCGAGCTGAAGAGGAGGTGAATACATCTCCTCATCATCGTCGTCCGAATCTTCAAGGACAGAAGTTATAGTGTGTGGTGAGTGCATGGCAAATATATCGTCATCTTGAGTTCTTTCAACGCCATCCAATTCGTCTTCTTTCATGGCTGACGTTATGATACCGGTATCTTCAATAACCGCACCACCCTTGTCATCAAGCTTTATGATATCCTGCCAAACAGAATTGCGCCGTTGGGCGCGGGACTGCTCTTTAGTCTCTTGGTTCACATCATGCGGTTTCGCTATGCTGGCCCGACGTAAGCTACCCATATCAGGTCGTTTGTAGCCTCTTGTGGAAGAAGTCGATGAGAGGTCGTCGTCAAAGTCGCCATCAAGCTGACTAGAAGTGTGATGATCCAAGCTGTATGGCGACTGAACTCCCATGGACCAAACTCGAGAAGCACGTCGCATTGTTGCGGAATAAATATCAGCGTCGGCCGCCTTCAATGGTAATGATTGTGTGCACTGGTTAGCGCTACGATCAGCGGTGAGATAATCAGAACTCCTAGCTAGAATATTATCCGGCGCCGCAGGCGCCGGTACCGTAAGGTTTAGGCGTCGTAGGCGCCGATATAGTCCCCCTGTACGCGAGGACGAATAGTTTCGGAAATGGGGCCCCGTGGAATAGGCGGTTTTCTCGTCCTTGCTCTACGAGCCCGGTGACTTTTGTACTGATATTTGAGAGTTAAGCTTCTTGATTGATTCTACTTAGGCTCATCTAATCTTTTTTGGAATCTGTGCATCGACCTTTAGAACCGCCGAGGCCGGGTGCGTCGCATGCTCTTGAAGTTTCTCGCGCTCGAACCCTTTTGATCTGAATCCACTGGTCCTCCCATTACTTCTACAGGAAACGTCTTTTTCGGTTAAATGAATAC
>Ga0307930_1003097_pt1 | contig 12382 bp, 15 predicted proteins | sample OrgLakmetageno46_FD_203161 | JGI IMG/M metagenome (GOLD analysis project Ga0307930, IMG submission 203161) | Saline water microbial communities from Organic Lake, Antarctica - #46 | ecosystem: Environmental > Aquatic > Non-marine Saline and Alkaline > Saline | place: Antarctica: Organic Lake... | reverse complement strand
GAACTTGAGGCTGAGCGCGCGACCGTGTGCCACCATAGCTGATGCGACCAGAGGAGCTTCCCAAAGCGCAGAGGTATCTGCACTGCTGCCTGTGGTATGATCCCTACTATTACTGCCAAACTTACTGTTTCTTCCGTCGCTACCAACTGGTTTGTTAGCATCGCCACTGCCGCTGCTGCTGCTGCTGCTGCCACCGCTGATAATATCAATGCTATTGCATTCTGATGCATTCATGGAACAGTCAAAAACGAGAAGCCGGCGATACGCAGTACCACAAGCCAAAAGCAGCGATTCAGAATTAGACTGAGGTGAGAATGAATCAGCGTTATGTGTGAGTATAGGGCGGAAGAGGCAAAGGCAAGAAGCATGGTCGGCTTTGAGGTTGAGAGTCCGGAGCAAGGCACCACTGGCAAGGTCTAAGATGGACACATACGCGTCAAACGAAGAGACTGCGCAAACGCCCGCTTTCTGGTAACCCAGGCTGGTTTGCTCATTGCCATCACCAAAGTTTGAACCAGAGCCCAGAGCGTGTACGGCCACTGCACGGTCATTGAAACGAGTGCGGGCCAACCAAAGAGGCCGCACACTGCCGTTCTCTAGTAAATTGACACCTGATCTTAATCCTTGCTCCGATTTTGATCTCAACGTCGAATCATGAGGGGCGGTCGGGAATGTTTCGTCGCTATGGCCGCGCCGTGTTTGTGGCGTAGATGTTGGCGTATTTGGTCTCGCCAACTCCCAAGCTTTGATCTCTCGTCCACATGTAAGAAGAACCATGCTGAGCGGCTCGAGATACATTGCTGTGATGCGGTCAACATGCTCGTGCTCACACCTCTCAGCACTACTGTCTGCATCGCTAACGATATTGCTATTACTACTGCTGGTGCTACTGCTTCGATCCATGTTGAAAGCATAACTACTACTGAAATTGTTGTTTTCCGAACTGTGGCTGCTTCCTTCACTGCCATGGCCTCCTCCCCGAATTCTGTCACCATCGGGCGTGGTGAATGAAATAGATTCTTCGGTACGTAGCGAAGTACTGTGAAGCGAAGAGTGCGGTGGCATCCAAGCAGACTGGCTGCTAGCACGTGCAGCAGCTGAGTGATCTTCAGTGGAATTCAGTGGCATTGGCGCTGCGGATCCACTTCGGGATGATGAGACGTGTATTGCAGGCATGTGAGGCAGCTGCTGAAGTCGAGACCAGCGCGAAAAGTTTGGAAGTGCTGCTTCGAGCAGTGCTAAAACACTAGAATACCCAGCAGTGCCACCTCCTACAAGCGCTCTAGGTTTCATGACCTCCTCAGCCGCGGCTCTAGATGTCGAGGAAGCAATATCCTCTTCATTGCCTTCTCCAACAACAGGTGAGAACGGTTCTTCCGAGGACACGCTTGATTGGGATACAGCACGATTGCGGTCGCGCACGATGCTCACAGCGCTCTTCAGCGTGTCAATGGCTTTCGAATACGAGAGCAGCGCCTCCTCACGATCGAAAGATCGGCTGGCAAGGCTCACCTTGACAAAAGTGCAAAATATGATGCTTAGAAGTAGTGAACGACGAGAATTGTATAGAAAGATTTCCTTTGGTTGTGTATTGCATTTGCTACAAACTAAAAAATAAGGCGGCACAAGATGGGGAGGTTCATATACCGTAGAGAAAGATAACAACACAGAGAAAAGTCTTGGTTTTCCTATCAATCTTAATCACCAGAACGTGCGCAAGGCGGCCTCGTTGAGCTGTGTCGTCGGGTAAACTGCGCAGGGCGTGCCGTAGTTCTCCTGCCGCGAGCCGTAAGAGCCGTGCAGGCCCGTCGTGGCGACCGCCTGCATTCGAGTTGGCCCCGTTGGTGGACACTTGGGTGGCAAGAGCGCGCTCGTAGTGCAACATCGCTTTGGCTTGCGCCTGTTGATTGAGCGCGTGGAATCATTTATTGAGAATGAGCAAGCGCCAAGGTTCTTTCATGGTATTGCATTAGTTGCAATTCAAAATGCAACAATTGGCAGATTAATCTGTAAAAGTAATGATTAGAACATAATGATTATTACCACAACGGCCATCTGCTTCACCACCGGCCTTGCATCCTGTAAGTCGATCACATCCAGCGGTCGCTTCACTTCAAAGCCCAGGGCGCCTTCACCTTTCTCGTCTTGAGAAGCCAATTGATCGTAAACGGCCGGTAAGAAGTACAAACCCATCGCCAGCGTAACCCGTCGGAACAATCGCCGCCCACTGACCTTCGACGTGTCAAAGGTTTGTTGGTGCGGATCCGTGGGCAGGCACGACGGCATGCACTTGGAGTGCGAATAGAAACCGAACCGATCCCGAAGCTCCGCCTTCAATATAAGTACATAACAAAAGATGAGAAACAAAGAGAAAAAACTAGCGTACACAAAGCGAAGACATTACAAGTAAGTGTGCGTAAGAGAACGCATATATTGCTACGTAAACAAACCAATATCAAGATCAAGTACTATAATCTATGGGTACTATTTCACAACTAGGCTGCATAAAGGTCCTACTACGTTGGCACGAGTATTGATAGGACTGCTGCTTCGCTAATATCTCATTAGTATTACACCACCTGAAGGCCGTGTAGAGGGTGCCAGAGAGCCGTTTGGGCAGCAGGCAACTTGGACAACGCTTTGTTCATCTCCGACACAATGGCTGACCGGAACTCGTGCTCTGCGGACAGCTCGCGGCTGGAAGTGATCGCAAGACAGCGCCGCCGTATGCGGTGTTTCACTACACGACTCACCATCTCCACCAATAAAAGCTCTTGCCATTGCGCGCCATAAGTATTGCTCGTTGGATCCCTCGTCGAAGGTGCTGCGTTTTTGGCGTGTAAAAGTTTGTAGATATGCCCCATATACCTATAAGAATTGTAAAATGGTTACTCATGTGCGGTCAGATAGGAATCATGCTTACACGCGCACATGAATACACGCCTTTTGAATGCTCTATTTGCCTACTTCCGCAGCACCATCGCACGAACCTTAGGTTGATGCCAGCTTCATGCAAGATTCGTGGAACCAAGTCGTCGTCTTCAACATGGTCGCCGCTCTTGGAGGTGCGCGCATAAGGGGGTCGATCTAAGAGGCCGCGCGCAAAGGCAGGAATCACTTCGTCGAGAAGGTGCTGTGTGGCTGCGGACACTGCAGCATTGTGCGATGACGCGTCGTGCGCACCGAAACGAGACCAAGCGTCACTGCTCAGTGGCTGAGGATGCTGCAGCACCACCTTGGGACGCAGTTGGTACACAAGATGAGGCGCTTTCACTTTTGGCCACCTCACTGCACCACTCTCATCTTTGGGGGCCTCAGCTGGCATCAGGCGCGCTGTGTCCAGCACGTAAAGCCTTCCGTCGCGGCCGCGGTGGCCTTCGAGGTCCGCGCAAGTAGACACTGCTGTGAGTGCACCGCGCATGTCAGCCACGAAATGCTCGGCCAGGTTCATCGACTTGGCCATCTGGCCAATCACCGCAGCAGCTGTCGCAGAGCTTGGACCCCTGTGAAGAGGCTTGGGTATTTCCGAAGCGAACACGCCTCCTGCATCATCGGTGCCGAATACCAAAGTGTCCCTTGATACTGGAAGGCGGGAAGTGGCAAGCAGTCGACATCCCAAGAAATCCACAAGCACCATGAGAGGTACTCTAATTGGACCCACGCCAGCTGCTGATGCTGCGGTGGGCTCTGTCTGAGCTTGAAGCGGTGCATTTGGGATCTCACCAGATGTAGGAGCGACGATGTCATTAGCCAAGGAGGCCGAAGCTGCGAAAATGACATTGGCGCCGCGGATTTCATGGTTGCCAACTTTAGCAGCATGTTCTGAACATGAGAGCAAAGCATGCACTGTAAAATAACGATATTGAATACTTAAGGTGGAAGGATCTCAAATATGCACCGCCGTCGTACCTTCGCTTCCGTATAGTCCTTTATGGTCTATGAGAAACTTGATGTACATTCCAGCAACCAAGTACTTTTCGCCACCGGCCACGCCGCAACCACCGCCTCTAATGGGCTTCACAGTCTGCATGGATCGCATATAGTAAATAGGAAAACTTCAAACATGCATGAGGTGTTACATGAACGTGAGTAGAGCACAAAAAAAGAGCGTTCCCTCACCTTTTGACCGTCCGGAAGATTTCGTTCCATCACAATCACCCGAGTGTAATTCTCTGCAGTAGCTTTGAAATCCGCTGACAAGCGAGCGAGTCTTTCCCACCGAGCAGCGCGCTTGGAGCCACCTACTTCCGGCATTTCCAACGCCTTTTGCCACGCAGCGTTCCAGTCTTTGGCCCCACCGCCTTCTGCGACCAGGCCATCGGAGCTTACAGTGTTGGCTAGTGCTTCTGATGCTCCCCGGTCTACTGTGATGTCCTGTCGAGAATGCACAGCTGATGTGCGCTCGAAACGTCTTGCCTGTTGGTACCTCCGATCAGCTTGGGAATTCCTGAGCCATGCCTTCAACAAAGATTGCGTAGCAGGATAAGCCCCAGCAGTGCTACGAGGCCGGCTATCTCTCACGGGGCTATAGCGCCCTGAACCACAGGGCACTCGCGGCGACGCAGGAGACGTCTGCTTACTTTGGTGCACGGGCAGAGCATCAAATGCATCATATGCTGCTCCCCTTCCTAAATCAGACGGCAAGGCATCAAATTGTTCGTAAATAGAGCCTACTGTCGTCATTGTTGGTGCGGCAGCTTGCGATGGCAGTTTCGTGCCCGAAAATCGACCCGTATCTGAACCCGATTGTGGGGCATCAAATTCGTCATAGCCCGAGTCTACGGTTGTCGCCTTTGGTAATGCTGCTCGTGGTGAAAGCGCCGAGCCCAAAATTTGCCCAGCATCTGCTTTCGATTGTGGGGCATCAAATTGGTCGTAAACAGAGTCTGCGGTTGACGCAGTAGTTGGTTTCGCCGGTTGCGACGAAATTGCAGTGCCCACAAATCGCCCAGCAGGACCAGCCCTACGATACATAGCACCATTCCTTAGAGCTCTAGATGAACGAGGCTGCTGAACTGGTAGTGGTGCAGCAAACGACGTGTCACCAGCGCTGCTTATATGAGGCTGAGCTGGAAAGTCAAAAGAGTCGTAGCCTGTACCCTCAGTCGCAGTCGAGGTGTACGATCCTATGCCTGCGGCTCGAGGACTGTTAGTTTCGAGAGGATAATAAATCCGCTGGCTTCGATTGATGCTAGTGCTGGGAACTGCTGTGGGTTCAACAGGTCGGTAAATGCGTGGCCCCGTTGTGGGCCTTCCTAGGAACCCCACATCTCCAAATGACTCCTCCGCGATTACGTCACATGGTCGATTCGCATCGGAAGATGATCGACGTACTAGAGGAGGATCCCCGAAACCAACCAATGTTCTAGGCGGAGGAGGTCCTAGGTAATCATCAGGGTTGTTGTTCATTGCTGTGACCCCGTTTGCACCTCCAAAGCTCTTGCGTTCTTCATTCTCTCAATTACAAAATACTCGCGTTCCTCATTTTGCTACGTACTCGTGTACTCGTGCAAATCAATCAAGATGAACAACTCCTTACCGAGTACGTACCATATTAGGGATTTTAAAAAACGGTTTCAAAAAAATGTTCTGAGTGAGAGATGATGGTGAGCAGTTGTCATCACGAGAAATGCCTCTTTGATACCGTCGTGATAGTGCAACTGAACTGCCGAACAACTTGAGCGGCGCGTGGAACAAGCTTAAGAGGCGATAGGGAAGGCAGATGAATCCGAATCTCTTTTACCGCAACCACCTGTCCCAAGAAACTACAGCAATTCGTCCCGCGCCGGACTCCTCGCGGGGCTCGCTCTCGTCAGCAGGCGCACGCTCGCTCTCGGCGCCTTCAGCACACCCAACGGGCGGAGGCTTGGGTGATGGCCCTGGAAGCGCGGCAGCCAATGATCCGCTTTTAAGGAAGTACATGCCTGCGGGACAGCGCGTTCGAAACCCTTCCACCGCAGTCGACGAGGTGACGGGCCTAGTGGGTGTAAACGACGACCTCGGCAGCGGCGGCATCTGGGAAGCCCTTGCCGACACAAGTGTTCAGGGTGGAAATGGAGCACCGGCCGTGCGGCGAATGCGCGCCCGAGGAAGCCAGGCGCTCCAGAGTGCGCAGGCGGCTGCGCAGGACGAAGCTCTAGCTGCGAAAATGCGGTGGGACCCAGCTGCGGAGCAGCGCCGGCAAGAGCAGCGCGCTCGGGAAGTGGCGGCATGGGAAACCAGCCGTACCGCCACCTCCTCAAACTTCCCAGGAGGTGGAGGGAATGGACTAGCGGACGACCACACGAGCCCAGCGCGGCGAGGCCGCAAGCCTGTCGCTCACACCAGCCCAAGTTTGTCTCTAGGCTGGACGGACGCAGCGCCCCACAATCCACCTTCAGCGCAACCTTCAACCACACACCGCGCGCCAGCCCCTTGGTTAGGCGACGAAAATGACGGGAATGCAGCGCCTCGGCCCGGGCGCCGTGCTGTGGAAGGCAAAGACTCGCAGCGGAGCCGGGTGACGTGGCAAGGCTACGGCAAAAGTGATCCGGTGAGGTTTTGCGTTGTTGTTGTTTTTCCTTCTTTTTTTTCGTTTCAATTCAGAATGGGTCAGCATGCTCATGATGAAGAGAATTGTAAGCGAGGCTTGGTTGCAATTTGGGGTTTGTCTTAGGCTACAATTCCGCTGCGTGCATGTATTTTTTATTGTACCCTTCTTGCGTATGCGTGTGCGTGCATGTCTGTGTGTGCTTGTGTGTTTGCGTGTGTTTTGTAATGCTTTTTCCACACTAGCTTGCTGCTATGGCAGAGCCATTGGGAATGGCCAACGAGCGCGACACAGACGTCTTTGCGATTGGAAATTCCCGGGCTGAAAAGTTTTCCCTGCGCTCTGGTAGGGTCAGGAAGCCAGCCCAAAACGGCGGCGGCGGTGCGTCGACCATCGATCTCGGCGACAACGCTCATGCCGACTACGCGAGCAAGTTTAAGCCGCAGGTGCGCGCGTGAAAGCTTTTGTGTGGAGTACTACTTCTAGAGAAAATCTGCTTCTAGAGAATGCATGATTCAAAGGAGGAGAATTCGCTGAATTTGAAGGCAATGCGAATTTCATAGTGTTTTGTTGTGCTTTTATTTGCTTTACCTACTACGAGTTTTATGGTTATCTACGAGTACGAGTACCTTGTGTTGATTTCACGATTCCTTCTCCTTCTTCATCAGGTAGCGCAAGTGCCCAACCACAACGTGGGCAAAGCCGCATTTTTCGACGCGCAAAACTACGGCATGGCCGCGCCGCTTGAAGCGGAGCCGTGGGCCCCCTCGGGCCAGCCAAGGAAACCTGTCGAGTTTGTGGGGACCCGGGATAACCTCACCGGCCAGCCACAGCAGGGTGCACACCTACCACAAGGGTCGCAGCAGCAGCAGCAGTTGCCTTTTGGCATGCCGAACAGCAGCGGAAGAGGTCCAGAAGGCAGCCAGCCGATGCGCGAGGCTTCACTGCCGCTGTGGCACCATGCCGCGCCTGCGCCAACACAGCAACAGTCATCTTTCCTTTCGTCGTCGTCGTCGTCGCCGCGATCCTCCCAGCCGCAGGTATCGCAGCGGCGGCACATGCCTTCTCCTGGAGGTGGTGGTGGTGGTCGCTCAGGAGGAAGTGGAGGGCCCCCAATCAGCCCTTCTCCGTGGGCCACCAATTACGAAGCGTCCAACGCGGCCGTGGGCTACCAAGCCGCCGCTGCTGCTCAACCTCTGCCCCCACGCCCCACTCATTACCCTTCTCTGGTGGCGCCGTTCGATGCCAACGACGGCTTAGCAGCCCCTGCCAACATTCACTTCCACACTCTTGACACCACCCACGCTCACCCCGCTGCTCACGGTAACCACCTCCAGCACATGGACCACGGCAGTCAGCAGCCCCAACAGCCATCTTCCTTTCCTTCGCAGCAGCAACAGCATGCTTACGGCCCTACGCTAGGCTTTGAGTCGAATGCTGGCCCCAAGGTTCGTGCAATGATTGCTTAGGTGTGGTTTGGAAGGGTAAAGATTATGAAAAAGGGCTTCTAGCGATGATGCTTGTGCGTCTGTTGGACTATACACGTCCTCGGTGCCATCTCTCTCTCCTTGTGTCAGGTCTGTTAGCCATCATTCTCATCTCAGCAAGCAGTTGAAGCAGTTCACCATCTATTCACCTGCTCATGTGTCTGCGTGTCTCGTTACACTACTACCCTTGACGCCACTACAGGTGGGCATCGACCCTGTTGCGGTTGAAGCTCGAGCACAAGAAGCCGCGAGCCGGTACGGGCCGCAGGGATACGGCAAAGAGGCCCCCGGCTTTGGCCACACCCGTATGCCAAACCAACCACAGCCACTGCCGCCGACGCAAATGGCACCGCCACCGACATCGCCATCGCAGCCACATCACCAAGCCCCTCTGCCTCAGTCTCAAGCACCGTTGCCATTCCAGCAGCAGCAATCGCAACATCTGGAGCCACCGCCATCATCGTCGCAGCAGCAGCCTTCCATGAATGACGCGAATAATCGTGGAGGCCCAGAGCAAGTGGAGGCTGCCTCCTTTTCAAACATGGATGAAGACGACAAAGCAGCAGCAGTGTCCTTCCTCGAGTGGTACTCCTATATTCTATGTTAAAGCACTGTGTAAGAGGAGGAACATGTAGCAAGCCCTACATCCTTCTGAACTTACAGATTGACCAACCCGTTCATACTGTCCTGCTGTCCTTTTCAATCCGTTATTGGCAGGATGTTTCTGGCGTTGCATATGCTCAATATTCTCTCTTCCTTTCGCCTTTTTTGTTGCGTATATCCCATTATTAGGTACCAAGGTGCTTATGGCGGCAGTGATCCTCCTCCTGCGTTGCTCCTGAGAGCTGTCGATGACGACCGCCGCACTCGTCGCCAACTCAAAGCACCACCAGCACCACCGGGGCTCATGCAGCCACCGCCACCGCAGCAGCAGCAGCAACCGCCACAACAATGGACCGAAGCGGACGTGGCGGCGGAAGCAGAGCGTCGTTTGGGGGGAGGAAAGAATGGGCCCACGGGAAGTCACCGTGGTGTCACCATCCCCGTGCGCGACCACTCGCCCATTCAAGTCCGACACAACGGGTACCAGCCGGACCCAGGCAACAATCGGCCAGGTCTGTGGTAGGTTGAAAGACCTGGGCTTTTAGGCTGTTTGTGGATTGTGTGTGCCCGCAAGCCACAGAAGTGGTTGGAGACAAGCAGACAAGCATACCAGTGCAAACGCAGAGAACAGCCGCACCTTCGCCAGTTGGAGTTTAAGCACCACGAACCAAGGAGGCCCCCTCCCATAGTGGCCACTAGCTACTGCCCCCTTCCCTGTCTGGGATGTGTGGCAAAAACTTTGAAGTACCTCGATCTTTTTCTTGTTAAGCTTGTTCTAATTCCCTTTAAGCTTTAAGTGAAAGCACCAAGTAGGGGCCATATAAATGTACATCATGAAAAGAAATTCGTCCCTTCAGCCTTCAGGGCCGCAACCCTGCGACAGATATGGACGGGGCGTTTGCTATGGGGAATTCTGGTGTTTCATGTTGACTAGATGGCAATGGTAAGCTCGAGCCCTCGAGGATACCAAACTCAGCGGCGATTAAATAGTGACATGTGGAGAAAAAAAGTAAGATATAAACATGACGTGCATGCGGAGGCAGTTGAATGGTGAAGGGAGAATCAGCTAACTGCCATTTTTCAAAAACACCTTGGCCGGACAATGCGTCGTTTGCTTTAAAATTGGGATTCGTGACTGAGTGAGGAGCTGACAGGTAACGGGCGGGGGTGTCATGAAAATGCCCTCTAGTGGAATAATCTCGTCCGCCTGTAGTAAGTCCGCTGGACTCTTGCTGTACAATTAGGATTTTGCCGTCGACGTCATTTGCACCCACTGTTCTTCGGGGAGGTTATCGTCGTCGTCGCTCTCGTCGCTGCTGAAGCCATTCTCTCGGACGGGAGGCACCTTGCTGCTGCCGTTTGCTTCCGACTTGCGCCTTCCAACAGCTGCTTCAGGGTGTGGATTTTCTTGCTTCCACGCGTCAAAATGACTCGAGCCTTTTTGGCCTGAATAGCAGCACATTCGAACGCATACACCGCAGCCAATGCTGTTCAAGAAAGCGAACACTTGACCTTTCTTGGAAGCCCATAAATTGATCATCTCGCGCCGCATCGACTTGTCAAGCAGCCCGAAGAGAATGAAGTTCACCTGTCTCACGAATCGCAGCAGACGTGGGTCTGCTATTAAAACGGATTTTTCCTCAAAACAACACGCCAAATTTGAAAGATGTGTAAACAATGAGGAGTTGTGCGCATGATTTGTGGTTTGTAATGTGATATAGTGTAGACACACGCACCGTGCCCTGAGACGGGTCACAGATGCCCTGGATGGTTTGCATTGCTTCGCTGTTGCACCACTCGCACCTGCCACAAACAAAACAAAAGAAGAAGAAGGAGAAGTGATGACGCCGGTTGAGAATTTGACAAGAATGAACTTGAAAGGGTGCGGCCTGTGCGTAACTGCGACCACAGAAAGACAAGGCGAAGGAAGGACAGAAGCGAGGAAAGAGGTATAAGTAAAGAAGAATATAAAAGCGTGCAACGAACCCGGTTAACTTCGCACTGCGCCTGATGCTGCCCGGCACGTGAAGCAAAGCAAACGCGAGGGGCAGCAGCATCAGGCGCCGAATCAAAGCCCAGGTCCGTCGCTTCTTGGAGGCCTCTTTTGCCGTGGCGCTGCTGCTTGAAAGCCGCATCGTGAGCACCGACTCGGCGCGCTAGAATCGAAATACGAAAGCACATGAAATGAGGTTAACCATGGACCAAAGAATGCGGAAGGTCGCGTTTCTTTACGCCAAAGTTTTAAAAGGGAGGGAGCACTTTACATTGAAAAAGGTCGCGCGCGCGCTCTCTCATATTTCTGCATCCTCACAAACCTTGATGAGCACCAAGATGTAAGCGGAGGACGCGGCAATGACACCGATGCTGATCCAGAGACTAGCGTATGCGAAATTGAACCAATCCTGATTGTTCGTCCAGCACCAAGCTCCAGAGTGGCCCGCGATGTTTAGTCCCACCGTGAGCAACAAGGTTGTGGACAGAGAGTACCTAGAAAATTATCGAAGGCCGAGAATACATACTCTAAGAGATACTCTGGAGAGAGGAAAAAGGAGGAAGGCACAAAGGGCATTGCACCGCATTGTCTAAAAGCACGAATGCAGCTGCATATCGAGTTCTCTGTGTTAAGAAACGTGCCAAGAAACAGAGATGGGTACATTACCCGCCGCCAATAGCGTGGTACACAACGAGATGGCGTTGGTACTCGCACAGGTGCTTCTGTGTGTCCGGCCGCAGCATCACGGACTGGTGAAGGCTGCGAGCTAGTTCCACAGCAATGATTCCTGTGTAAACCCATGACCCAATCTGTGGCACGAAGAGACGAGTATTGTGTGCAACAAAAATCACACCTAGCTAGAGATGGTGTGTCGCCATCGCATGCGATCTTGCAATGAGAAGACGTGTGTGCATTGGTCTTCAGGTCGGTTGACTTACCTCGAAAAATTGCATGATTACTGCTTGTAGGGTACATAACTGGGGATTTTCGCGCGTGTCTATTTGGTAATTAAGCGCAGATATCAAATCCATCACCTTGCGTAAAGAAGAGACGACATTATGATCGGCATTGTAGAGCAATAAGCATCAGACATACAGAAAGCAAGGATGATATCCTACCGTAACAACTAAAAGCAAGTGCTTAAAGGAGGGAGCACGGCGTCGCCAATGCTTGAAGAGAGCGAAGCAAACAATGTGCAGTAGGGCAGAAATTGATGACACCGCCGATGCTATAACAATGAACACGCGAGGTCCCATGGTGCTTCTTTAAGCACTGCCCAGGAAGTGAGGAATAAAGTTTGGACGACGAAAACGATGCGGGACTTAAGGAATCTTTGTCATGTTGCCATCCCCTTAGTGCTTTGTCTCCTCATTCATTGCACGTTTCATATGGTAGTGTTATGGACACGAATCGATGATGTCCATTTTCACGTTTTTGCTCTGCATCTAAAGTAATCTAAATCTATCTACTAGCTACTAGCTACTACAGAGGGGGAGCAACTATAACTAAATATTTGGCCTCTATTCAATCTGTAGCTCGACCATCGACGATTCATGGAGTGTTGTCACTAAGTAAAATATTTTACATGTAAAAAAAAAAAAAAATGCATAATATGATCTTTTTATTTTTTTTCTTGCATCTCATGGTCGGTATTTATCGGTATTTATGGTGGAAATTCGTTAACATTCGAATTTCGAGTTTTTGCCCCTTTGGTAGCCATCTAACGTCGAAGAACCCGGGGAATAGCGCCAAGGTGGGGAAATTCCTACC
>Ga0307930_1003095_pt1 | contig 12386 bp, 11 predicted proteins | sample OrgLakmetageno46_FD_203161 | JGI IMG/M metagenome (GOLD analysis project Ga0307930, IMG submission 203161) | Saline water microbial communities from Organic Lake, Antarctica - #46 | ecosystem: Environmental > Aquatic > Non-marine Saline and Alkaline > Saline | place: Antarctica: Organic Lake... | reverse complement strand
AAGCCGTGACTGCTGCCTTGATGTCGTCCAAGTTTTCCACCTTCTTGCCCGACACAGCCAAGATTTGGCTCCCCACCTTGAGCTCAGGTTCCGCGGAGGCTTGGCTTCCAGCCTTCACGTCGCCCACGAGACCAGAGGTCGTGATGATCATGCCCATCTTTTTGCCCAAGTTCATGCGCCACTCGACGGTGTGCTTCTTGCTGACGTTGGCGTTGAGCATAGCTTGACCCAAGGCACCCTTCAACTTGCTCTTCTTAAACCCTTTTGCTGCACCGGAAGCAGTTCCGCCTGCGCCGAAAGCACCAGCGCTGGCAGTTGCCACAGCTGTGCCTGCTGGCGCCGTAGCGGTGGGAGCTGGCGCCGACTCCAGAGCTGGCGCTGGTGGTGTTGTTGTTGTTGTCGTCGCTGCCGTGGCAGTGGCTGCGAGCGGTGCCTCATTGAAAGCCCAAGCTGCCTTTGGGCGCACGCCAAAGCTCGACACTTTGGAGGGCTCGTCCTCAGTGGGCGACGCCGGCAAGCTCGGGTGCAATTTCGGGGCGGTGCCCGGGTCCACCCTCACCAGCGCGTACTGGGACCCAATCGAAATCGTGCGCTTCAGCGACCGCACTGCGTGGTGGTCGTAAATCTCGAAGAGCTCCACGAGCGGCACGTGGGTTTTGCCAAACAACTCCATGGGCCCAAATTCGGGGCACTCGTCGCAGGACCAGGTGGCTACCAAATCGTCGCAGGGGGTTTTGATCGACGCGGCTGCCGACAAAGGAGACTTCAGGCTCTCGCTTCGAGTGGTTTGAGTCTTGGGCCTGGCTGGAGTCGTGGGGCGACTGCTGTCAAACGGCACTGGCTCGATGTTAATGAGCAGGCGCTTGTTGCGAGGGTCGGTCATCATGATGTTGGCCACAACTTGCTGGTTTTGGTCCACGCCGAGCCCCCCACACTCGCAGGCCGCTTTCAACAAATTCAAAAACAGCGGGTGCATGGGGTTGCGCCGCAGCATGTTCACAAAGACCTTCACTTCCCGTTCGCTGACTTCGCTCTCCTGCAGCTCCCGGTTTTCGGACAGCATTTCAACGATGCACCGCGTGGCGACGGACTCGTGCTCGGAGTGCGTCACGAAAATTGGCAACCGTTTCGCGCAGAAAATTTGAATTTCAGGATTTTTGCGGAGCGAAAAGAAGAGCAGCTGAAAAAGGGACCGGCTGACCGACTTCTTGACACGTTGCACGGCTTCTTCAAACCTTGCCACGTTCGCGACGTCGGAACGGCCACCTTGCGCGTAGCTGGGATCCAAGACGTAGTGCAAGATGTCCATGGCGGTCCCCAAAATGCCCTGTTCTTGCATCAGGCGCTGCCGGGTCATTTTCGGTTTCGCGTTGTCGTAGTCGCTGGTGTCCGAGTCCTTGTTGTAGTCGCGCCCGCACACGAAGTTCACCATGCGCTTCACGATGGTCAGAAACGGCGCCCACTGCTGCAAGATGAGCTTGTCGCGTCGGTCCCGGAGCGCACAGTTGAACGCATTGAAATAGGGGTAGGCCGCAGTCCCCACTTGCGCTTCGTCGACCTTGTTCGGAGGAATGCGCCGAATCACGAACGGGTGGGCAAGCTCCCGCTGCACCACCGCTACACAGGGCACACGGCTCGGGTCCAACACCACCACTTTGGCGTCTCGATCCGGGTCATCGTCTAGCGTAACCAACGGATCGTCGTGTTTGTCGCGGTTGGCGAGTTCCGCGCCTAAGCCTTGCCCTCGGTCCATACTACTGCTTGCGCTACTGCTAGTGCTACCGTCTGGAGTGGTGTCCAGGGAACTGAGCTTCGGAGACTGAAGCTTCGCGTCCGACGGGTCCTTGTTCTTCGATGGGTCGGGCTTCCCGGGCGGCGGTGGGGTCGAAGCTTCTGCGGGGCGCACAATGTTCAACTCCGCCGCCTGGGCAATTTTCGCCCACCGGTTCATCACTTGCAGGTTGAGGGCCACGTTGGTGGCGACCCGCGTGGCTTCGGTGGGAGATCCGCCACCACCGCTGCTGCCACCGCCGCCGCCAGACCCACCGCCGGCTCTTCCAAGCGCACCACCGCCACCTCCGTTGCCGCCGCTGCTGCCGCCCACCCGGTGGTGATGGAGCGTGAAATTGGTGGCGTCATTAGTGGGGTCTTGGCACGAGCCAATCATGTACGGCGTGCTGTCGCTCTGCGTCACCAGGTGCACTTTCTCGCCATCTTTCATCACGCGAGGAGGTGCTCGAGCAGTAGTCGTCGTAGTCGGGGCGGCTCCGCCTTGGCTTAGCCTTTTCTCCGACACAGACGACATGCGCCTGGAGAGCGACCTCTTGGGTTTTCCCATGTTTCGGAGGTTGCTGAACAGCTGGCTTTGCACGATTCTCGACGCCATTTTGTGCATCCGCAGGTCGTCGCACATGTACATGTAGCGCCCGGAGTTCATGTGCCGCAGTTTGATCCGCCCCGGCTCTTCTCCGCCCACGTACACCGGCCCACCGTGGCCGTCGAACTCCTTCTCCAGCACCCAGTACGCGTTGGAGTCGACGTAGTCGTCGCCGTTGTCCGGGTGGGCTTTGAAAAACGTGTCGAAGTTCGCGTGGCCTGCAGTGAGAAAAAGAAGGTGCGGAAAGGGTGGGTTTGAATGAATTCAGACGACAGATCGAGTGATCGAGTGACAGACATACACACAAGCACGCCCGCGACCGAGCGCAAAAAGCGTCATATTCATGTCAAGCACACGCATGAACACACAAGGGCATTCACTCCCACCGTGGCCAGGCAGTTCGCCTCGCGACATGGTATGGGGGTCGTGCAAATGCAGCGTCATCTTCGTGTCCGGGTCGTGGAAGTAAACCACTTGCCCTGCTCGCACGTCCAGGGCGCCATTGGGAAACGCGTCCTTGGCGTCCACTGGATCAAACACCGCCAGGCGCCACGTGGTCTTCTCCAGCGAACAGTTTACTTCCCGGGACTCCCCGTCTTTCAGGTATGACTTGGACCCCGGGGTCTGCCGGCTGAACGCCAAGCTTGGCTGCTTGAAGAGCTGCGCCGACGCGTGAATGAATTGCTCCCGCTCCGACTCGGCAATTTTCAGAAACACGTCGGTGTTGTTCATCACCACTCCGACTTCTTCGTCGATCTTGAGCCGCGCGCACACTTTCACGTGCGACATGATGCTCCCTGCCGGGTCTAGCTGCACCAGCAAGTTTTCCCGCTCCACCACGGCGGTGCGGTTGGGCCAAATGGTCAGAAACTTGCGGCTCTGCACGTGCTGCAGCTGAATCGTGTCCCCAAAACGCAACGGCTCGCCGACTTTCTGTTGCATCGCCAGCTCGTTTTGCTTGTCTTCGTTGTGGCGGCCCCGCGTTAACGCGCGCAGTTGCGAGTCGTTCGCGGCGTTTTGGCCGCTGCCGCTACTGCCACCTCCGCCGCTTTCGCCCTCGTTGTGGTTGCCTTTTCCATTGGCCAAGCTGGGGGTTTCGCGGGACTGCCGGGCGGCGTTTTCGGCCACGTACTCTTTCAGCTCCTTGGCTGCACTGTACTGGTAGCTCAGGCAAATGCGAAAGGTGGTCAAGTCCATGCGCGCTTTCTTGTTCTTGACCAAGCGGCACTCGTTGTCCAGCACGCCTGGTGAAAACAAAAGAGGGAAAGTAAGGGTGTAGTTTGTTTTGGAAGAAACAGATAGAATTTCTTCGCGGGAGCAAGAGGTAGCAGGCATAGACAAAAATATATACGTAAGGGCGTAGAAAATGATCGTGGCACTTACCCTCTGCTCCAAGAATGCCGCTCTCCAAGTCCATGTTGAGCAGAACATGGTCACCTGGACCAACGTAAAGTCATGTGTAGAAGTCAGAGAAAGATCAAGGTTGAGGGGGAAAATAAGGACTATGATGAGCGTGGGCGATGCATTGCGAGGAATGAGCATAGTTCATAATATGCAATCAAGATACATAGGCAAGATGATAAGCAATGACGAGGTTCTCATTCAAGGAGACGAGGGTGCAAGGAAGAAAATCGAAGGGGAAGGCGGGGAACGAATCTGAAATTCAAGGAAGTGTTGGAAATGAAGCAATTAAGAAAACGTGAATGCGATGCTTCGCTAAATCAAACGTACCGTAGCAAACGGGGCGTCCAGCTGGTAACTCCATTGTCCTAGCCCTGAGCTCAAATGGATTTGCTGAAGCGATAAGAGGCAACTATAACCAGTAACGCCTGCCTGTCCTTGCACTCTGTCCAAGTACTGTAGTCCAGTGACGGTCCGTGTAGTCGGCAATACGGTCTAAATACCCATTGATACCTAAATTAGGTCTGCTGAGCTTTAACTGAAGCGGCGTATCCCCGACAGAACCACAAGCCTCCCTGGGGTTGACGTTTAAAGGCACACCTTTACTGGCAAGATGGTGGTTTGCTCCACATTCGGATTTAGCACGATGATGCTGCACGGGGGGGTTGGTTGGTTCCACGCAAACGGGACATCGGGACGAGAAAGCCGTGTAACGCATCATATTGTATCCGTTGGATTTTTGCATTATCAACGCCTGCCTCCTCTCCAAGAAAAAAAAGCTTCGTGCCCTCCAGAAGGAGCTTGCCCCGGCCTCTAATGAGCTCAGACTTGAAGGTGGGCCTCATGGGCTGGCTACGCATAATCCCTGAATGTTATGCTGATTATGTTCACTCTTCTCCAAGTATGAAGTTCATGGGCCCACTCTGCGTTGTAGTTTCGTTGGCTGTGCTGCACATCAGCGCAAAGGCGTGAGGCAACGCTCAGGCCTATAGACTATTCGATTGCTGTCCTATACACATACCCTTTTCATATTTCATCATTAATGATACACTATTCGCTTCACAAACGATTAGGTCTCAAAGCGCTTGCCGCATTTCTCCGAGACGGGCTCGTGCTTTGATGCGACCAACACAGGAGGGCTCACACTGGTGCGCGCCGGTGGTCATGACAACAGGGCTGTGAAAGGCATCGACCCTTCTGCGTTTTCGATGAGCAAGCAAGTGGCGCGGCCTGTGCCGTCAAATTTCCAGCGGAAGCAAACCGGCATGGGCGGTACTCTCGTCAAGCCAATGAAAGCAGCCCCGCTGGATTTCGGCGGCGGTCCTGTTGGTGGTTATGCTAAAGGAGGCAAGTCCAGGGATGCCTTCATGAAGCGGCCAAACCCGCCCAACACAGAGTTTCGCCGCTTTTACGAGCGCGGCGACTTGCCCATTCAAATTGAGCACGGCGGCACCGCCAACAAAATTGCGTGGAAAGTAGAGATCAGCAAGCTGGACTTCCACCACTACTTGCCGGTGTTTTTCGACGGCCTTCGCGAGCTGGAGTCCCCTTACGCGTTCCTTTCCGAGCAAGGGGTCTACGACATGCTGCAAGCCGGCTGGAACAAAGTCTTGCCGGTGATTCCGCAGCTCATCATTCCCATCAAAACTGCGCTCAACACGCGGGACCCGGCGGTCATGGTGAAGACGTTGAAAGTGCTGCAGGCCCTGGTGATGGCCGACGCGCAGGAAACGGGCCCTGCGCTGATTGGGCAAGCCCTGGTGCCGTACTACCGCCAAATTTTGCCGGTGCTCAACATTTTCATTCGGAAAAACGCTAGCATTGGTGACGCCATTGATTATTCTCAAAAGAACCGGTAAGTCGAATCTTCTGTCGACTAGATGAGCAAGAATCTGAGCCTGGTACTTTTGTCTATCTTGATTGTTGCTTCTGCTTCTGCACTCCTCGTTAAAAGACGCTTTCGTTTCGCAGAAGAGAAAGTCAAAGCATTATCTTCTTCATAATGTTCTCTATTTTTCTTTCACTGCTGCTATTGTTGCTTTTGCTTCTTATTTTCGGCACCTTGTGACAGGGCAAACTTGGGAGAGCTCATTCAGGAAACACTCGAACTGTTCGAGCAATTTGGTGGAGAAGATGCCTTCATCAACATCAAATATTTGGTGCCCACCTACCAGAGTATCGTGCTGTAAATCTCTTAGCCGTGCGGCCGTGCGGTTGCGTGAAATATATTTCTTTGCTTTGACAAATGGGCCGTTCGTGTTTTCTCCTTCCGGCTGAATTCTGCTGCGACGTGAGTACTTTATGTCGACTACGATTTAATTCCATAGTTAAACAGCTTCCTCTTGTATCTCTTTGACTCTGGCGTGGTCTGAGGTGCGGGTTGTGGGTTGGGGATGGGGATAGCCAACAGCCAAGTCCAAGTGGCAAAGGAAAGCATTATCTATTATAGATCCTAGAATATAAATATAGATTATTACATGGTTACGGGCTAGGCTAATTCCGATTATCCTATTGATACAATTCATTCGTAATTTGAATTGAAGATATCTGGGTTGCATAATAGAATAATAAGAACAGCGTAGAGTGCAGTATACATATGTAGTATGTAGAAGTAACGATATGAAGGAACTGTTTTCTGTTTTGGGAAATGCACGCAATTCCCTGTGGCGTGTCCGATGTTGCTGTCGGGTTCTCGGTTTGGGTTGCAAGTGCGAATCTAGTAGAAATGATCTTTTAGTCTGGACTTCCTTCGTTGAGACACCTCCTGAAAGAAAGGGTCGGAGCCGCTTTGTTCGAACCGGGCTTTCGGTCTGTCCACAAAGGGTTGCTGGTTGGCCATGGGCGAGTCAAAGTAAGGCTGCTGCTGGTTGAAGCGCTGCTGCTGTGGGAAGCGGTTGTTGTCGCGCTGGCCTTGTCGCTGATACTGGTGGTCCTCATCGTACGGTCGATCGTTCCACGAGTTCGAATACTCTCTGTTCGCGCCGTTGTCAAAGCCGTGATGCGACAATGGCGAAGACGAGCCAAATCCTCGGGGAGATGGCGAAATGTTATTGTTAAAGCCGTTGAAGCCACTGTCAAATTCTCTCGACGGCAGCCAGTTGTCTTGGCCCATCGCATGGCCGTTGAATCCATCGAGAAAAGGCTCAGGCTGCTCCCACGCTTGGTGGTGGGCCATGGGGAGTGAAAGTTCAACTTGAGCAGCGCCGTTCTGGAAACCGTCGTTGAAACCCGAACGGTAGCCGTCCTCAAACGCAAGCTCTGGGGTGGGCAGCGCTAATGAGTTGGCATAGCCATCGTAAGGGTTCATTTGGCCCCACGCCGCTGCATGTGGGGATCCGTAACGGTGTCCACGGAAGTTGTTGCGCATTGGGCGGTGCTCGCGCATCGCCTGCAATTGTTCAATCAGCTCGCGGTTGCGCTCCAGCATGCTGAAGGTGTCGCTGGTGGAGAATGGGTGGTCCGTGCCGTGCAGCTGCTTCATGAGCTCGTCGTTGTGGTTCAGCGCGTCCGCAAGGTTGGACTCGGCCTCATTCAGGCCATCCATCTCATCTGGGGAGGGCATTGGGGGAGATCCGCTCTCCTCTCCCGACGGGTGCGGCCGCTCCTGCATGGACTCCAAGTAAGCTTCCATTTCTTTGTTCCGTTCGAGAATTTCAGAGAGCCGTGCCTCGACGTCGTTGCCATGCGGCTGCTGCGACGCCTCTAGACGCATTGCGAGTTCCTGGTTTTGGTCGAGGACTTCAGCAATCTTGGCTTCAAACTCCCTTTCCCACTCAAATGCACTGGATCGTCTCCATGGATCATCGAAAGGAGCCCTAAAGTCTGTTGGGAGTCCTCCGTAGCCACCGTAGGGTTGCATCGAGGAAAAATGCTCTGCCGGTGACGCCCACGGGTGCTCGTGCATCCACGGCATTCTCATGCGTGGTGTAGACATGTAGGGCCTCGGGTAGAAATTGTCACCGTAGCCGGTAGCCCACCCATTGTGAGGTGAACTCAAACCTGGCATAGAGAATGCTCTGGCTTCCAGTGCCAGCAACGAGAAGTATAGAGACGAAGAGAGCACGACATGGTGAGTCATTCCTGAGATTGTTTCTTTCACACTCCCTTTTGGACCTAAACTTCCCGTGGTAGAACTAGAAGGAAATAATGTCCTAATGCACAAACGAAGAGTCAATTATCAAGCTTTTGAATCAGATTGATTCCTCCGGAGCGTTGTTCGTGCGCTGATCTTCATTAATGCAACGGAGCTCGGGCAAGAGGCTGAGGATGAAGTTCAAACCGTCGACATCATGACCGACAAACTCTGCTATCCGGAAATCCCGGAATCCGTTGAAAGTTTGTGAGAGAAGACCAGAACAAGGAAGAGACCGATCGGCTCGGACTTGTGAACTGCTGGAGATGTCGGGCGAGCCGAAGGAGATGCGTACGGAGTATCACGTCGTTGCGTAATCGCGTAAGGAGTGAGCAGTTCTCTTCATTTGTAGGCGTGCTTAGCTTCACCAAAGCAAGGTCAGTTCATAACATCTTCGCGTGACCCCTTAACATAATCAATTCGACAATTTGATGCCTTCTGAGCGCTCAGCAGGCACATTATATTTCTTTTCCGTCGCACCACGTTGTTTTCTGATCTTTCAGATTTTTTGGGGTTAGCTGATCCTCTGCCGAGCACCTCGGTGCGCTCCACCATAATGTTAGCAGGCATTGAAATACGCAAGCGTTGCGGCACTGCCTCGTGCACTGCAGGGCCTCATGCCATTGGTCCCTCGGGGTTTTGCTCCCAGTGCAACCGCAAGCGCCGCCACAAGGAAACCATGTTCGGGCAACCGATGCTGCCTCCACCGCAACCATTGCAGGGGAACTCTCCTAACGGAGTTGATTCCTTCTCTCCGCAGTCGGCTCAGGCGACAAAAAAGCCGGAGCGGCGCCCTAGCCAAATCTCGGCAGGCTGCCGGTTCTGTGGGCTGGCCGCCAACGAGAAGGTCGTGCTTGCCCACGGGAGGCACCACCGCGCCGGTTGCCAGCGTTATTCGGACGCCTCGCCGCCTCCACCTAGCAACCTACACACGAAATCGTCCATTTACGGGCGGCCAACCGTTCGTTCTCCAACGCTTTCATCGTCGACTTCAGCAGGAAGGCACATGTCTCCATCTCGACTTGCCCTGGACGCACCTCCTCCTAGCTCTCAGAGGTGAGTAAAATAGTGCCTTCGAGAGTTCAATGCTATTTAACTACCGACTAGAAAGATTTTGCAGCGGTTGAGAACTTGCTCATTTGTCAAGTGTGTTTCTCGCAAAATTCCAAAGGTACTCGGAGCTTCTGGCCAACGCGCGCGCTAGCACCATTGCCCGGACGAGCACGCCCACACGGCTGTCCACTTCCCCATCCTCATCCTCCTCGTCGTCCTCGTCCTCATCTGGCCTAGCACGCCCACCGACACGGCCCGTGATTGCGCGCCCGGGACTGAGCCTGCACTCGCGCCGCGAGCCCTCGCCGTCTCGGCCGTCGCTGGCGATGCCCCCGCCGGGCGCGCGCAGCCGTTCGTCGCACTCCACGCCACGCTCCTTGGAGCACGCGCCTGCCTCGTCTGCTGCTACCTCTTCCTCTGCCTCTTCCTCTTCTTTTGCTCGGGACCCCGCGGCACGCTCGCGTGAACTGAACTTCACGTCCGCGCGCGCTTACTTGGACTCGCCCCCGCGGCAGCACCGCGCCCAATCAACGTCGCCGCCTCAACCAAAGGCAGCTGCGAACGATCCGAAAGGCGGCTGCTCATCGCGGGTATGTAGACTACACAAAGAAAACGAGTATACTAGCTCCTCTTCGTCGCTTCGCCTTGAAGTCAATTTTGTGCACTTTCAATGTCGACGTTACGCTTCTTTGCTGTCCCTCACGACGCACTCTTCCGCTCCCTTTCACTCTACACGTCTTGTCCAGGGCTGCATGTCGTCCGCCCTGTTCGTTCAAGCCAACGGCCTCTGCACGGCCTGCAACACCAAGGCCAAAATCTACACTCGCGTAAGGATCTAAAAAAACTGTCAACTTGGTTCAATTCTAGGCTTTACCGCATTACCAAATTGTGCATCCTTTGAACGTCTTTGCTGTTTACCTTTCTCTGGGTAGCTTCTTTTGTGGATGTGTTTCCTTTTTTGTTCTTGTTTTGTTTCTTTTGCTCACTCCTGTCCGTCTTTCTCTTCAGGCGGACCGTGGCCGAGACGCTAACCGTGACTCAACGCGAGGATCCTCGCTGCCCCTAAGATCATCTCGTCCATCTTCTTCTGGAGCAGCAAGTGGTGATGGTGCGCCAGGAGAACGGCTCAATGGGTCAGCCTTTGACGGACGGCTGGAGTACAATTACATGCCCAGAAGGCTGTCAGGAGTGCATGCAGGCCCGGGAGAGAAACCCAAGAAGTCAGCGATCGACTACCAGTTCCTGCGCCTCAAGTTCCTCCTCAACAAGGTACGTGAAAGATACGTCTTCAAAGCCTCTACTCCTAGAACTAGCTTGGGTCAGAAGGAAGGAAAGTGAAGCAGGCAAATTGAAAAGCCAGTCGCTGAGGATGCTCAAGTTTTTCGTCCCTCCTCCGACAACGGCGTTGTGTTCTGCGCAGGCGGTTGGGAACGGCGTGGCAAAAGAAGAGATTTACGCGCACTTCGACAAGGACTACAGCGGCGACGTGAGCGCAGAAGAATTCAAAGAAGGCTTGAAGAACTTGGGCATTTTTCTCACGGACGCTGAGCTCATGGCCCTCATGGTGCGCTGTGGTCTTTCTTTGTGTGTTCGCTTGTGCGTTTGTTTGTTTGTTTGAACTACTGGCATGACGGATGTGATGACGGGCCTACCACCACGACCTCATATTTGATTTAAAACCTACGCATAGTTATTTAGAGTAGCCAAAGATGGCGCGAACACCTTGGCATGTACTCCTTGCGTCCTGTATGTCTAGTGTTCTTCTTTTTTGAAATTTAAATCTCATCTTCCGCATGTTGTGTCAACCTGGCGGCGCTACCAACAGGCCAACTTCAGCGACGGGCACGGCGGCATCGCGTACCAGTCGTTCATCGACGCCGTGGGGCTCGGCAACGGCGGCGACGGCCCTATTTCCAACCCCATGACGCGCGACAGCCACCACCACGAACCACTGAAGAGTGGCCGTAGTCCGAGCAGCAGCGCGCATGCGCCGCCGCCACTGCCACCTTCTCATAATCCTTCGCCTGGAGACGAAAGCGACCTCGAGGTGAGATAATAATTTCAAAGGACCGATGTTCAATCCCACTTATCTTTAGTAGACTTGTTTTCATTTTATTCTCACTTGCCTCCTTTGTTACCGCTTCTTACTCAAAGACTTCTCTTCATTGTTCTTTTCTGCCCTTTTGAGTTCCCCCCTGATATTCATGCAATACGCTAACTCCATACTAAACAGCTGGCTTAATTTGCCTTCCACCTGCTTCGTCTTTAATTATTCTTTTCTAGAAATTGGTGCGCACTGTCCACAACGAAATGAATCGGTTAGCCAAGGGGGCCAGCGGGAAGTTAAACTTCAAGAAAGTGTTCAAAGAGCTAGACAAAGACGGCGACGGCAGCCTAACCATGGGCGAATTGATTGAAGGGCTCAGCCACATGGGGTGAGCCAAACGAGTCGCAGTAATGTATAGAAATACATTCCCCGGTCGTCCTGTTTCTTTCTGTAAATCTAATTCTCGCTTCTCTCTAGCACTGACTCCTTTTTTAATTTATTTTTCTTCTTCGCCCCCGTCCTACCAGGTTCAACCTCGACTTCAAGCAAGCGAAAGACGTGGCCAAGGTGTTCGACGCGGACGGCTCTGGCACCATCGACTACGCAGAGTTTGTCAAGTTTTGCGAGCACGACGATTTGGCCGAAGCCGTGCAAGTGAGCAAAAATGTAGTGGAGAAAAAGACTTACGGGAGCATCCTCAAGAAGAAACTTTCCGACGACGAGCTGGAGGTTCGTATATCTCCATGCTTTTGCCTTTGGTTCTTTTTGAACTAAGGGTGTGTGGTGCTTTTTTTTTTTTAACCTCGAACGCATGCACTCGTGCTTACTTTGCACGATTTATGCTCACATGAAAAACACGTGGTACCTTAGGAGTTGTTCGCGGACATTCACACCGAAATGAACCGCCTCGCCCGGGTGGCTGGCGGGCCCCCCAAGTTCGACGCGGTCTTTGCGCGGCTCGACGAAGACGGGGGTGGGGAAGTGGAAGTTGCGGAATTCGTGTCGGGCTTGAGTGAACTGGGGTAAGTTGATTGGAAAAGACGCAAAAGAATACATAGATAGGCTTGTTTGATGAAGGGTGCGCCAATGTTGCAGTGCAAGTTTGGTCTTTACCGTCTGTAGGTGTTGAATACCGCGTAAAAGTTTCACGCATCAATTTGTTTTGTGGTTTCTGATGAATTCAATAGGTTCAACTTGAGTTCAACACAAGTGGGGCAGATCATCAAAGTGTTCGACACTGACGGGTCCGGCAGCATCGACTACCACGAATTCGTGCGGCTGTGCGAAACCAACAACTTCAAGGAAGCCGTGTCCAGCGCCAAAGTAGCCAAGAAAAAGAAAAAGGCCAAGAAAGAGAGAGAAGCAGACGACGAGGG
>Ga0307930_1003094_pt1 | contig 12387 bp, 12 predicted proteins | sample OrgLakmetageno46_FD_203161 | JGI IMG/M metagenome (GOLD analysis project Ga0307930, IMG submission 203161) | Saline water microbial communities from Organic Lake, Antarctica - #46 | ecosystem: Environmental > Aquatic > Non-marine Saline and Alkaline > Saline | place: Antarctica: Organic Lake... | reverse complement strand
CCAACAACGATCACCGCGCAGCCCGTATATATGCTGCTCAAGAAGGTATAGATCCGAGTAAATGCCTTGTAGATTCAGAAAACAACAGCAACGGCAGCAGCAGCGGGAATGAAAGTAAAGATAGCAGCAGCAAGCCTTTAGGCAATGAGATTGACTCTAGTCGAGACCCTGCCTTTGCTTCTACGATATCGCTTGCTCTGCCGTCTGTTGCGACTGCACTACACGAAAAGAACGACCACGACAGCGACAGTCACGCTAAGAGTGGCAGTTTTACAAGTATACCAGTATTAGCGGCAGTAGGGCGAGAAGACCGCGGGCAAGCTGCTCGATGGTCAAAAGCAAAGCACCCCATCCGCCGGCTTGTTCTATGGTCCATCTACGACGTCGGGATGGGCTACATGTACACGTCAACTTTATGGCATGTAGCGTTTCACGCACTTCTGCTGGATTCGTTGTTGTTTTCCGACGGAGAGCGGCCAGTGACCATGCAGCCCTTGTTTGGAGTCCTGTACTCGGTGGGATCCTTTGGGGTGCTTCTCGCAATTGGGCCGTCGTCCCAAGTGTTACATGTGCTCAACGAATGGTTTGCATGGTCTTGGTTGAAAGCCCTCGCCGCGTTTGACGTCCTAAAATTGGCTTACGCCATGGATAACGACGACCTCAAAGACTACGGAGATTCTGGTGGCATGCAACGATCTGCAAGTGGGAATTTGCGCCCTCGTACCTCCAGCGGCAGTAAAATTTTTGCCGCTGGAGAATTAGAATCAGAAACGGAAGATGAAACCGACGCAGAACATCACAGTGCCTCGGACGATGTCGCACTTGTGAACAAAAGTAAAAAAACGCCCTTGTTGCATCGCAGTGCATACCACCATGGTGAGAATCGGGAAGCTAGTGCAGTTGCCATGCCTGATGCAGACAGTAAAAGTCCAGCACCTAGTAAACCTTCGTCAGCAGGAGGCGCAGCATCCTCAGGAGCCTGGAACGCAGGAGCAAGCCTCCGGCGTTGGCTGCTGCTCCCTCCTCTCGTGTACTACGTAGCCGTCGCAGGTTTGTTGCTGCGCACCTTGGCCGTTGGGGGGAGGGGCCACACCTCGATGTTACACGACACGGTACTCCGCGGGCGCCCGGAAGACGCGGTTGGCGACCCTTTCGCGTTCCTGTCACCGTCCGTCACCACCCCTCAACATGTAGTGGGTGCTTTCCTTGCAGTGCTGTTCCTGGTGCACTCGTGGCCCATTTTCAAAGTTAGCATGCTCGAAGTCTTGGGCTGTAAGATGTCACTAGGTGAAGTCTCCACCGGTGCCACTTTTGCCTTATGCTTGCTTTGTGCACCTCTGTTTCTTGTTGCGGGGCCTAATTTAGTAGCTATGGTTGAACACAGCACCATCGACAGCAGTGGCAGCAGCAATATAGGTCTCAACGGCGACCTCAGTGGCGCTTTTGTAGGATCGGGTAGCAGTAGTAGCGGTCACTGGCAAGATGGGAGATGGGTCCCCGGCAATGCTCCAAGCGGCCCTCCTTTGCTTGGACCATTTGAGCCGTTGCCATCGGATGCATGGCATGCTACTTTGTTGGATGCCAGTGCCACTGCATGGCAGAGTGCAGCTTGGTTGGGCCGTGGAGTCATAGACGACAATGGCAAAGAACAAGATGGCAGCCACGGCAGTGCTTCTGTTTTTGGCCAATGGGGGGCTCAGGAACCTTGGGCAGATCTGTTTCGACGCAAGCACAGCGGTAACAGTGACAGCAGCAGCAGCAGCAGCAGTCACCATAGTGGTCACAGTAGGAGTGGAGTTAGTGGCAATGGTGGTGAAAATGGCGGCAGTGGCAGCAACAACGACGCTGCTGCAGGTGAAGGGACATCTGTGCACAAGGGAAGGCGACACAACCATGACATGAAGGGAGGCTCGTCGTCAGCGCACCTGTCTTGGCGAGGAGTAGATCCAGCGTTGCAACTACGGCTCGGCGATCGCGTCTATCCACAGGTACCACTCTATTTTTACGCATTTCTCTAAATGCGCTTAAACCCTTCAAATCAAGATTTTGAGTGGAATGCATTATAATGATCCTCGTAGGATTGTAAATATACTTCAAAAAGTACATCAACGACACTGCATGTTTTTGTTGGCTCAGCCCTTTTTTTCTGACGAATTCTTTTGATATGACGGTCTACAGGTGCGAGCGTTGGGGCTAGATGGGCACACACTTGAAGGATTTGAAGCACCTCCACTGCCAACTCTTTCGCCTTCTCCACTGCCATCTTCGCTACCAACTATCCTAACGAAGAAATCCTTGAGCAATAGTGATGCACTCTCAGATGTTGTCTCTGGCATAAGCAGTAGCGGTGTTACTACCGAAGAAGACAGTGCTGTTGCTGACGTGAGCAGCATTGATGTTGTCGAAGCAAGCGCTGTTGTTGCCGACGTAAGCAGTGGCGGTGGCGATACAATAGGTTCTGGTGCTAGAAGATTAGAGGAAGATCAAGAGAAATCTGATGCAATGCCAGAACCTGAAGGAGTCTTATCGCCATCAGCAGAAGAGCACACACATGAAGCAGATACGGTACGTGAGTTGTAATAGGAATGACGACTTGCTCAATAGATAAAAGTATATAAGCACTATCTACGTGGTTTTCCATATTTACATTTCTCCTTTTGCTTTGAATTAAAAAAATACAGGTGCCGACTACCGAACTTCCTCAAATAAAGCCGTTGAGTGCTCAAACCATCGCACAAGGTCCCTTGATGCGAGTTGGCGGTCGCGGCGCGGAAATTGGCTTTACAGTTGATGTCAGCCAAGTTGGGTGCGTGTCCATTGATTGCATTTGCTTCAGTGGATGTGTCACCCAAGTGTCACTATTATCGATGATCCCAACGCAATCCAAACCCTGCGCTACAGCTTTACTCTTACATACTTCACATCTTTACGTTCCCATTACCTTTCCGTGTACTAGATGTGGATGCACCGCCGCTCTCTACCTTGTGTCGATGCCGCGCTCGAATGTGGCCCTCGGCGAATGCGGTGAAGCAGACGGTAATTAATTGAAAATGGAATCAAAATGATGAAATCATGATTGAATGAGAATATGTGAAGATGCATCTGAAATTCCACCATTTTATGGCCCAAGAAGATCAGCAAGACTTTAAAATTATATTTCTTAACCTTTGAATATTTTTACTAACTTCGACTTCTTTTGGTTCCCAGGTTATTGCGACGCCAATTTCGTGTGTGGCCTTGGATGCCCTGAAGTGGATCTCTTTGAGGGCAGTGCCTATGACATGCAGGTATCTTGCACTTTGGTTAGACTTGCTTTAAAGACTGATTCCAGGACGTTGATGTTTCGATTCGGGCTGCAATGCATACAGGGAGGAAACCTTGGTTGCTGCACTGGAGGCACTTTATTCTAATTATTTGTTTTTTTGTTCCTCTGCCAATCTCTTTTGCTTCTTCGCATTAAAGGTAGCAATTCACGCCTGTAAAGGTCCTAAGCATTCCCATGTGAATGGAGAGAAAGGTAATACACCCAATGGGCGCGGTGGGCACCGCGCTGAGGCTAATACAAAGCCTTCTGAAGATACTGAGCCGAAATCAACCAAAGAAGTGCAGCAACAAAGGCGAATGGATGACTCAGAATCGTCCGTAGATTCTTCGATTGAAAGTCAGCAACAAATCGGAGATGAAGTGGGCCAACAAACGAACAACGGAAATCCAGCAACGAAAGAAGAAGGACTTCAGGAGGAACATCCTAAAGGAGAAGAAGAGGAGGAGAGAAGTAACGATATGAGAGCAGCAGCTGATGAGGCCCTGGCAGCTGCTTCGGCGGCAAAAGCAGCAGCCGAAGCCAAATTCGAAGCATCGCGCCCTGTGGGGGCAAAATGGCCGCCTGGGGGCGGCAACGGCAATGCGTTGCACCCTGTAACCGACCAGGAAGACGGCTATTGGCCGACCTGTGACTCTGAAGGGTGCGTGCGCAAGATGTCGCAGCACGCCCCTGCAGGCAGTTATGGGCCCGGTGCTAATTACACTATTGACACCAATCAGGTATTGTGCTTACCATCATATATATTCACTTACATTGTCCTTATTGCGATTTTTTTTTTCTGAAGCGCGATTTTCCGCTGCAACTGTTTTAGCCTACTTTCGTAAAGAAGGTCTGCTTCGAATAGTGTTTTTAACCTCTTCTACTTTCGATTTTTTTTATCAGCCGTTTCGCGTTACATTGCGATTCATTGGGCACTCTGTGGCAATTCACCTTTTACCGCCGACGCCTGTACCAACCACGAGTGCACTTCACCATGGAAATGCCGAGGCAAGCGACAGTGGAACCAGCAGTAGCAATGGAGAAGGCATGGAACCACAAGCAAAGTTAAGGCAGCTCAGTGGAGATGCGATGCCTATGGCGGGGAACCATCATTGGTTGCGAGGTGGTCACGGTAAAGGAGATCATGGTAACACTCAAGACCACAGCACATCATCATCGTCCTTGGGCGAGGAAGAGGCTATGGAGCAATTTACCTTAACTGCAGTGGAAGTAGAAGTGAGTCAGGGCCCTGAGCGTGCGGTGCGACTGTTGATCGACGATTCAACTTGTCTAAAGAGCAGTGCGCTCCTATCGGCGGCGACTCACGGCCAGGTTCGTGCACCGATACTTTTTTGATGCAGAAAGAAGTTAATATCCTGCAAAACGTCGCGTTATCAAGATGTTATAGTCATCAATGTCATGCTTTCGCCAACATCGCACATTCTACGGTAACGCATATAAAGATAAGCTCAACAATACCTTCCACTCATCACTGTTCTCAGGCTGAAGCCCGAGGAGCAGGATGGACTCGCTTAGTTGAGATGGGGGATGCCTTGCACCGTGGACAACGGCTTACCGGCAGCTTATGGGGCTCTCCCGACTCGGTATTTTACATCAAATGATATTTCATTCCTTCGCTCCAAATGTACATATGCCGATATGCGTATTTGGATACCAGCTTTCATGCCAAAACAATTCGTATGAGTATTTCGTTTTGGTTGCTTTGATAAATTTTTCCATGTATCTCATCAATGTGTGTTTTTTGTTAAATAGGTACTGGGGGAAGGGGTTCCCGGAGCAGACCACGATGTTTGTGCGAAGCGATTACGCCTTAAAGATGCCTTAGACAGCTATGAAAGAGAGCAGGCAGCAGCAGCGGCAGCGGCAGCTGATTCACCTAAGAACGCTTCGACTGGTGTTGATGCCAAGTCAACTGAAACTGTATCATCTAGTGTAGCTTCCGCTAGTGCAGAATCCACTGTGTCTATCGCTACACCAGCACCTGACGTTAATATTGTTGCAGACTCCGCGGCAAGTAATGGAGTAGGCTACGATGCTACCGTAGAGGCAGGAACGTCATCATCTGAGTCGTCCACTACCAATAAAATCTCACCTGTAGAAGACTCAACGCAGACATCTACTGTGGCACCGAAGGAGCCAGAGACAGCAGATAGCGAGGCCAATGCAGCATCTGATGCTGAATCAACCACACTTGAGACCATCGAGGATTATAATCAACAACGGCCAGACAGCAATCCACCGCCAGCCCCAGAACCTGAGCAAGAATATCATCCAGCGCCTCAGCCAGCATCCAAGCCACCACCTAAGTTACCACCTCCCAAGGCCCACAATCCACCTCCAACAGGAGGCGGGAATTCACCCCAGGCTCACCCAGGCAACCATGGAGGAGGTGGTGGAGGAGAAAAGTGCCACTGGTCGAACTGGCAGCACAAAACAGTGTGCGGGCGCCGCGCCCTGATGCTGAACCAAGCGTCAAATCCAGGGTGGGCCGCACAAATGAAAGGTGCTTGGGCAGCAGAATACAACGCCATCATTAGAACACGCTCGTTGACAAACATTAATCTTGTCAATAATAGCAGAAGCATTGGCATTGATGATGGTGCTAGTAGCAGCAGTAGCAGTGGTGCTGGTCAATTTAGTCAGAGCAGCGTAGAAGTAAACCAAGAAGTGTCCCTGGTGCTAGATCTAGAAGACGAAGCAGATGCTGCAGCCGAAGCCTCTGGTCAACCAGAAAGTGACCCGAGTCATGAAGTAGGCACACGAGCTCGCCGCCTCGCTTGCAAGTAAGTGAAGATTGAAGGGTGCATTCTTTATATGATTGAATGTTGTACAGAAAAGATCTGCAGGATCTAAAAGTATCGACTCACTCAAGTAACTTTCTTGATATTTATACGAAAGTCTTTCTTCATGCACAATCGAATTATTTTTTCTGCGTCTCATTAACTTCATTAAAACGCACATAATATAGTTGAATTTTCCATCACAAAGGTACATCGCTTGGAAGCATGCGAACGTGTGCGGGTATCCAGATCCTCCACCGAAGCCCAAAAAAGGGCAAAACAAGCCTCCTCCGGAGCCCAAGCAAGAAGAGGGCTACTGTTGTTTTTCCGGGGGCTGTGGCGGGTGTGATTCAGTAGCCGATCGCTCGAATTGGTGCGCGCGCACCGAGCACCGCTGCAGCCACCAGTGTGGGGCCAGTGGCTTTCCCTGGTGTCCTGGTTCCGATCCTCCACCCCTTCCTTCCACTTCCAGTAGTTCAGACGCAGAAGGAGGAGCCGAGGCAGTAGCCGCCGCCGCGGCAGCCGCTGCTGAAGAGGAGAAAACCAAGCATGCAAGAGAAGAATTGCCCGGGCATTGTTGCTTTTCTGGCGATTGCGGAGGCTGTGCGTCGGTGGCTGCTTCGACCAATTACTGCGCGCTTGGAAAGTAAGTGAGGAAACGTATATGAGAAAAATAAATGAAAAAACAGGTCGCTCTATAGAGGTACAATAAACTCAAATTACTTCTGCTATTCGTGTGGTGGTCTGTGTTTGTTTATATCTTCATCACCCCACCGCATTATATTTTTCTTTTATATCTTATTCCTTAGGACGGAATGCGAAGGCGATTGCGAGTTCCAATGGTGCAAGGGCGAAGACCCTCCACCGCCACCTGACCCTGTAGTTGTAGCCAAAGCCAGCGCAAGAGCCGAGCATGCATTTGAACCAGGGCGCTGCTGTTTCTACGGCGCGGGGTTAGTACTGCTACAGACTAGTACATGTTTCTTATAACTGTGCTATAGTTTACTAGTATTTCCTACCCTTTGCTCGCTAAAAGAATTTTTTTTTCTGTGATCATTGATTGCACGAACGTTGGATAGCTGAGTCTCTGTCTTTTATTATTATGAATCACATTGAAGGGCACATTATCGCCTTTCGCCACTGTATTTTGCTCGTGTGACTTTTGTTCTTACAGGTGTGGCAACGCATGCAGTGCTTTTGCCGATGAGAACAATTACTGTGCTGCGGGGCGATCAGCGTGTGAAGAAGAATGCGGGAGATCTTCTGGGGAATTCAAATGGTGCCCCCTCTCCGGTTAGTAATTTTCGAATAAATCGTAGTCGTTATGTTATTCAAATGGCACTTCTTTTGAGTTTCCTTCTGTCGTATCTCTTTTCATTCTCATCATTGCGATGCCGCGGTGCTCTTTTCCCTCATTCTTTACTGTTGGATTACCATTCTCAAATCAAGGTGACGACGCCGAAGAAGCTCGTGCAACGGAATTGTGTGACGAAAATAAAGCCAGGGCGGCTTTTGGGGATATATCCTATTCGGGATTTTGATGCAGGAGGATATGAGATGTCTCTCCTAATGAATTAAATCGGCATTGCGGTTCTACATCTGAACGCCAATAACTAATAAAGCGCGCTTCCTCTCTACCTGTACTCCTGTATTCTTCTACTATAACACTAGAACTAAAAGCACGCCTGCCTGTGCGCTGTGCGAACAAGGTACCCTAGAAGCCAAAGCACAGGCAGGAATAGCACGGCATTTGATGTCTGCACGTCTTTGTTGCGTATAAATACGATCAAGATCCTTAGTCTTCAATAGCCATCAGCCTTCACTCGTCGTAAATTGTTTTTTGTGAGAGCTACGAAGAGCTAAGTACGCCCTCCGTCTTTGTAATCGTTTTCCAGTTCGCCTAGCACCCTTTTAACGGACGTCTTTTCGGGGAAGAAATTCGTGAGGACATGAACCGTTGAGGTGTGCCGCTTCTCGAGGGCCAAATCGCACGCACTTCTGAGCTCTCGATTGCGCGCATGCTGGTTGCAGCCCGCGATCAAAAGGGCTGAACAGATGGATGTTCTCCCCTGTAAGTAAGAGGAGCAACGGAGGTCTAAAGCAGTACTCCAAAAAACGCGTAATCATCACAAGGCGCTGAGCAACACTGTGCACATGCCTGTCAATGATGTAGAAGAACAAAGGATTCAGAAGATAACGAGACTTCGCACGAGTAGTACATACCTTCGCCGCAGCGTGGTGTAACGCTGACCACCCGTTGTGGTCGCGGACATTCAAATTGCATCCCACTCGCACCTGTAGAAAGTAACTTGTGGGAATAAGAAATCGTTAGCAGAACATAAACACTTTTTGTCAATTTCTGCATCAAAATACACGTTAAGCATATTTTGATGTCATTGAAATAGTCTATCAAATATAATTTATTGATCAAGTGTAGGTACTGCTTTACCAGAGCGCCCACTACCCCAATGCTGCCAGCTTTGCACGCTTCCATCAAGGGGGTTCTACCGTGGGAGTCTGGCACGTCGCAGTCCACTTCCGACCTAAAATAAGGAAAGATAATGAAAGAAAGATCGAAGCAAAGAAAGAAGAAAAATGAGTGGGCAGAAAAGGAAATTCGTGAAGGGATACGCAAAAGCTCGGGCAGCATAGGGCAAACAACATTCCATCTTGAAAACATGCCATCATCTTTCAGAGCCCAGCCTCACTTGAGAAGCTGTTTCGCGCGCCTTGCGTTGTCATGGCTAGCACAGTAGTGCAGCAAAGACCAATGGGGGCTGCTTTCTTCTGACGCTTCGACCAATGACACGTCCGCAGACTTGTGCACCAAGAGCGCAATCTGTTCACCGCAACAAGAAAAAAGAGAGTATTGAGGTGCGAGACAAGGCAAAGACACGAATGGGAAGAAATTGAAACGCTCACGTACGAAATCCCTACAAACGACATTTCTACACGGTGTTAATCACACTTTAAACACATTTACCGTATCCTGGAGGTCCGTTGAGAGTTCTGCGTTCAACTCCATCGCAGCTCGAATGGCCTTGGAAGGCCGCTGCAGTTCATCCGCTGCTAATTCCGCCTGCGCTTTCTCCACCACTAAAAGCTCTTTGAAGGCAGCAAACACGGGAGTGACGCCATGCTCGTTGGCTTCATTCACGTCTAAAGGGGGGTCTTCTTGGAGCAAGGCCATGGCGACCGACTCAGAGTCGCCTTCTCGGGCTCGAATCACGAGTGCCGACTGGTGTGATGGGTGGTAGTGGGTGGTAATAGTCGTACACGGCGTTTGTTCATAGGAGAGGAAGTAGGCAAGTCAATAAAAACAAGGTGAATTAAAGCAGGCCAAAACATGGACTATGAAGATAAGAAAAGAAATAGGAAGAGGCTAAACATGGTTGTGTATCATTTCGAGCAAAAAAAAGGCAACATATGAACATTAGACTGCATTTGACGAAAGAGAGAGCGCACACACACATCATACCTGAGTCACGAATTCTGGAGCTTCGTCAGTGATGGACTCCTTCGTGTCTTCGTATTTTTTTCTTAATCGAGAGGCGTAGGTATCCGCAGCATCAGCTACTTCCTCCAATAAATCTTCAGCTTTTTCGTTTGCTGATTCTGACACCTGAGAAAGTAATAAAATGCATTGAATGCATCAATAATGTCAAAAGAACGAAAAAATTAAAAATATAAACACTCTCTTGGTCCTGATATGAAGAAAAAAAAAGTCACAACGCCAGAATACGGCGAACACGTCAAGATCAAATACAAGACGAAAGAACGAAAAAAGGCACTTTCTTCTTTTATTTCTCTCGTTTCTATTTTCTCCATTACTCCACGCACCAAGTCTTCCATTTGCAGCCTATACTCCCGAGCCCAGGCCGCGCCATCGATCAAATCGGGGTTTTCAACCACTTCCTCTTCTTCTTCCTCGTCTTCGGACTCTACTTCCACCTACATGTAGTTCATGCAGTGAATAAAAGAGTAAGTCAAGACGATGTGCGCAACAGGAGCTATTGTATAATACTTTTATTAGTCTACGCACACGTGTATACTGCACGCGTACTATACACACGTACGGTATAATTCAACAGCAGCAGCAGCAGCGACATGCAGTGGCATTGCATGTCATTGTATAGGTACCCACCCACCTTTCTCAGCCCTAAAGCTCCGAGAATGCGCGGGAAAAACCGCCGGCTTTCTTTCAACTTTTCATCTTTCAACCGTTGCGCTTCTTCAGCTTTTGCGGCGGCTTCAGCCGCAAGCTCCGCCTGTATTATCACATTATATCATATTGGTGCAAACGTGTGCAAAAGCACGGCATTGCATTCGTCGCATTCAATCAAAGTGCAACAGTAAATAACACCAAGGACTCCTGGAAAGAACAACCGCACATCAATCATGATGTATGTTTCCGTTGTCCTAATGTATATTCTAAATTCGTAGCGCATCTGCACACCTCTTTCTTCGCACGGGCTTCTGCGTCCTTCTTCTTTTTGGCTTCTTTCTTGGCTTCTTTCTCTTTCTTGGCCGCGATTTTTGCTTTCCTCTCGGCTAGTTCGGCAGCAGTGGGTACTTTTACATCCTCCTGTGTATTGTATTAATGCACGCGCATTTAAACAGAAGAAAAAGAAGGGAAAGACAGAATCAGGATTGGGTTTCTTTGACGCTGCAAGGTGAACCGTATAGAACCAAACAAGGAAGTGAGTAAATATTTCTGAATCAACTCTCATTCATTTTGTACTCGTACTATATCAGTCGCACCTTTACGTCTAACGTTCGGTTCTTTTTCGGTTTGCTTCTTTCTTTGCCTCCTCCTTTGCTTCCACTTTTCGCCCCTCCGTGCGAGGACGACGGATGCAGCATCGGTAATTTCCCCAAAGCGCCTCTCTCCAGCAGCTGCGAGGCCTTGTTGCCACTCTTCACTTTCATCCCAGCTGCTGCGTCGAACGCTGCCTGTGAATCGATGAGAATGTAAGAGAGTATAACATTGATGGACAGAGTTGATGAGAGATGAACAGACGCGGCGTATGACGATATGAGATAAAATGCAACGTGATGAAAATAGCGAGTTTAAACAGCTAAGAGCAATATTAACGGTATAAGCCATCATCTCTCACAACTATTTCACACCTGTTTTTGGTCTTCCAGCGTGTTTTGAATGAAAATGTGGCAACGGTCAACGTCTTCTTTCTTTAAGCGCTCTCGAAACCTGTCACATTAACGACAGAAGAGAATGAACCATGAAAATAGGCTATAAATAGAAGTGGCCTCAACGAATCAAAAGTATATGATTGAAAAATTGAAACTTTTGAGCTCTTGTACTGCAGATGCGCTATGATGGCGGCTACGGAACACACACACGCAAACATACCGGTGCGTTGGTCGATGTTCTGCTGCTTCGGCTAACTCTTTCAGAATGCGCTCTTTGGTCAAGTGCTTCTGGCGCCGGTCGCGCTGCCACGCAAAGACATCAACGCCTCTTGCGGGGGGAATCACCTGTTGGGGTTGTTTAAATGGGCACAAAAGTGCACATGTGATAGAGGTAAAACGATTTGAGGGGTAGAAAGAGGGGAAGGGGGTAGTAAATAAGCTGTTACCATGCCACATAAAAAGGAACAAAATTACATGAACTCTGTAAGTAAGCATCGTCTTCGAAGCAATGCAAAAAAAGCACAACTGTGCGAAAAAAAAAACGTTAGGCACAAATCTCAAAAAGTGAAGGCCTACTATCACAATCACTCACCGCATCCCCGTCGTGGACTCGCTGCGGGTAATTGTCCATGCTCCGAGGGAACTTGTGCGTCATCACCGACCTTCAACGTGTAAATCACGACACGGCACATGTGGGAAACAATCGAGACACGTTTGATTTAAAAATACGATGCACAGGGTTCAAACTCGAAGTTGTTCAGCTACCAGTGTGATCAAGAAGGACAAGAACACACCAGCGACTTTAAGAATAAGCTTGAAAGTATCATCATCACTTTACCACATGGTGTGCCTCGGCCCCACTTCCGGAGGCGGCCCGTGGCGAACGCCCTTCAGACCCGCTTTCCGCATTTCCTCGGCCTGGAATAAAACAGAATAGAATATAGAAGTGCACAGTTGACAGCGTCAGCAAAAAAAATGTTTTTTGATTGAAGCGTACAAGATGCGCTGATTTCCATTATTTTTCCGAAAGTGGTCCTTTTTAATTATCTGCCACTTCTTTTGAACAAATGCACCCACACAGATTGTATACCGCAACGAACGCTGCCCCCTTTTGAAAATATTTCTAAAATC
>Ga0307930_1003093_pt1 | contig 12391 bp, 12 predicted proteins | sample OrgLakmetageno46_FD_203161 | JGI IMG/M metagenome (GOLD analysis project Ga0307930, IMG submission 203161) | Saline water microbial communities from Organic Lake, Antarctica - #46 | ecosystem: Environmental > Aquatic > Non-marine Saline and Alkaline > Saline | place: Antarctica: Organic Lake... | reverse complement strand
GCCTCGCGGCTGAGGATGTTGCGGGTCTGGTCGGTCATCGGCACGTGCAGGGTGATGAAATCGGCGCGCTTGAGCAGGTCGTCGAGATGCTCGACCTTCTCGACGCCCATCTTGTCGGCCTTTTCCTGCCCGAGGAACGGGTCATAGGCCACAACCTTCATCTTCAGCCCGCGCGCCCGGTCGCAGACGATGCTGCCGATATTGCCGGCGCCGATCACGCCGAGGGTCTTGCCGGTCAGCTCCACCCCCATGAATTTCGACTTCTCCCACTTGCCGGCCTGAGTCGAGGCCGAGGCCTCGGGGATCTGCCGGGCGATCGAGAACATCATCGCGATCGCGTGTTCGGCGGTGGTGATCATGTTGCCGAAGGGCGTGTTCATCACGATCACGCCCCGTTTCGAGGCTGCGGCCTTGTCGATATTGTCGGTGCCGATGCCGGCACGGCCGATCACCTTGAGGTTGGGGGCGGCGTCGAGGATCTTTTCGGTGACCTTGGTGGCCGACCGGATCGCGAGACCGTCGTAATCGCCGATCACCTCTGCCAGCCTGTCCTTGTCCTTGCCGAGATCGGGCTGGAAATCCACCTCGATGCCGCGATCGCGAAAGATTTGAACGGCGGTTTCCGAGAGTTTGTCGGAGACGAGTACCTTGGGGGCCATTTAAGGGCTCCTTTGAGAAAAACCTGTGGGGGAGGGCCCGGACTCTTCGAAAGAGTCCGGACCGATTTCTTTGCAAGAAATCGGGATCACGCCGTTTCGGACAGCGCCGCGATCTCGGTCTGGTACGCCCATTCGATCCACGGCATGAGCGCCGTCACATCCGCGGTCTCGACAGTTCCGCCGCACCAGATCCGCAGCCCCGGCGGCGCGTCGCGATAGGACCCGACGTCATAGGCCGCATCCTCGGCCTCCAGCCGCTTGACCACGGCCTTGGCGAAAGCGGCGCCATCGGTGATGCGCTCATCGGTGAACTTGAGGCAGACGGAGGTGTTGGAGCGCACCGCGGGCTCATGCGCCAGAAAGCCCAGCCACGGGTGTTCGGCCACGAAGGCCTGCACCACGGCGAGGTTGGCATAGGCCCGCTCTCGCAAGGCGTCCATGCCGCCCACATCGCGCGCCCAGTCGAGCGCCAGCAGGTAATCCTCGACCGCCAGCATCGAGGGCGTGTTGATCGTCTCGCCCACGAAGATCCCCTCGTTCAGCTTGCCGCCCTTGGTCAGGCGGAACACCTTGGGCAGCGGCCAGGGCGGCGTGTAGCTCTCCAACCGTTCCACCGCGCGCGGGGAAAGGATGAGCATGCCATGCGCGGCCTCGCCGCCGAGGGCCTTTTGCCAGCTGAACGTGGTCACATCCAGCTTGTCCCAGGGCAGGTTCTGCGCGAACGCGGCCGAGGTGGCGTCGCAGATCGTCAGGCCCTGCCGGTCGGATTTGATCCAGTCGCCATTGGGCACGCGCACACCCGAGGTGGTGCCGTTCCAGGTGAACACCACGTCATTGTCGGTATCGACGCTGTCGAGATCGACGATCTCGCCATACTCGGCGGTTTTCACCTCGGCATCGAGCTTCAGCTGCTTGACCGCATCGGTGACCCAGCCTGCGCCGAAGCTTTCCCAGGCCAGCATCTCGACCTTACGTGCGCCCAGCATGGTCCACATCGCCATTTCCAGTGCCCCGGTATTGGAGGCCGGCACGATGCCTATCCGGTAATCGTCGGGAATGCCGAGGATCTCGCGGGTGCCGTCGATCGCGGCCTTGAGCTTGGCCTTGCCCACGGCGGCGCGGTGCGAGCGGCCAAGTGGCGCGTCGGCAAGCCGGCTCAATTCGAATGTCGGGGGTTTGGCACAGGGGCCGGAGGAAAAACGCGGATTGGCCGGCCGCGTTGCCGGTTTCTGTATGGTCATGTCTGCTATCCTTCCAGATAAGCGCCCTTCGTTGGGGAAGGGTGTCCCATCGCTGCGGATACTCGGTTACCGGCCCTTTCGCAAGTACGGAAATGGCGCTAAACCGACATCACAGAAACTTATGCGACATTTCGCGTCCTCAATCGGGAACCTGTGCCATGTTCATGACCACGCTGATCGCGCGCGCCGGCGCGCTTGATCCTGCCCTTGTCGCGGCATTGCAGCACGCCTGGGGCGGGGCCGATGCGCGATGGCTCGCCCCGGGTGAGGCGGCGGAATTCGAAATGCCGGACGTGCCCGGCAATCGCCAAAAGGTCTGGAAGGATCTGCAGGAACAGAGCGTCGATCTGGTGGTTCAGCCAAGCCAGGGGCGCCGCAAGCGGATGCTTCTGGCCGACATGGACAGCACGATGATTCGGCAGGAATGCATCGACGAGCTGGCCGAGGTGGCGGGCGTCGGCGCGCATGTCCGCGACATCACCGCCCGCGCGATGAATGGCGAACTGGATTTCGAGGGCGCGCTGCTGGAACGCGTGGCGCTGTTGAAGGACCTGCCCGAGCGCGTGATCGGCGAGGTTCTGGAGACGCGGATCTCCTACATGCCCGGCGGGGCGGAACTGGTGGCAACGATGCGCGCGCAGGGTGCCTACGCCGCGCTGGTCTCGGGCGGGTTCACGGCCTTCACCGGGCCGGTCGCGGCGCATCTCGGCTTTGACGAACACCGCGCCAACATGCTGCTGACAGAGGCCGGCACGCTTTCGGGGGATGTGGCCCGGCCGATCCTTGGCCGCGCGGCCAAGGTCCAGGCACTGCAGGACATCAGCGCCCGCCTCGGGATCGCCGAATCCGAGGTGATCGCCGTCGGCGACGGGGCCAACGATCTGGGCATGCTGGGTCGTGCCGGGACGGGGGTCGCGCTGCACGCCAAGCCTGCGGTCGCCGCGCAATGCGATATCCGCATCCATCACGGCGACCTGACCGCGCTGCTTTATGTGCAGGGCTACGCGCGCGAGGATTTCGCCGCGCCCATCTCCTCTGTCTGACCGGGGCGCATTTCTGGCGCGCCCCGGTCCGGGGTCATTCAGGGGGCGGTCACTCTGCCCCGGACGGCAGGATGCCTTCTTCCTGTGCCGTGGTCAGTTCGTCCTCGTTCAACGCGCCGTCGGCATTGGTGTCGGCCTGCATGAAGGCGTCGACCGAAACCTCCGGCATGACCGCCTGGAATTCGGCCATGGTGACAAAGCCGTCCCCGTTGGCGTCCAGCGCCGCGAAATCGCCCTCCTGCGCCATGGCGGGCACGGCGAGGGTCAGGGCAAACCCTGTGGCAAGCATCGTCTTGGTCATCTCGATCATCCTCATATTCGGGTTGCGGTGGCGCGATTGCGCCGCCGTTCCCACAGGATGCGTGACCGCCCCGTGCCTGTCTGCCGGACCCTGAAAAACCGGGGAAAATCCGCGGAACCCGGCCGGAACCGGGGCCGCGCATGAGCGGGCGAATGCCGCCCCGGCCCGGCCTGCGAAACCCCGCCCATGCCGGGGCCGGTTTTGGGCAGGACGCCGCCGGAAAAGCCGTCACCCCCGGGATCGGTGGATCACCGCCGATACCCACACGACGCGCGGCTCAGGCGAGGGCCGCGGCGGGCTTGATCATTCCGGTCTCGATGTCGCGCCAGTTGCGGATCGGGGCGTTGCGCACCCTCCGGGCGGCGGGATGATCGGCATCCAGCACCCCGAGCCGCACGAGGATCGACGCGATCGCGCAATTCGCCCCGCGCGTGCCGCCATCGATCACCTTGAGCGCGACGCCCAGACCGCGCCGCGGCAGGATCGCCACGAAGAACCCCTCGGCCCCGGTCTTGAGCGCCACGGGCTCGGTGCAGGCGCGCATCAGTTCGGTGCAGGCACGACCCTCGCCGGCCACCAGATCGGGATGCGCCACCATCGCCTGCCAAAGCCGCACCGCCGCCCGTTCGGAGACGGGGCCGGTCTCGGAGGCCGCGGCGAACCATGCCATCGCGCGGGCCATGCCGTGCAGGCTGCTCGCGAAATTGGGCGCGGAACAGCCGTCGGTGGCGTGAAAGGCTGTGGCCTCATGCGTCACCGCCTCGAAGCTGTCACGCACGGCGTGCTGCACCGGGTGGTCCGGATCGACATATTCGGGCACCCCGCCAAGATGCCGGTTCAGCGTGAGAAAGCCGGCATGCTTGCCGGAGCACTGGTTATGGCGCTGACAGGGCGGCGTTTCCGCGCGGATCAGCGCGATATCCGAGGCACGGTCCAGCGGATCATGCGCGCCGCAGCGGAGATTGGTGTCGGTCAGCCCGAGCGACGCGAGCCAGTGTCGCACCCGCTCGGCATGCGCCGGCGTCCCCTCATGCGAGGCGCAGGCCAGCGCCAGATGTTCGGGGGTCAGCGCATGGGCGTCCGCCGCGCCACTGGCGACCAGCGGCAGCGCCTGGATCATCTTGGCCGAGGATCGCGCCAGCACGATCTCGGACGGGTTGCCCCAGGCCGCCTTGATATCGCCCGAGGCGTCGCAGATCACGGCATGGCCCAGATGCACGCTTTCGGGCCTTGGGCCGCGCCATATTTCGGTCAGGGGAACAGCTTGGGTCATGCGGGTTTCTCCGGGTCGGATCATGGCGACAGTTGCGCGCGGCCACGCCAATCACGTCTTTCATTTGACGTCCGTTTCAGACTATCATCGCGCCATCGCAGCGTGGCTGGTCGCAGTTCAAAAGAATTCCGCAAAGGAATGCAAGCGACCCGACGATATTGAGGCTAAGGACAGCTTGGAGGCTGGAAACATGAAATCAAGATTAGCAGCAGGATTTGCACTGGCTCTGGCGGGGGCGACCGGGGTCGCGGCACAGGAGACGAGCACCAATCAGGTCGCCTCGGACACCGCGTGGAGCGTGTTCGAGGATACCGACCCGCGTGAATGCTGGGCGGTGTCGGCCCCGACCGAGACCGTCAATACCCGTGACGGGCGTGTCGTCGCGGTGCGGCGGGGCGATATCCTGTTGATGACATTCTTTCGCCCCAATGCCGATGTGCAGGGGCAGATCACCTTTACAGGCGGATATCCCTTCGCCGAAGGCTCGACCGTCAACATGCAGATCGGCGGCAGCGAATTCGAGCTTTTCACCGAGGGCGAATGGGCATGGCCGGCCAGCACGGATGACGATGCGCAAATCCTTGCCGCGATGAAGCGTGGCGCCGAGGCCGTTCTCACGGCGCGTTCGTCGCGCGGGACCCAGACCAAGGACACGATTTCTTTGCTCGGGTACACCGCAGCGGTCGAAGAGGCCGAAAACCGCTGTAATTGAGCCGATTGAACCGGCCCGGCAACGGGACATGGGCGGCGGGCCACGCGGGGGCACCGCCGCTTTTTCATGACCTCACCGCAGGACCTTGTCCTCGGGCCAGCTCAATTCCGTGTCGAGGCGAATGGTCTGCGTGGCGCCCGCGGGCAGATCGAATTCCCACGCGAGGATGCCACGGTCCCCGTCGACATCCCTTTCAGTGGGCGACGGGTCGGCCTGCCACGTTATGTCGAGCGCATCCTGCTCGGAGACCGGCACCCGGTCGATCACGCGCAGCGGCCAGGCCTCTTCGGTCAGGTTCTCGACCTCGATCACCACGGCTTCGGTGATCCGGCTGGATGTCCGGATGATCCCGCGCGCGCCCTCGCCCCGGTCCTCGATCCTGCGGATCAGGCGCAGTCCGTCGATCGGGCCAAAGGCCAGTTCGGCCTCGGCCCCGGCGGCGATCAGGCCGATATCGCGCTGACCGACATAGGCCCCGTCGAGAAAGAACCGCGCCTGCGGCGTCGGCAACAGCACCTCGGGGGTGTCGTTGGTGAACCGCGCGGCGACAAAGGCGGTGTCATCCACCATCGGCACGGCCTTCGCGACGATCTCGGCCTGCGTCTCCACCGGGCCGAGCATCAGCCGCACGCGATCCGCGCCGGTCGCCACATCGACGGGCGACGGATAGTCGTAACTCACTGAAAGACCATCAAAACGCGGGGTTGCGACAACGGCGCTGTCGGCCATCGGTGCCGCGCGCGACAGGGATGCGGCGCCGCCTTCCTCGACCATCATCGGTCGGATCTCGTCGGGATCGCCGATGCGCGGGATCCACGGCAGGATCTGCCCCGGCTCGGTCTGTCCGGAGGGGCGCAGCGTCGACAGGGTCAGCGCCACATCGCGCCAGTTCTCGCCCGTGGATTGATGCACGAACGCGCCGCGCTCGATCCGCAGCGTGCCGGTCTCACGCGCAAGATGCAGATCATGGAGCGGTTGCCAGCCCGCATCCGGGATCGTGTAGGTGACCGTCATGCGCCCGTCGATCTCGGCCTCGGCCAAGATCGCGACACTGAGCATGGCGCGCGCGGCATCCTCTGGCACCAGCGCCTTGACGGCCTGCCGCGCCGCGTCGAGCGCCTCGATCCGGTCCTTGAGCCCGCGCTCGGCGGCCTCGGCGCGGCGGGTGGCCTCGGCGGCATCCTGACGCGCGTCAAGCGATTCGGTGCCGATCATCCGGGCCAGCGCGCGCACCTGCTCGACGCCAAGCGCCGCCACACCGTCGCCTTGCCCGATCCGGTCGAGAAACGCGACCCGTGCGCGGGCCGCCTCTGCCTGCAGCTGGATATCCTCGACCTCGGCGCGCGCGCGGCGCAGCGCCTCTTCCAGCCGCTCGACCTCGGCACGGGCAGCCTGCAACTCCGGGCGCTCGGCGCTGTCACGCGGCGGCACGTAATCGGCGCGCGTCGTGATCCCGCCCAAGCGCGCGCCCTCGATCACCACCCGCGCCGAGGCAAGCGGCGTGTCGCGCGGCAGATCGGCAAGGATCAGATCATGCGCGCCGACGGGGGCGGTAAACGGCACCTCGCGGGTGACGGTGGCCCCGTCGGGATAGAGCGTCACGGCACTCACCCGGCTCGAAAGCGCGATCTCGTCGGTAAGGGCGGGGCCGGCGCATAACAGCAGCGGCAGGATGAGAGAACGCATGGTGAAGCCCCCCTATCTGGTGGCGTGAACGGTAGGACCGGTACGGACCACCCAAACGCCGACAGTCACCGAAAAACCGTAGGCCAAGCCGCGATGCGCCGCAAGACGGCGCGCCCGTGCGCCGCGGTAATCACTCGGCAACCCTTCGGGTGGACCCTGCGATACGGGTGATCCGGCACGATGCCGGCCCCGCAAAAGGAGGTGAATACCATGAAGGGCCTTGGCGTCTTGTATGTGCTTTTGGTCGCGTCGGCGATCTGTGTGGTGCTGGCCGTTTACGGGCATGTCGCGGGCTGGCCGGTCTGGGGTCTCGTTATCCTGTGGGTGCTGGCGCTGCCCGCGGTCTCGGCCCTGTCCGGCATGATCGCAGGTCTGCTCAATACCCGCCGGTAGCCGGCCTCAAAGCCGCGTGTCGTCCACCGGCAGATCGACACTGTCGAGGTTTTCGGGCGGCTCCTCCGGCCGGCTGGCGGACGCATAGCGGCGGATCGCGCTGATATGCAGACGCTCGTTCAGGGCACCGGTGCCGATCGCGCGGTATCGCGGCAGGCCGGTCAGAGGTGTGCGATAGATAACGGACATCGAATCGCGCAATTCGCCGAACCAGTTCGGATCGATGCGGCGGTCGAGATAGGCCTGATTGAACACCAGCCCCGCGTCCCGCGCATGCGCGATCATCCAGTCGAGGGCGCGATCCGACAGGCCGGTATCCACGTAACCACCCCCGATATTGCTGTGCACACCCGGAAACCAGGCCTGCACGACGGTTTTGGTCGCCTCGGCTTTCTCGCCGCGCCACAGCGTCGGCTCGAACGGGGCGCGGCGTTCATGGATGGCGACCGCGTGACAGGCATGGCGCACATTCGCCCCGAGTTGCACGTCATGGAACGAATGGCGATTGCGAAGAAAATACCCGAGCGGCCCGCGCGTGGGCAAGCCGAGCGCCCCTACCGTATCCCACACGCCGATGAACTGCACCGTGCCGGGCTTGCAGGCATGTGTGCGCCGGAACGCCGCGGCCTGCGTCCGGCGCGCGTCCTCGTCGGGGTCACGATAGATCCGTGCCGCCTCGATGGCGACGCTGTCGGGGTCGTCCGCACCCTCGGGAATGCCGCACAGGCCCAGAAGGCCGGCGAGGCTGCGCGCCGTGAAGGCCCCGCGGCTGAACCCGACAAGGTAGAGGCGGTCGTCGGGGCGGTGATGCCGCAGGATCCACGCATAGGCGTCGCGCATGTTCTTGAACAGGCCACGGCCCGCGATCCCGCCGCGAAACTTGTTCCAGATCTGCGCGGTGCCGACGCCAGTTTCGTAATATTTCAATTGCTTAGGGGACTCGTTGTCCTCGTCGACGGCGCGGACGAAGCGGACGACGTTGGTGGGGACGTTGCGGCCCCGGTCCCTCTGGTCGGGTTTGTTCCATGTGCCGTCGGCGGCCACCAGAATATTGCGCATGCGTCCCGTCCTTTTGGCCCGATCATGCCACGCCCCGGCCCGATCGCGAAAAGTTTTCTTTTGACAGGCGCAAAAATTGTGCCATGGTCCCAGTGGGTTCAACAAAGGAAAGGAGGTGGTCCAGTGTCTAAAGAGGTATTGGAGCAATGTGTCGGAACAGTTCGGGAGGGCACCGTCTAGGGCAGCCCCGAGGCGAAAGCCACCCGGATTGGTGCGCCTAACCGGCACGCCTCCGTGACTTCTGAGGGGCCGTTCCCGACCGGGGACGGCCCTTTTTATTGTGTACGCTGCGTACAGTGCGTACGCGCAAAACGTACGCGGCCACCGACCCCTGAGCCGCCCGGACCCATCATGCTGAGAATCACCGACCGGATCACCATCGAGGACTGGGAACTGACCGAGCAGTTCACCCGCGCGTCGGGGCCGGGCGGGCAGAATGTCAACAAGGTGTCGAGCGCGGTCGAGCTTCGGTTCGAGGCCGCACGCTCGCCCAACCTGCCCGGCCCGGTGAAGACCCGGCTGCGGCGGCTGGCGGGGCGGCGCTGGACCACCGAAGGCGCGATCGTGCTGCGCTGCGACGAGACGCGCAGCCAACCCCGCAACCGCGAGATCGCCCGCGCCCGTCTGGCCGAGCTGATCCGGCAGGCCACGGTGAAGCCCAAACCCCGCATCCCCACGCGCCCCACACTGGGGGCCAAGAAACGCCGGCTGAAAGCCAAGAAGGTCCGCGGCGAGGTAAAGGCGTTGAGGGGGCGGGTTGATGGGGAGGAGTGAGCGAGCGATGTAGACTTGACGGTCAGTTGTGCGCAAGAAGCGGGATTTACAAAGTTGGTCACGGATGGCGCTTGGTGAGTAGCTAATGCGGAATTTCTATATCTTTCCACACCTTGGAGTTGATAGAAATTTCGGCTATCTTTGCGATTAGAAATGGACGTTAAGGATTCTAAATTGTCACGCTGGAAAAATGATCTAGAGAACCACGCCATCCATGAAACCTTGAGACAATCAGTGGAGTGGTTGGATACAGAAGTTGAAGACACTGACGAAGAGTTCGAAGAAGAGCGCAGGCGGCTAAGGAAGGTCCTTGGCGAAATTCAGAAGATTGTGTCCGGCTTGGATGGGGACTTTTTTCCCCAACAGTGGCTGGACCAGATCAATCAGCATCTTCATCAACAGCAATTCTTCCAGCAGTTGCAGGCCTATGCCAAAACCCCACAGGTTGGTCATCTGCAAACTGCGAACAACCATATTACGCAGTATGCACCACAGGTATTTCATTTATCGGCTATGACCCGTCCTGTTGAATCTGCTAAAGTCATTAAAATGGCTGAAGAAGCTTTTTCATCATTCTCAGAGTCGATGGAGGCCAAAGCCAACGGCACTGACACCCGTTTTTCAAAAAGTGAAGCAGCGCTGAAGGCGGTCGATGAAAAGTCAACAGCGCTGGAACAACGGCTTGACGAATTGGAAACCACAGCGAGTGAGAAATTGTCCGAGTGGCAGAACGCCTTTACCGAGAAACAGACAACTCGCGACCAACAGCATTCGGACGCACAAATTGAACGTGAAACGAAGTTTGAAGAATTGTTGTCGGAGTGGAAAGAGGAAGTTGAAACCCAGAGAGCCAAAATTAGTGCAAAGCAGACTGACAAGCTTCAGGCAACTCTAGACCACTTCAAAGAGACCGGCGAAGCCGTATTGAAAGATGTAAACGAAAAACACCAATCTGTTTTAGAAATCCATAAACTGGTTGGGCGGGATAGTGTCGCTGGTGGCTATCAGAAGAGCGCTGGTGAAGAGAAAACGGAAGCGAACCGCTGGCGCTGGATATCACTAGGGTGTCTGTTGGCAGCCGTTGTATGGCTTGGGATCAAATATTGGTCCGGATTTGAGCGAGTTGACAGCGGCGGCTTGAACTGGCCTGAGATAGTCACTGCATCCTCTTTGACTGCAATCTTCCTCGTTGCAGCCGGTTACACGTCTCGACAATCAAAAATACATCGGGATAACGAAAGGCAACTGCGATCCTATGCACTTGAAACGAAAGCTCTGGATCCTTTCATCGCCAGCTTGGAACCCACTGAGCAACAGGCGATCAAGGCAGAATTGGTGCGGCGTATGTTTGGGCAACAAAATGCACAAACGAAAGACAAGCTTGCTTCAGTGGATGATGCAACATTAAAAACGGCTCTAGAAAAATTGCCAGATGCGGTGGCCCGGGCGGTCAAAAGGGTCATTTAAAATTTTGACCGTTCGCCCTTCCTCCCACGCTGCCATTCTGAGCCTCGAATTATATTTACCATGGGTAGTAGAGCAAAATGGAAACATAAAGTGAACGGCCGTTTAGCGGCTGAAAACAGATCTTTGTCTCAAACCACCGTCTCGTTATCCTCGGATTCGGCGGTCTCAATGTATCGATCCTCTGCGAAAGCCACAGCTACCCAAGAAGATATCGGCAACATGCCCGGAGCAGCGCCAGCGCATGTCCGCGGGCAGGCGATCCAACGGGTGTTCAGGGCACTTAATCCCGGCCACACCGAAAAAGCCCAAATCGATGCGCCAACGTCACCAAATCGCCTGTCCGGGGGGCGGACATGCGATGGCGCTGCGGCCTGCGGCCGCGTATCGCGCCGGGGCTGTAGCTCGGGTGTGCGTTTCAAGCCCCGCCACGCTGCCTGACAGCCCGAAAAAGCCCCGATCGGCGCGCCAGCTTTGGCAAATCGCCTGTCCATCATGCCGGAGGCGTGCCGGTATAGTCCGGCGCACCTCCGGTGCGACGGTGCGGACATGCGATGGCGCTGCGGCCTGCGGCCGCGTATCGCGCCGGGGCTTTTGCCCGGCTGGTCTTTCCAGAGCGACGCGCGGGGATCACGTCACGCGGCGGGCTTCTCGTCCTCGGCGCTGTCCTCGGACTCGGCGGTCTCGACATACCAGTCCTGCGCGGCGGCCACCGCCACAGGCGAGGATGTGGGCGACACGCCGAGATAGGCGCCGGTCTCGTCCACGGGCACGGAGGGGCGTCTGGTCATGCGCCATGCCGCGTAGATCACGGTCGCTGTGAAGGTCGCCGACAGGAACAGCCAGAACCCCTCGGGGCCGATCATGCTCATCATCTGGCCGATCACGAACGGCCCGAAGATCGCCCCGAGCCCGTAGACGAACACGAGCCCGCCCGAGGCGGCGGCCATGTCCTCGACCTCGAGAAAGTCGTTGGTATAGGCGATGAACAGCGAATAAAGCGGCAGCGCCATGCCGCCCATGAGAAACCCGAGCACCAGAAGCGTCCGGAAATCGACCCCGAGGAAGGCCCCGATGCCGGTGCTGACCGCGCCCACGGCCGAGACCCCGAGGATCAGCCAGCGCCGGTCCATCCGGTCCGACAGCCAGCCGATCGGCACCTGAAAGACCATCGAGCCGGTGAAGATCGCCGCGACGAAGCCGCTGATCTCGGCCACGCTCAGCCCCGCCTCGGCACCGTAGACAGAGGCCATGCCGTATTGCGCCGCGAAGATCCCGCCCAGAAGCAACATCCCGACGCTGGCCAGCGGCGAGCTGGTGTAGAGGCGGCGCAGGGTCATCGGCTTGGCGGTCTCGAAGGCCGGCGTCGGCGTGGCCGACAGCAGGATCGGCGCGAAGGACAGCGACACGAGGATCGACGGGATCACGAACAGGAAGAACCCCGAGGCGTCGCCAAGGTTCATCAGCCCCTGCGCCGCGATGATGCCGCTCGTCTGCGCGATCATGTAGGCCGACAGGATCTTGCCGCGCGTGGTGTTGTCGGCGGCGTTGTTGAGCCAGCTTTCGGCGGTGACGTAGACGCCCGACAGCGAGAAGCCGAGGATCACGCGGATCAGCGTCCAGCTATAGGGGTCGGTGAGGACCGGAAAGGCGATCAGCCCCGCCGAGATGAAGCTGCCGAGGGCCGCGAAGACGCGCACGTGCCCGACGCGGCGGATCAGGTCGGGGGTCACCCGGCTGCCCAGGAGAAACCCGAGGAAATAGGCCGAGGTGATGAGCGACAGTT
>Ga0307930_1003090_pt1 | contig 12392 bp, 8 predicted proteins | sample OrgLakmetageno46_FD_203161 | JGI IMG/M metagenome (GOLD analysis project Ga0307930, IMG submission 203161) | Saline water microbial communities from Organic Lake, Antarctica - #46 | ecosystem: Environmental > Aquatic > Non-marine Saline and Alkaline > Saline | place: Antarctica: Organic Lake... | reverse complement strand
CCCCTCTCCCTCCTGAATCATTCCGCACTTGCTTTGTTTGCGCAACGCACGCGCATTCCCACTTCTGCCCGCAGCATTGGCTTCTGTGCCATTTGGGTTTGTATTAGTTCGAGTTCGAGTTCTGTAGGCCTCACATATCATAGCATCGCAATCGAACAATAACAGGTATGTTACTGACGCGACGGGTTGTCTCGCAGAAACGCATTCGAGATGCCTGTGTGTAGTATATTTCACTCTAAGATATCCTTTCATTTTTCCTATCGGTGGAATGGGTTTGACTTCGGACTTGGAGGAGAGGAAGCCGGTTCAGGATTAGCGTTGAAAACTCCCCACCAAACTCAGATAGCAAGTGAATAAATGCCTGAACACAATTGAATCTTTGTTCGACCTCGCTAAGTACGGCTTCTGGAGCGGAGAAGCATCTTGGTGTTTGTAGGCCTGTGAACATTCGTATTTGCACAGCCAGCAACATTGCACCCACGTGACCGGGCGCCTGAGAAAAACATTGGGACGATGCCCTGCTCGTGCAAAAATAGCCCAGAGAAATGCCTCGTGGACGTGGGACGTGACACACTAACGAGCACTCAGTCCCACCGACTTCTTCAGAGCACATATGCAGCTCAAGAGCATTCTTTATGAGCCTCAGTGACTGCTGTGTACTTGCCTTTCTTTGTTTTTAGACTACACCATTTTCAGCGCCTTCCTTCAATTAACGAATAGGCGTATAATCAGCAAGCCTCTCCTCCTTCTTCGAACTCTCTTCAACAACAACAACGCTTTTTTCCAGTAGCCCGCTTCGAAATCAAGGGTTCCTTCATCACCGAATCTCGACACTTCTTCCATCACTGCCACCTCCTGCAGTAAGTGATTACCAAGAATCTTCTCATTCCGATTCTGATTCTCAGAAATTTGGCGCAGCCACTCCGGAAGAGCGTTAGTTGGAACCCACCTGCAGAGAAGTGTGCTGCACAGCGCTTAGGGTTCGTAAAAATAAGTAACAGTTTTGACTCAAATAAGTAAATAATTAAGTAAATACGGCAAATACGGTGATATATACCGTACATTAGGGCGGGAAAGTAACAATTTTAGAATTCCGGTTTTTTAAAGTCCAATTTTCCGGAAAAAGTGGGAAAAACCAATTACTTATTTACTTATAAAATTACTTATTTGGCCACAAAAATTTGCATATATAAGTAATACTTATTTTTATCAACCCTAACAGCGCTGCAGCGTACCGAGCAGACCTGCCTAGGCTGCAGCGCTGCATGAATTAAGCACTGCTCTCCTCTGCTTTGTAGTGCCCGCCCGCGCTGGTTTACATTATAATTAGGTATATTCACAAAGAGCGTCACTTAGTTGTCTACTATATTAATGACCGAGGTCAAAGGTAAAAAGGATCCCATCACCAGCCTCTGCGGCAATTGTCTCAAGTCCGAAGGGAGTCCAGCAGCGCCCAAGTTGTCGGCCTGTTCTCGATGTGGCCTTGTATACTATTGCAGCCGAGACTGCCAGCGGGCTCATTGGAAGGCTAACCATAAGCAGAACTGCATCGCGAAAGCTGATCGAGTCCCGCAGGATGACCATTCGTTGGGAGATCGAAATAGCGCTGCCGACGCTGGAGAGGAATGCAGCGTTTGCTTAGATTCTCTGACATGCGCACCAGTCACTAAATTACAGTGCACTCACACATTTCATGTTGCGTGTGTAGCGGAATTGCGCAAATTTGGAGTGAAGCAAGCATGCCCTTTGTGCCGCGAGCCTTTACCACCAGGGCCTGAAAAGGTTTATGAAGAGGCTACTCGGCGCTTCTTGGTAGTGCACCAACTGGTGGATCGAGGAGCTGCGACTTGGTCAAGTCTCCCAACCTGGGCAAAGGACGAACTAGACAAGGTGATTGCAGGATGGCAGGCTGCGGCCGACGGTGGACTGGTGCAGGCACAGTATAATCTTGGCCATGCTCTTTATTTTGGCCAAGGCGTGGCGCAGAGCCACGTGAAGGCAGTGCGACTGTACAAGAAAGCAGCTGAGCAAGGGTATTGCCCGGCTCAGTTTAATCTGGGCATCGCGTATCGGGATGGGCGTGGCGTCGAGCAAAGCGATGTAGAGTCTGCTCGGTGGCTCCTCAAAGCAGCGGAGCACGGTGTTGCAGATGCACAGTACTGCGTTGGGGTTTTGTTCAGAGATGGTTGCGGCGTGGCGCACAGCAATGAGAAAGCATTTCAATTCTTCAAATTGGCAGCTGACCAAGGGCATGCTAAGGCGCAGTACGACTTGGGATTGTTATATTCTAAAGGTTGCGGTGTGTTGCAGAACGACACAGAAGCATCGTTGTGGTTTATGAAGGCGGCTAAGCAAGGGGTTTCAGGAGCTCAGTACAAGCTAGGTGCTATGTATGAAAGCGGTCGTGGAGTCACTCAGAGCTTCTCGGAATCGGCACGATGGCACTTGAAAGCTGCTGAGCAAGGAGAGTTGAAGTCTCATGAGCGTGTTGCATACTTCTTCCAGAAGGGCACTGGAGTAAAGCAGAGCGACGAAGAGGCGGCTAAGTGGTACAAGAGGGGAGCTGAGGGTGGATGCGACAAATCACAGTTTATGTTTGGTGTCTGTTTACAGACTGGTCGAGGTGTAAAGCAGAGCACCGAGGAGGCTATGCGATGGTTTGAAAAAGCAGCTCAACAGGGACATGTCAAGGCGCTGAGTCGCTTAGACGACATGCTTAAACCTGGCCGTGGAATGGAGGGAAATACTGAGTTGGCAGACCGATCCCTTGAAAAGGCATCGGACCAGGATTGCACAGAGACACATTTCAACCTCGGGTCTATGTTTTTGACTGGTCAAGCTGGGGCACAGACAAGTGATGTGGAAGCCGCACGGCACTTCCAATTGGCTGCAGATCAAGGGCACGCGGCGTCTCAGTGCAATTTGGGGCAACTTTATTCGAAAGGCCGCGGCGTGGCGCAGAGCGACGTGGAGGCTTCACGGTGGTATACGAAAGCAGCCGAGCAAGGACTTTCAGGAGCTCAGTACTGTTTAGGCGCCATGTACGCAACCGGCCGTGGCGTGGTGCAAAGTTTCGAGGAATCTGCGCGGTGGTACATGAAAGCGGCCGAGCAAGGTGAGCTTAAATCATACAAGCATGTGGGGCATTTTTTTATGGAAGGCATCGGCGTAAAGCAGAGCGACGAAGAGGCGGCAAAGTGGTACAGGAGAGGAGCTGAGCTAGGGTGTGATCACTCGCAGTATGTGCTTGGGGTTATGTTTCAGAAAGGCCGAGGTGTGATGCAGAGCGACACGGAAGCAGCACGATGGTGCAAGAAGTCAGCTGACCAAGGAAATGCAAAGGCGCAATGTAATCTAGGGTTCCTTGTCGAGAGCGGCCGGGGGGTTGCGCAAAGCGACTTGGAAGCAGCGCAGTGGTACAAAAAAGGAGCTGACCAAGGCGATGCGAATGCTCAAAATTATCTCGGAGACCTGTTCCAAAAGGGCCGTGGCGTGACGCAGAATGATTTGAAGGCTTGTCGTTGCTACAAGTTAGCGGCTGTACAGGGGCATTCGCAAGCTCTTTATAACCTAGGAAGGATGTTTCAGTTGGGCCGTGGTGTGGCGCATAGTATGGCCAAAGCCGTGAAATACTACAAACAAGCAGGCGAACAAGGAAACGCCACGGCGCAGTTGGCCTTGGGAGTGGTCTTTGAAATGGGCAATGGTGTGACTTTGAGCAACGAAGAGGCCGCGCGGTGGTACAAGAAAGCCGCTGACCAAGGAAATGTCGGAGGGCAATTGGCACTAAAGGCGATGCGTGCGAGAGGCACAGCGTAATACGAAGACCTGTGAAATCAAAGCGGTCGTTCAAGGCGGCAGCATTCCAAATGGACCTGCAGTAGCGAACTATGGCATGATGGGCCATTTACCTTGAGTGAAGAAGAAGAGAAGAAGCGAGATTTACCACGGAGCTAGTCAACAAGTGCGCGGGTGCCTGCAAGAGGCCAGCAATTGACACAGAAGCCGGTGCTATGGACAAGCATTCAGAGCTAATTTCTTAATTTATTTTCCGAGCACGCCGAGTGTCCGGGAGGTTATGCACCAAAGCCAATGCCTGACGACGCTCTTGTAGTTGCAGTTACACATCGGTCACAAAGAACAATAAGGAGTGCGCTTAAGCCGCATGTGTGCTAGTGAATTCGCTTTAAAAGGCCAATTAAAGTTATGGCTCCAACTGGTGCGTCTTCAAGATGCTCCAATGTTCCTCTTATCTAACCCTTTAAACTAATTCCGGAGAGGAAATTCGTGTTCGGAGCATCCCCAGAATCACCGAAATTGATGGAGCTACCTCAATTAGGCGCCTATTCAAGGCTTCAAGGGTGTTATATGTTATAGGTCTCGAGTTAAAAAATACACCGAAACCTTAATCACGTATTTAGGTCATAAACATTACTTATTTTCATGGGTGACCAACAACCAGCAACATAATACAACTCACGTTGCGCCCAACAAGAGAATGCCATCGTCTTACTACTGTACAACACTACAGTAGGCTACAGAGCATTCTGTCTGTCTCGAGGAAGCTACAGATAGGTATGTTGCAGTGCGGAACCATAGCAAAGATATCGACTACTCATAGAGTATAAGGCAAGGAATCGCTATCGGGCATGAATTACACTGCAAAGTTGTAGCGAAAGGTTCTGTTACGCACAAGCGACTCTTCAAAGACAGAAACCAAATATCGCTAACACGACTGACGTCATGAGCGAATCAAAATATAAACTGAATCCAGCCAATAAGATCTGCGGCAATTGCCTCGCGCCCGACGTGAAAGCAGACATTGTTCGCAACCTCTCGGCCTGTTCTCGATGTGGCCTCGTATTTTACTGCAGCCGGGACTGCCAGCGGGCTCATTGGAAGGCTGGTCACAAACAGCACTGCATCGCGAAGGCCGACCGTGTACCGCAGGAGCCGCAACGACAGAAATTCAGTGGTCATAGTGGCGCTGATGCAGTAGCGGCGTCTGCAAAGGAGGAGTGTAGTATTTGCTTGGACCTTCTGTATAGTGCCCCAGTGACTACCCTGCAGTGCAGCCATGTGTTTCACGCTGCGTGCGTAGCGGCCCTGCAAAGCTTTGGAGTGAAACAAGCGTGCCCGCTGTGCCGCAACCCTCTCCCGGCTGGGCCAGAAAAGTTGTTCGAAGAGGCAACTCGGATTTACACAGTGATTGCCCGACGGGTGAAACGCGGCGAAGCGTCTTGGTCTTCCCTCACAGTTGCAGAACAGCATGATGTTGACGAAGCAGTCGCGAAGTGGCGGGCTGCAGCCCAAGCTGGCCATGCTGAAGCGCAATACGACACTGGGCTTCTTCTTCTAAATGGCAATGGCGTGGCACAGAACAGCGTTGAAGGGGCATATTGGGTAGGGAAGGCAGCTGAGCAAGGTTATCCTGCTGCACAATGTACTTATGCTTTTCAATTTATGGAGGGCAGTGGCGTGGTACAAAGCTACGAAGAGGCAGCGCGGTGGTTTACGAAGGCAGCGGATCAAGGGGATGCGGATGCTCAGAAACGACTGGGCGACGCTTTTGCTAAGGGCCATGGTGTGGCGCAGAGCGACGTGGAGGCGGTGCGGCTGTACGAAAAGTCAGCTAAGCAAGGTAATGCTGATGCTCAAAACTCTGTAGGAGTCATGTACAAGAATGGTCGGGGAGTGCAACAGAGCGACACAGAGGCGGTGCGATGTTTCAAGAAGGCAGCTGAGAAAAGGCAAGTGCGTGCTCAGTATAACCTTGGATGCATGTTTGAAATTGGTCGTGGTGTGGAGCGAAGCTTTGAGGAAGCAGTACGATGGTATATGAAAGCAGCGGATCAAGGGGATGCAGATGCACAAAAGCAATTGGGAAATGCTTTTGTTCAGGGCCGTGGAGTGGCGCAGAGCAATGTGGAGGCAGCTCGGTTTTTCAAAAAGTCAGCTGATCAAGGTAATGCAAAAGCTCAAAATTCTTTGGGATCCATGTACAAGAATGGACAGGGAGTACAACAGAGCTATGTGGAGGCGGCGCGGTGGTTCAAGAAAGCAGCAGAGCAAGGTCACGCACGCGCGCAATTTAATCTAGGAACCATGTGTGAACGTGGTCGCGGAGTAGAACAGAGCTATGTGGCAGCAGCAGAATGGTATAAGGAAGCAGCGAGTCAAGGTCATACTGACGCGCAGTTGGCCGTATTCAAAGTTTTAGAAAAGGCAGCCGAAAAAGCAGCCCAGGGCGCTGCAAGGATGTTGCATATGTAGCGCGAGAGGAAAAAAATATGCAAAGATTATACCTCTCTTGTTAGTGACTTGTCTGAATCCAGCCCCCTCGGGTATCGCAGAAAAATACTTGGAATTGCGATTTTGCCGTGTCCGAGTACCTAAGTAGTAGCGAGGTACAAACGAACATGTGCATTAAAAACTGTCAACTTTAGAGCTATAAAAAAAAAAAGACGAAAAAAGGCGAAATCCCCTTAAATAAATTCCAAAAACTCTCTAACAACCCAGAGCTTCTGTTCCCTCGTCTATTCTGGTCCACTATCTAGTTGCATTCAACGGTGTGTTGTATTGAACTATTGGCTAGATTAAGGGAAGCCACTTACAGCTTACAGGATTCGCCCTTTTCAATTTGAATTCACCCAAAAGTTCCTGATTTGTGATTAGCTCTATTTCTAGTATTAGCTCCTCTGCGAGTGCCTCGATTTCTTTCTGTTTGCCTTCTAGTTCCTGTTCTTCGGGGCCAGCAGTGTCAAAAACAAGGGCAACCAGGATTTCGCCCATTTTAATTCATTCAAAAGTGCCTGATAAGTGATGAGCTCTTGTTCTAGTCATTTACAAAATGCACCTAGGTATTTGCATATCGATTAAATGGACTGCAGTGCAGCTGTATAAATCAGTTGCACGTGATGTATAGATGGCTGGGCGATTGGACCAAATAGGACCGAGATGACAGTTTTGCGTGTTTCCCATATCTCCTGGTGCTCGGTGGTTAAAAAAAATGCGTCCGAGATGACGGTTTTGCGGGTTTTCAATGACTCAACAACCCCATATCTCCTGGTGCTCGGTGGTTGAAGTGCGTCCCAAAGCACAGCTTCGAGCCTCCTGCTTTCAGCTGGGCCTTCGAGGCCAGGGGAGCCCTTCTGACGCCAACTTGGTAACACCCCAACGTATCGGGCTCGCTAATGATAACTAAATCCAGCCATCCATTCAGATAACGGTGGGGGGTAGGAGAAGAGAAACATCCGAATTGAATCTGTTTCCGTTGTACACAACAGCTGCGATCACTGAAGCCTTTACCTCCAGCTTGCTCCTAGGCTGCGTGTACTTTACAATTATCGCGACTCCCGGCTCCACGGCTGGTTGATGTGCGTGCTAAACGCAGTATCATCCCCGTTGTCGAATCTGAATGGACTTGCAGCTGTGGGCTGTGGTAAACTTTTGGAATTTTCTTTAGAGATCTCACGGACCAGGCTTCGTAAAAGTCGTCATAAGTGAGCTGGGAATAATAATATAGCGTTATTGTGTTGAAGTTAGGCCGAATTCGGCCCTGCGGGGCCCGTGTCAAACGTTTTAATTTCGGCTTCTCGTGGACTGTGTCAAGAGCTACTGAGCATACTCCAACCATGAGTCTAGTCTAGTCTAGTCTAGTCCCAAAAACAAAGAAAGGCAAGTACAAAGCAGTCACAGAGGCACATAAAGAATGCACTTGAGCTGCAAATGCGCTAGCAAATTCGCTCCAGAAGGCCAATTAAGGCTCCAACTGGCGCCTTTCCTCCGAACAAGTCGGCATGAGCCCAACTGAATATCACCGGAATTATAAAGGAGGACAGAAGAAACGGCTTCCAGTCTTCCGACCTTCCTTTTGCTTAGGTCCTCTCTTTATTTAGAGTATTGTTTGAATCAGGTCCTGAGGGGCCAGAATCAGAGGGCTACCATCCAACGGACACCGAGGGCAGAACAAAGGAACCTAGGTGGGCGACTTTAAAAAAGGTGTCTGAGATAATCCGAACTATCACCCGAGCGGCCTTGGAGTGCCAATTACGACCTTAAAGTGGATTTACGACAGGATCAACTTTTACCTAATATTGTAAGTAAGTAGAAGTAAAACCTCCCTCGTAAGTCAAGCTCATCACACGCACATCCCGCTCGGCAATCTCGGGCATTTTGAGAGAAACTCTGTATACGCACTTACATTAGCTGTTGTAGAACGACTACTGCAGCTAAGTAGTTACGGACGAGGCAACTACTAATTTAAAGTCGGAGAGGACGAAGATTAGAAACAGGAGCATCGTGAAATGTATCTTTCGACCTTGTCATTTCTAGGATTATGGGCAGTTTTCCAACCTGTGACTGCGCTTCCTCTTGAGACACTTTCGTCTGAGAGCGAACCTGACACGCAAGCATCGTGCAGTGCGCCTGGAGAGTGCGAGTCTTGCCGTGTTGCAGTTCTCCTAGTATCACGTAGCATGAGTAACAAGTGCACGAAGCATGCAGAGGCGACAGTAGAGTATATCCTGGACCCACTACGAGCTGACGCGCTAGTGGTAGTGGACTACGAAGCAAAAGCGTACACTGAATTTGGCCTTAATTTACCGCCCACCAGCATGCAATACTTGGTCAATGCGATTCCACCAGTGTTTGGCGATCGCCTCAAGCTATTCGGCTTGATTGGTGGCGAGTCCGAGGACTTACCGTCGCCGTTTGTGAACTTACCGCCTGAACCCCCGAAGGGTGACGGCCCTGACGACGCCCCAAAAGTGGGCAACTGGCAACAATGGTACAAAGTGTGGGTGGCCTGGGGGCTCCTGGAGGAGCGCGAAAGAGAACTGGGCTTCAAGTACGACGTTGTCATCAAAGCGCGCAGCGACTCTACTCCAATTCCTGCCTGGAGCCCTCAACTGGTGTGCGCGCAAGCGAATGCCCCAAAGCCGCTGCGCTTGTACGCCGCTACGGACCACGTGTTTTGGGGTCCACGGGACAGTTTTGCTCCGGTGGCTCAAGTGTACCCCGCACTCAAGTCGTGGTTCTTGGGATCGCGCAAGATTGCCCTCCAGCGGCCTTTTGACGTTGAGGCGTTGCTCCGCTCGATGCTCGCCATGATTCCGATTGGGTTCAAAACCACAGGCACCTGGAACTCAGCCAACAAACCAAACATGGTGTACTTTCCCCGAGGCATTTTCCCCGGCAAAGGAGACCTCACGGCGTCGCCTCAAACCATGATCAAAAATTTGCAAGCTGTGCACAAGCAAGGGTGGCGGTACATCGATCCGATGGTGCCGTCAACAGATCCAAAGAACGCGACACCGCCCATGGAATGGCCAAAACAAACGGGCAAGGGCGCTTACCGCGGCGACTCAAATTTCTGCACGGAAACGAGTTTCTTAATGTGGCTCTTTGCGAACAACGTTACAGTTTGCGACCTCGGCACCGGCACGGATCAAATCCTATACAAGGTAATCAGCAGAATGCTTAGCGCAGTGTATTTCCCAAGCTTCACTCTCAAACTCCTTGTGGTTATGACATGCCTCTCTTAATCTGCCCCACCGCTTTTTTTTATTCTCTTTTTTTTGTCATCAGGGACGCACGCTGGATCGACCGACAAGTTCGAAGTGCATGGAGCTGAACCTTTACGGCCACCACAACATGAAATCGGCTTTGGTCCAATAGGCCAACGGGGAAAAGGCGCGCAAGACCAGCTGAATCCGTCCTCGGGAAATATCATGCGTTTTATTTTCGATTTAGCAGGCTTATATTAATACCTTCTTTCCCCACTATACAATCTCTTTTACGTGCAGTTCTTTATATCGCACGGAATCCTTATCTCTGTCGGATAGCAAAAACATCTGGTTATGTCCTAGATTTATAATAATCCTAATCAATACCTTGTCTTCTTCTTCTTCTTTGCCTCTTTGATGTAGTTGGTTTCTTGAAAAACACTACCGTTAAAGCCAGGAATTCAATGCGTTAATTACTCCTGGCCCGTAAGTTGTCAATGCACCAATTTGAAGAGAAAGTAAAGGCGAATGACACGAAAGGAGAACTCAGAACTCAGAACTACTTAAAACTCAGAACTCGCGACTTCTCCCCCCAAAAGGATTCAGTATTACATTAGGACCACCTAGTGATTTGGTTTCGAAAATCAACAGGAAAATGGATGTCGCGCTCGATTTGGAGAAAGCGCGCGGGTCTACTGATGCCGTCTCAGCCGCTGCCCGGCGCCGCGAACTTCACAAGAAAGTTGCACAGCAATCGTCTTCTAGTGAACTAGCTGGGCGTGGGTCAAGCTCGCGTGCCGGTTCAGCCGATGCGACGCCCGCACCGCAGCCACAAAGCAAGCCAACACTGGCTGGGCTCGCTGCGAGCGCCAAGGCCCGCAACCAAAGTGTCGGCGCACGCATGGATTTTCGTCTACTCAGCACTGCAGGTTCATCGTCGTCGTCGGCTGCTTCATCTAGCCAATCCGCAGTGGGCACTTTGGCTGCTGGAAAAGGTGCATCTCCTAAAACTGGGCCTGTCCCTCCACTACCGTCAGCTCATACAGCAACAGCAGTCTCAGCGACTAGAAAGAACAGCAGTGGTTCCGCTATCGCCAAAGCACTTTCGTCGTCTCAAAATCGTGCGTTCACTGCAAAGCCGTCCGACCGTTCTGGTGGGCTCGGCCGCGGCCGTGGCATGGGTCAACACCTTACGAGCAATGCCTTGGGCAACAACGACGAGCTTCGAAAGCTGAAACAAATGGGAGGTGAGCTACATCTGCACCTTCTAGTTGCTACAAAGTCTTGAAATCGAATATCGTAGAATGGATCATCAAACGCTTCATTTGATGTGCTTCATGACCAAACTGCGAGAGAGATGCTAGCCTTTCATTCTAAGTTGAGCTTCCATCTATCATCATGGTTTGTTTTCATATTGTCTTAAGAATGTGTTTGCGTGTACTTTTTTTCTTTTGAACGCACTGCCGCAGCTGCTGGCGCACCTCTTGACTATGCTGCTGTCACTGCTGGACTGCTGAAGAGCCAACGTGCGTCCTCAGCTCTCTCGAAGAGCAGTGCTAACAACGGCAACAAAAATGCAGGTACTGCCAATAGGACAAATAGCAGCAGCAAAGATTACATGAACCCCAAGCGAAGCATACATGGTAGCAACAACACCGGCAGCAACAAGAGCACCGTCAACCGCAGTAACCGCAGCAGTAGCAATTTTCCTGCGGGCGATTCGAGCGAAGAAGAAGTCGAAGTGCAAATACGCCCAAGACGAGGGGGGCACATGTATTCTTCTTCTTCTTCTCTAAGCTCAGATGGGGCAGGTGCAGCAGCCCGCTTACCAATGCCTGGGTTTGGGCAGCCACCGATGGCTGAAGCTATTAAAGCAATGGCCATTGGTTCTGTATCTGCGTCTTCTTCATCGTTGACCACGGGAGCAGCGGCAGGAGCAGCACGAACTATCGCAGCTAATCATGCTGCCAATTCCTCGGCCGAAATGCGCTCCGTGTCTCGCTTTGATGCAACAAGCTCAAACACAGGCTCAGCTGTAGTAGCAGCGTCGGCCTCAGCGCCTGTGCCTTCTTCTTCTTCTTCGTCGTCGTCGCTGTCATCCTCTTTTTCTTCGTCAACGACAGCAGCTAGGCTGGCTGCAGCGCGGGCGCTTTCCAGTGAGCCTACGAGTGATGATTCAAATGCTCAAACAGGATCAGGAGCAGCACCAACAACTGGCGCACGAACATCAGCAGGACCAGCAGTAGCTCATCCAGCCTCGATTACGGGCGCTGCTTCATCAATGCATTCGACAGCTGGGCTCAAGGCCCGTCCGTTGCCGAAAAATGACCCCAAAGCAGCTTACCGTCAGCGCATTGCGCGTGCTCTGTCCGCTCAGCCCGATTTCAATGATATTTGCAGCAACAGCAGCAGCGACATCACTGCTCCATTGCAACCGCCATTAGAAGCAAGAGAAGCAGCGCGTGAAACGTCGAGTTCTCGCAGTGCTGCTGCTGTCGCTGCTTCAGGTGCTGCCGCTAAAGATACAAATGGGGAAGGCAAAGAAAGAGCAGCTGCAGATGATGGCGAAGACCGGTCTGGAGACGAAATCATGGGCGATTGGCTGGATTCTGAAGCGATAAGCTCTGCTAAGAATGCTTCAGGCTTTGTCAACAACTCCACACTCAGTTCTCGCGGCAGGCCAACTTGCCCTTCTTCTTCATTAACTTCGTCCTCGTCTACCGGGGCATTAGGAGCTGCTCGTAAGGCTCCTGCAGGTGCTGCTGCCGCTACGACTGCTGCTGCTAGCGCAGCGCATCTTGCCGAGTGGGCGGAGGCACGGCGCTTGAAACGAGAAGGCATTGACGTTAACGCAGCTCCTCCACCCGAGCGCAAGAAAAAGGTTAT
>Ga0307930_1003089_pt1 | contig 12393 bp, 16 predicted proteins | sample OrgLakmetageno46_FD_203161 | JGI IMG/M metagenome (GOLD analysis project Ga0307930, IMG submission 203161) | Saline water microbial communities from Organic Lake, Antarctica - #46 | ecosystem: Environmental > Aquatic > Non-marine Saline and Alkaline > Saline | place: Antarctica: Organic Lake... | reverse complement strand
AAGCAATCGATGCCAAGGTGGTAGATAGCGTTGAAGGTTCTCAGGCGACCACCACTGCGATCACTACTAGCGCTACCACCGCTTCGAAAACAACAGAAGCAGCAGTTCCGACTAAATCCGGCTCACTGGAGTTCAAAAACGTGTCGTTCTCGTATGGCGAAGGCCTAGGCATGCAGGTTGGGTAAATACATGCCCTCATCATCCTCTTCTTGTGCTTTTGATTTAATCAAATCTCTCGAATTCTTTGCCTTACCTTTACTTACGACGATGAAAGTTGACACGCATGCTGCTTCCGCACGCACTATTCTTCTTGCATTTTTTACCAATCTCCAGGTGAAAGAGGTCTCCTTTGCAGTGGCGCCAGGACAAACCGTAGCATTAGTGGGGGCATCAGGAAGTGGGAAATCGACTGTGTTGCGGCTGGTAAGAAAGGCCTGTATGTCATATTCACGCAAAAAGGCTTCATTCCCATTCCTTCTTCGCTACCCTTTTTCTTTTTTGTCTTAGCTAATTCTGCTGCTTCTTGAAAATCCATTTTTCCCCACCAAATGTCAACAGGTGACCCGCTTGCACGACGTGACATCGGGAGCAGTGCTTTTGGACGGAGTGGACGTAAAAACCTTGCCTGTCGCCACCTTGCGTGCCTGTGTAGGAGTAGTCAGCCAAGATACGACGCTCTTTGACAATTCTGTGGCCTACAATATTAGGTAAGTCGCTGCTTCCGTTTTTTCGGCAGTCGCAGATCTCTGATTGTATGACCATCAGCTACTACAGTAGTAGTACGAGGTACCGTTACCTTCCGGGTATGTTTTTTATGCTTTCATCTTTATTTCGATCCACCTTCCCACCTTATTTCTCTCATTAGGTACGGCAACACGAGTGCCACGGATGCCGAGGTGGTAGCAGCCGCGAAAGCAGCGCAAGTGCATGACTCCATTGAACGCACACCCGACGGTTACGCCACGAGGGTAAGTAAAAATGGTAACCAAATGTGGGATCTGTTCACCATCTCGATCGACATGCTCGCACCCTCAACCTTGACATTTTCGTTGCCAATGCTTAATGTGAAATCAAAGGTCGGCGAGCGAGGCGCGAAATTGAGTGGCGGCGAGCGGCAACGCGTCGCGATTGCGCGCACTTTGCTGCGGCAGCCTGCCGTCATGCTCTGCGACGAAGTCACTTCGGCTCTCGACGCAGAGACAGAAGCATCCATTGTGTCTGCGCTGCGTGTCGTGAACCAAGACCGCACTTGCGTGATCGTCGCGCATCGCCTGGCGTCCGTCGCGCACGCCGACTGCATTCTGGTCATGAACCAGGGCAAGGTAAGCGATAACATACGTAAAGGCAGCAAAAATAGAGAAGGGCCATGAGTCTCCTCAATTTGTTCGCGTACGCCCTCTTTCCTATGCCGCAGATTGTGGAGCGCGGGACGCACAAGGAGCTCATAGCAATGAAGGGTTACTACAACAAAATGTGGACTTTACAGCACGCTGACCCGGATATTACGGAGGAGGGCCTTTCCACAGCCCTCGATGCTGCGGAAGCGAGTGAAAAAGCTGCTGCGTCTGCTTGAGGGATTCGACCTGACAGGCCCACGCCTAGTTATCAGGCTGCTGGCTCGTTCAGTAAAATTTTGATATGGGTGGTGTGGTGAAGGGAGATACTCAGCTTTTTCGGATAGTGTTCCGCGACCATAAGTTCTAGGATTATGCTCCTTGTTTCGTCGATGTGGGAGGTCACACAAGTTCCGATGTATTTCTATAATGCGGCATTGGCCATGTCCGGGAACAGGGAAGGGTGAAAGGTGAAATGAAAGGCGAAGGGGAAGTCGCGGAAAAACGAAATACAGAAGAAGACAGTGCCCTGAACAGACCTAATCCTTCATAGTAAACTGTTTTACCGTATTTTTTGCCGACGTCGACGATTGTTGATGGATTGTTGATGCAAAAATGAACAAGATTTGTACCGCGGGCTGTCTCCTGGTATTGTGGACATCGTCGGTTGGCCGAGTCAGTAGCTTCGTACCTCCTACAATCACCAAATTCTCAGCCGGACATCAATCTGGAGGTGCCAAGACGCCTCCGAAGCTTGTGCCTGGAGCGCCATTACCACCGCGCCTCTACCGTTGCTCGCCGAGAAAGGTGAATCTGCAGTCTACCAGCCTTGGGCAACAGCTTGAAACCTTCGACCCGGCCGTGATACGATGCCCTTTCTTTCGGCGGCGCGCGACGGACACATTAGAGGCCCTGGTAGTGGTAGGCACCTGGTTGCGGGCTCGTCACAAGCGGGTAGACTTGACTTTTGGATTACTCCCGCTCTCCACTCGAGCCAACAGCGATATCGCTTCCAACGCGCGCACCGCTGCGGCGGCACGCAAAGTTCACAATTTACCGTTGAACAGCTTGGCAGCATTGTTGGCACGGGACTTTGCGGATAAGCAGTGCCAAGTTACTGGGCACCTCTCGCGGCAGCTCTTCGATGAAGCATGCGTCTTCGACGGGCCTGGTACGAAATGATTAACCATAACCACACCTGGCGTACGGTGCGATTACTTGAGGAAATAGTGCGCGTGCTTTGTGATGTAATGATGCTTCAAGCCAGTCAAAGTCTCATTTATCTGTCTCTTTTTCTTTCTTTGATACAGATCCAGACCTGCCTGTAACTGGCATCGGCAAATACCTCGCGGCCTCAGCCCAGCTCTTTTCGCATGCTCAGTCGCGCTGTGACTTACTTGCAGTAGCCACTGTGGATACCGTGCCACCAGAAGTGGCAGAGGCAAGAAGAGGGTTCGGTGCAGCACCCAAAGCTTCGCAGAGTGGAAGTGAAGGAAGTGGCGTGCTGGTCGTGTGGCGCATTCAGGGCACTGTGAACTTGCCGTGGCACCCCACCATCAAACCGTATTACGGGGCGACACTTTATGAGCTTCAGCCGCAACTCGTCGATTACGCGCTGGCTTTGAACGAGGATGGTGGTGGTGGTGGTGGTTTGGTGTCAAGAGCCACTGAATGGTGGTCTGTGCACGCTGCAGATGCTTTTTTGGCTGCTGTAGCTCCAGAGGCAGCTGCACATGTGTTCGGGACGGAAGCTGCTCAACCAGCTCCAGTGCTGCGATTACAGGGGCTTCCTGCACTGCTGGAGCAGCTGCACGGCTTTCCTCGCTCTCTGGCTGCGACTGCCACTGAAATGGACAACTGGCAAGAGGTTTTACGCGAGGAGACGTCCCCATGAGACCGGCTTTGAGCTCATCGTGGCCTCCCGCGGCCGAAATCTTGGACACCGGCAGTGCGATAAGAATTCGTGTCTACGACGAAAGTTCTGTGGTCGAGCTCTTTGCATCTGAAACTTCGCAAAAGCCACGGAAATCCGATTGCGACTGGACTGTAATGTTTAGCTCTATTTATGAGATATGGGCTTCGTAATATCAATGGTAACTATAACTGATAACTGATAACTGCAATCTACGTTACAACTAATAACTATACAGCAATAACTCTAATGCGCAATATGGTAACAATTTGAAGGCGCTTAGGGTTCTTGGTGTTAGAACGGAGGAATTCATAACGAGGGGAAGATATTCGCATTCAAAGTTGAATGGCCAGGTCTCAGTTTATTTTTCTCGGGAAAGGAGTTCCAATAACAATAACACACAAATGGCACTGGTCACGTGCTGATTGGCGCCTTGATACCTATGCACTATTTTACTCGAGCACCAAGGGAGGCTAGAGATCACCAACTGAGGTTTCTGAAGACTTTCTTTTCGCCTTGCTTTTCTTCTTTCTCGTTTTCTTTATCTTCTTTGGTAAGTCGGCTAATCGCTTTTGTTGAATTAGGTCGCTGATGGACATCTGAGCCACATGGGCCTCGCGCACGATCTGGTCGGGCTCATAAGCCGAGAGGCCCGATTCGTCGCCTCCGCCACTAGAACCCTGAGTTTCATCCAGGGACCTTGCAGATGGAGGCCCGCCTTCCATGAGTGCGTCGATAAATCTATGCAAGCATGTGCGTTTTCACAAGAAGAGTCGCACGGGTGTATGTGAAATCAAAGTGCTGTAGGAACAGTTGACTGGTCACGCTTCAAACATCGCAGCGAGTTTACCTGTGCGACTGCTCGTTGCGTCGCATCTCAATCAATTTCTTCTCCAAAACTGCCACACGCCAGAGCAAACAAACGCAAGGCAATATATAACACATATGATTGGCGCGTCACAAGTGATATGAGAGAATAACGAGGAGAAAGGTTGGTATCAGTGCCTAGCCACTTATGTAGCTTGACACTTATTCATATACAAAATGCAAAATCCACATTTAGGTTACCTGGAAGCTGCCCATTTGCTAACACGAAGTGGTCACTGCTCGTCTCTGCTGTCAGCGCGCGAGCCATTAATACCATGAGCTCCTGCGCACGAACATCGACTTCAATGCCTAATTCGCGAACCTATAGATGTGTCCGGAATGGACAAAAAGGGATGTGCTTATTCTTGGCCGCCTTTATATAACCTTCAAATCCCGTCGAAAAATTCTTTTGCTAATCAGCATACCTATGAAGGCTTCCGGCAAGAATATATGTAATGAAGCAAAGCCACCTACCTGCTGGTACTGAGGGTGCCCATGTTCTACTTTCACTTCAGCACTTGGATTGGCAACGCCTAAAGCCGCTAGTTCGGAAGAATAGCTGCAGAGCCACAAATAGAGCAAAACATCTATTACACGTCGTAATGTGAAGACAAACTCGACAGACTCGAACTAGTGGAGCGAAGATGTCGCATGCTCGCTACGTAGGTCAACCTACCGCTTTCCCACTGCGCTCATTTCAAGGCATAGCTCCACGAGAGTATTCGTAGCAGGTGGCTCGCCGCACACCTTGCGGGCAAATGAATCGTCAAAGGCAACGTCGGCGGCTGTTGCAGTGTGATGAAGAAGCCCAGCAGTCAGCAACGCCACGACGAAGAGCCGCGAAAGCATAGAGGTGTAAAGCTCGGACTCTAGCTAGCTGTGCTTCTCTGCTGGTGTGTTGCTATTCTAGACAATCTACGAATGGAGACGGTGAAGCTATTTTCTAGTTATCTGTAAACTAAGCACAGCAGAGAGCGTTTGAGCCCCTAACAAAACTAAGCTACAGATTCTGAAATAAGTAGCTTTGAAACATCGAAAGCGAATCCCCTTCTGAGTTTTGTTTGAAGTTAGAGTTTTTACTTTTTTGTCGTCTAAACTGTACAGTGTGGTAGTCAAGCAACAACTGCTACCGTACCCACCTACTAATAAGTATAAGTACAGATAGTAGCCACTCCAGTAGCCAATCCAGCGCTTCGTTGCCTTCAATTCAGCACATGAATTTCAGTTGTTTCCTGTCGAAGGAGTAAGCACGAGAACACCTTGCGACTTGAATCTGCGACGCTTGCAGCCGATGGGCCTATCATTAGCCATGCGTTTTAAACATATATCAGCATGCTTATAGTAGAGGACATTCAGCCAGGGCGAGTCAACATAAACAAGGGGATATGAACAAGGAACAATTCACAGCAAAATAACGCGCGCGGTACTACTGCTGGGTTGCATTTCGAATTCGGTTTTGGTGCATTCGCATGTTCGCATCATTCGCATTTCGCATTGGCAACCTATTGCAGCAATGCAGCAAAGAAGGCGAAAACCATCACGCACCTGGGAATATGTTTCTGCATTCATTATCCAGGATTAGCTTCCGTGCGTCATGTTCATTAAGATTTGCGTTATGTGTTAGTTCAAATTCGAGACACAGCAGAACGCGGAACTAAATAAGGCCTAACTCAAAGGTACGAACGGGAATGTGCCACGCGCCCAATTCGATTGCCAGCCGCAGCCGCACTTTTCAAATTTCCTCACACCCCCTATAGCGTTTTATGACTTCTTAGCTACGACTGCGGATATCCCACTGAAAGAGGGGACATCTAGCCAGGAACAAGTACGCCGACCACAATCCACTGGAAGACGTTCACCACGGGTTGGCAGTACAGGCCGAGTATGATGAACACCGCGGTCAAAAGGATGCAGGTGATATAGCAACAAATTTTGGGCCCGCAAAGCTGGCTGCCCATCACAAAGGGGTTCAAAGTGGCCTTGAGCCGCCCTGTAGGGGGTGGCAAACGAGGGTTGCGGTTTGGGGCACGCCTTCCGTGGCCCACGGGCTCCTTTTCGGCGACTTCGGCGCTCACAATCTCCACCGAGACGCACACCTGATAGAAAGGAAGCAAATCACGCGAACATGTTGTGAAATGTAGGACAGTGTACATGTAGGGGCCGAGAAAGAGATAAATGAACATTAAAAAAAAACAGCACGTAAGGTCGAGCAAAAAACGAATCAAATTGAGATGGAGAAGAAAAGGAGAGAGAGAGAAAAAGTGAAAATCTTAAAAGTACCTTCCCCATGGGCTCCCGCTCTCCCGGCTTGCGAGGATGCTCTCGGTCCATGTACAGCCACCCGCTGTCTGGAGGGCGGGGCCCTCGGCCCATCATGGTGGCTAAGCGAGTTGCCAGACCTTTCGCTTCTTCGGTCTCTGCCTCCACGTCGTCCTAATAAGATAAACATAGAATAATACATGAAAAAATGTTCAGAAGTGAGCGAGTCAGTTGCCAGCAACCGTAAAACACTGTTCACACTAAATAAAAGCTGCCTAAAAATCAGAAAGGCTGTCTTGTGTTCCCCCATTTTTCCAATCCTAATCTCTTCTACAATAGCCATCGGCGTGGCCTCACCTCATCGTCGATGGGCTCGCCTTCTGGCACGCCTTCCCATTCTGCTCCGTCTTCGTCCTTGCGGCCCGTTGAGTGCGACGTTGGGCACCACAGAGCCAAGCACACGCAGCTCGGGCAGCACGCAATGACGGTGTCGCAAATGGTCACCAGCAAACATTTCCCGAAGTAATACGCAAAAGCGCAGCAGAGGTTCACCACCAGCATGACGACCTTGCGGCACAGTTCGAGGAGCGCGCACCACAGCCTTAGGATCTGCGCACAGCACGGCCGCGTGGCTGCAAAGGTGCCCTCGCCAAAGCAACCCGGGCAGTGGCGACGCACGAACCACGGCTTCTGCTCCACTACGTCTCGGTGGGCGGCGTCCGCGCTGTTGGCGGCGTTTTTTGGGTCTACAGAGGAGGAATTAGCGGCCTCCTCCTTAGGGTCTGCAGGAGAGAAGCATTTGCAGGTCATCACGGTGCAGCAGCCGCGGCACAAGCACCGCAAGCAACAGAAGCAGCCGCACTCGTCCCCTGGCCGCTTCTGATTGGCTTTCTTCTTGCGCCGCCGCCGCTTCGGTTTGTCACCATCCAATAAGGCCTCTTCGTCGTCATGCTCATCGTCCGCACCGTGTTCGTCGCCTAGTTGATCCTCTGATGAACCCTTGGCGCCTCGACTGCTGCTGCCCCACTGGAGCTTCCCAAGGCAGCTCTTGTCCTGGCCGTTCATTGCCTCCTCATCGTCATGGCCATCGGCTAGCGTGACTTGTTTTCCAGTGCGGCTGTCGCGGCGGCGAGGCGGCACTGCCTTTTTCTTGTCGCCCCTCTTCATGACTTGCAGCTGCAGGCCTTCTTCGCCTCCCCCACTGCCATCTCCAGCGGTGTCCTTTTCTTCTTCCTCTTCTTCGCTGCTGCTGGAGTCCATCAAGAACTGCAAGCGATTGGGCCGAACCACAGCCGCAGAAGTCGAAGCTGAAGACGACGACGATGTGGTTTGATTGTTCACCTCGGTCCTATCACTTCCCTCAACTCCATTACTACTATCACCATCTCCACTGCTTCCTCCCCCAATGCCCGCGGTGGCCACCAGTGCCTCTAGCTGCGAGCCGTTGCCCCCGTCAGGGTCGGTGCCGCGCACACTGTCGACTACGCCGTCGGCTTCTCTAGCGACGTCTCGGATGGCGTAGCCCACAGGCTCGAAGAGCGAGGCAAAGGTTTTGGAGTCGCCGCTGGGCAAAGGCGGCGCGTCGTTCAAGTCTCCAAAGAGCTGGCCCAGCCCGTCCTAATATATATAATATCACAATACAGAGACCATACAGATGAACCTTGGTTAGAAGGAGCTCAGAAAAGAAAGAGACAATGGTAGAGGAGTACGATCAATTAATCGGGGTGATATTCGAGAGAGTTTTGAATAGCAGCATTTCCACATCGACATAGTAAAGCATGTTCACTGTTGTAATCAACATTTCTGTTCCATGCTCCTACCTCGCCGTATTCATTCCCACCAGCGGCTCCGTTCAAACCGTGCTTGGACGCACTGGGCGGGTCTTCGAAGACTTTCACGGGCAGCGACTTCTTGGCCTCAAAGTTGGACTGCCGAAAGGCTTTCTTGACGAAGTAGCCAATGTCCATGGAAGTTTCAGCGATCAAATCGTCCCATTTCAGCACGTCCTTGTCCCACATTTGAATCTAATTGGAACCAGAGAAAAGCCAACATAAAAAAACGAGATGAAAGGTGGAGAGGGCATGTTGATCAAAGATCGAATATTGGATACTTCGAGAGCTAAATGAATTCAGTGAACGAAAACGAACGCTCTCTTCCGCACTCCTCGTTGATGAAAGTTCAACCCTGCTCCCTTCATGGCTCTCTTTCACTTCTTCCTACCTTGAGGTAAGGGAACTTGTACACCATTGTCTTGAGCCCGAGGTCCACGTCAAAGCACAAGCGGTAATTCCACGACGCTTTCCCCCCCTTGGCGCGCCAGTGCACGTCCGTCGATTGCTCGTTGACGCCTTGCAAGCCCACCTAATATGGTACGAATATAGGAAACAGTTCATGCACAAGAAGAACAACGAATGACGCAAAATTGTGCACAAAAACTGCACACACATTTCGATTCACGCACATATTTTTGACTCTCTCTCTCCTTTTACCTTGATGTAAGTGTCAGACATGCCGGTAATGTCCTTGTCGTTAACGTCCTTGGCCTGCCAGATGATCACGCGCACTTGGAACGGCTTGTTTGGGGGCAGCGCAATGTCGTCCGGGGGGTAAGTCAACGCGGCGCCGGTTTCTAAAATGTCGACCCATAGTTCCAGATGCCCTTGGGGCTGCATTTGCGCCGGGATGCGAATCGGCCGCAGCTCAACCGGCTTGGCGTTCCACCGCACTTGGCCCGGGGTGTCGCACAGGGTGTGGTTGCCCAATTGTTGCCACGTGGCGTCGAACCAGCGCTCTTCGAGGTCAATCACCGTGCGGCCAATCAAGTCGTCCGAGCTCCAGTCGTCCTTGTCCATCACCTCCACCACGAGTGGGGGTCCCGGCAGAGCAGCGCTTAACTCAATGCACTCGAAAAAGTCGCAGTCGCACAAATCTTCTTGGAAGTTTTTAGAGTTGTCATACACCTGGTAAGGGGAGTAGATTTCGCATTATTCAAACGAGAAAGTGCTTGCATGACATTATAACTCAACAAATAAGTGATGGAAAAGGTAGAAGTGTCCAGCAACGCTACGTAGTAATCGAACCGGCAAAATACTCTTCCCTACTTCCCCCACCCTTGCTGATTGATTCACAGGAAAAAAAAGAACTTGCCTGCTTGCCGCAAACAGCCCGTAAATACGGGTCCGACGCGCCCGGCCGGCCGTTCCAGCCTTCGTCCATGGCGGCTAGACCCAGGCCCCGCATCACGTAGAGCCGCACCTAAAGCATGACATCCAATGGGCCAACGGGGAAGCACGCAGACAGGACGTGACGAATCAAGTGCCAAAGCACGCGCAAGCGCCAACACAAGAACGAAAATGGGAATGAACATCAAAAAGATTAGATTCTCCAACATTTCAATCAGCAACGGATGCTCCACACAAAGCAACAAACCTTGTAGGTTTTCGGTTCCCCCAGGAGTTGGAAATCAGCGTACAAGTCTTGCACGCACGCAGCCTTCGCTTTTGCTTCGTCAAAAGGCACTTCTACTTCTTTCTTCTTGGCCTTCGCCGCTGCTTTTAGAGCAGCTTTCTTTGCTCGCCGAGCCTTCGCCTCTTCGTCGTCGTCGTCGTCGCTGCTTGAGTCGCCATCCTGGCCGCCATCCTCTTCGCCCCCCGCCAACAACAACGCCTGCTGCTCTAACTTGGCATTGTTGGCGGCGACAAGTTGGCGCAAAAAGGCGTCGGCTGACCCTTCTTCCATTGGGTTGAACTCGCAGATCCGCACGCAGCCCTTGAACACCCCCACGCCACGGCAGGCGTCGTCGCTAGCGCTGCTCGGCTGCCCGCGGGTGAACACATAACGTTCAAAGGGCGCCGCGTAGCCCTCCACGTTCTCATGGAGCTCTTCTTCTAGCGTCAAACCCTCTAGCACCTGCCGATCTTCCAGGTACTTGCGCTCCCGGAGCTGGGCTTCAGCGTTGGCAATTTCCCCGTCGGTCTCGTCCTCCACCCCCAGAGGAGGCAAATCGTCCATGTTGGCTTTCCCGAAGAGTCCCGCGGCCTTGCGCCGGTCCCGCACCTCCACCCGCCGCTGGAACGCCCGCCATTTACGGTCCAGCCTGCAAAGATAGGGATTCATGAAACGGTTGCAATTTACAAAAAAAAATCATTGAAAAAAAGTGCAAGACTTGAAGAAAAAATTAAGCCCTGAAATTTCGGCAAAGAATACGTGGATTTTTATTGACTGTAAGCAATACTATTCCGGTTTAGAAAATACTAGTAGATATATTCTACTAATTCAACGTGTGTCTCTATGCTCACTTGGGCAAATCTCCAAAGACTCCGGTGCCATCGTCGATGGGTCGCACGGCATTCGACAGCTCGTCTTTCACTTCGTCTTTGTCCGCCGCTGGAGCAGCGGTGGTCAGCTTGTCGTAGTTCACGTTGAGAAAAGCCGCGGCGTGCTCGTTCCACATCCAGTCGTCTTCGTCGTCGTCTTCATCGCTGCCCTCCGCACCTAGCGTAGCCGCCAGCCCCGCCCCCCCGAGCACCGTGCCGTCGGAGCCTACATGTAAAGCAGGCACGCCGCTGCCGTTGTCATATGCCATGGCTGCGCTCACTTGACCGCTCCCCGGATTCGCCTTGCCGGCTTCGGTACCGCCCACTTCTAGGAGGGGCACCGTGCTAATGCTCGTTGACGTTGCGACGTCAGCAGGTGGTGCGGTTTTGCCCTCTACGGCATCTACTCCACTTTGCGTGGTGACTGTGTCACCTCCTGCCTCAATTCCAGCTGCCACAGTTGCTTCAGTAGCAGGAGGACTTGTAGTGGTAGTATTCATCGCACCGACAGCGGCCTCGCTCTCGAGCATTGGCTTTTCGTCACCTGTTGACGGAGGAGGAGGAGGAGTCGCTTTGGTCGTGTTGGGAGCAGCCAGCTGCCGTGGCGGCACATAGGCTTCCGACCAAGGGCATTTGGTCGTTAGAGACACGCGGCAGTTCCCGACGTTGGGGGTCGAAGCACCGCCCAGACGGCTGTCAAAGGCCGCAATCCGCAGGGCGGGGCAAAAGATCGGATTTTCGGGTAAATTCACGGGCATGACAACTTTTTCCAAGAAGTTTGGGTTGTCGGGCGTAGGTGCTTTGGATTCGGAGGTGGCGCCCGTCACGGTCCCGTCATTCGTGTCCAAGTAAAACTTGAGGTGCGGCAACGACATGGGCATGAGCGCATAGGGAAGCATGTTCCGGCACCCCACCGCCACAATTTCCAGGAAGGCCGGGCGAGTGGGCGGCGTGATGTTGGGCTTCGGAGGCACCTGAGAAGAAACAGGAGAAAGAACAAGACGAAACATGAAGAAAAAAAAGACAGAGAAAAAAAATATCGTGCTCGAGTCACTGGTGCAGACAAAAGCGAATAAACAGTGTGCAATTTAGAGAAATTCAGTCAAAGGAGAGAAAACGGTGCAACAACCAAACAAGCATTTGACTCACGACTTTCTCGTTGGCTGCATAGTCCGGCGTGCACGGAATGAGTTGCACGGAAGCTAAGATTTCGCCGCTCCCATCCCCGGGCACTTCAAACATGAGGGGATACCATTTCGGCGCGTGCCCTTTGAACACGCCTGGTCGGTTCGGTGAGTTGAGCCCTAGAATTTCGTCGTCGGCGGCCTCGATCACTTTCATGGACGATGGAAGGTTTAAGCCCTCCACCTATGGAACGCGCACATGTCACGAAAAAACGAAACAAAGAGGGAGATAGAAGAAAAACTCGATCAGACTGTGCGCGTTCAAAACAGTCATACTTCCGTCACCGCCCTGTCACTCCATTTCAAAAACGACCGAATTGCCAGTCTCTTTTGTTTTGCTTTAGTAATCGCCTCTTTGCAACTCATTCTCTCTCACCGCGTCATGGTCGAGGCCTCGGTTAGGGTCTAGTTGCACGAATGCGTCAGTCATGGGCACAAAAGCGATGCCGCAAAAGTCGTCGTTTTCGCCCGAGAACCCAAAGTCCGAGTCAAACAAGTGTAGCGCCACCTTGTGTGGAGGT
>Ga0307930_1003088_pt1 | contig 12394 bp, 14 predicted proteins | sample OrgLakmetageno46_FD_203161 | JGI IMG/M metagenome (GOLD analysis project Ga0307930, IMG submission 203161) | Saline water microbial communities from Organic Lake, Antarctica - #46 | ecosystem: Environmental > Aquatic > Non-marine Saline and Alkaline > Saline | place: Antarctica: Organic Lake... | reverse complement strand
TTCAACCAAGCGTTTACCAAAAGTCACTCTCGAAGTTTTTCAACAAGTAAAGAAAGCATCACATTCACGAAAAAAGAGAATGTTCGGCCCGCATGTTAAGGAAGGAGAAATCACCTGGAGGTAAATGACAGTTTGGCGATAATTGTCGGTGCTGTTGAAAGCCGAATTGAGGAAGTAAAACCCGCACACGTAGAAAATCAGCGAGAAAAACATCATCAGCAGGCCCAAAAACACCGACAGTGTCAGCAGCCCCGCCACCGTGGGTTTCTCGGGGTAACGGCTCGGTTTTACGTTGTCATACGCCACCATGATCATCGTGATGTCGTTGAGAAGCGCAAGCAAAATGATGTAAATGGCCGCAATGGATTGGTCGTAGCCGAAGATGAGAATAGACAACAGGGTCACAATCTGTGCCATCGAAGAGAGAGCGAGAGATAAAGACGAGGGAGAAAGAACCAATAGTACATGTTAGATGGCGAAGAGGTACGATGGCGAGAAAATCATCAGAGATACAATCGGCAAACGTAGCAATAGCAATAGTTTTTTCTGACAAATCAAAAATATGCAAATCCGCATGGGCAGTTTGAGAAACATCCATTTTGTATTATATGCGTGCATCTATGAACATACAGTACGAACCTGCACTGTAGCGGAGAGCCGATACAGCACGTAGCTCCTCAGCCGCTGATAAATGCGCCTGGACTCTACCACTGCGGTGTAGATTGGGGTCAGCCCTGGCTCTGTCAAAATGATGTCCGAAGCACCACGTGCAGCATCCGTAGCACCCTGCACTGCAATCCCGATTTGCGCTTGCTTCAAAGCAGGAGCATCGTTGACTCCATCTCCCGTCATGCCCACAATCTTGCCCCTCTTCTGGAGCACCGCCACTACTTCTTGCTTGTCCTTCGGCATCACTTGCGCGAACCCTCCCGCCATTTCGATCATTTCGTCTCTCATGGCCGACGCAGGCCACAGCTCCGTGTTGGGTAAAATGTTGGTGGACATGCCAATCAACTTGGCAGTTTCCTTCGCAATGTTCAAATGGTCGCCTGTATCAGTTTGAAGGAGTTTAGACTGAGTGAGCGTGAAGAAATCAAGTGGCGTATTTTATTTGTACCGCAGTATTTTACTGTCAAGCGAAGCAAAATCAGTCTGTATCTGTATAAGGAGATGATTTTGTTCGTTCATTGCACAGCAACACATGTAACCTCTCGCATACCTGTCACCATCTTGACTTCCACCCCCGCCTCGTGCATTTTGTCAATGACCCAGGTCGTGTCTTCGCGCGGAGGGTCGAGCATCGGAATAATGCCCACCATCTTCATCGCACCGCCATCGACCGACACGGCCACACCGATGGTCTTGTACCTAAGGTTTGAATTCATGAGTGCATAGGTAGGAGCAGCAGTACATAAAGCGTGAAGTCGAGAGGAAAAAGTTGAGCGTATTTGTACGAAACAAAAAAAAACGGTTCAAAAATGAGAGTGTGTAAATAGAAGTAGACAACAACAAGCGTAAAGACAAACGACTTTCAGTGCAAGAGCACATCTTGAAGGCAATTCTTTCCTATTTGTTGATCATGTGCATGCTAATTCTTTGTTTCTCTATTCAAGTTGCTTACCCTTTCAGGGACATTTCGGTGTCGATTTTCTTGACCACTTCTTTGGTTTCCTTCAAGTTTTCCACTTCCCAGGTGTCCCCCCCGTCCGTGCCCGTCTGCAACACCTTGTCCACAAGGCCTTTGCCAATGCGCAGAGCCGAAGGCTGGCCCCCGCCCCCCGTGTTGGACCTAATGTAGTATGAAAAAATACATAATAGAAAATCAAAAAAGATGATTGTGAAAAATCGAAATAAGAGGATTCAAAGGGATATAATGGAGTGCGTGTGCGCCTGGTCATCGCATATCTTTTCACCACCATTTATCTTCTCTCTTGACGTTTCAAAACTAGCAATGCGTGCTCTAATGTGTATCATGCCAATATAAGTATATCATATCAAACAACTCACCGGTTGGCGTAAACTACGGTGCGCTTGAACTCGGGGTTGAAGCCCACGAATTTCGTGACTTCATATTCGTGCATTCGCTCCTCCCAGGCCTCTCCGAAGCTCTTCTTCATCGCCCGAAACACCGCACTGTCGATCGCGTCATCCACGTTTGCGCGGTTGGAGCAAATCGCTGCTAAAATGAGGGCTTCGTCCTGGGGGGGGAACAGGATGGTGTTGTTGGATCAGGGAGAAGAGGAGGAAAGACGGTAGGCGAAACCGAAATGCAGGACATTCAAGTGCGACCATAAATTTCATATCTTTTCACTGAGATGCATTTATGGCGTGGTATATTCATGGCACAACCACAACAACAAACAACGAAAACACGACGACAACAAGAATGAAACGAATTACCTTGGAATAACCAGACTCCGGGTTGCACCAGATTTGGTCCGGCATGACCGTGATGTGTGCTGTGGTCAAGGTACCCGTCTTGTCCGAGCAGAGCACCGTCATGGACGCAATCTCTTGCAAGGCAGTCAAGTGGGTCACAATGGCCTTGTGGTCCGCCATCTTACGTGCGCCAATGGCCATCGTAATTTGCATGACCATGGGTAAGGCGACGGGCACCGAGGCAATCACCAGGGATAGCGCCATCAAAATCACTTGGTCGAAATTGTTGCCGCGAACTATGTTGGAGAAGGTGTGGATGAGGGATAAAGAGAGAGATAAGGACACTTATATGGTGTGTGACCGAAAGCGTCGACATAATGAGAGAAAAATGGAAACCACAATCTTGAATAATTTTGAAGATAAAAAACAAGAAAAATGAGGGCGAAATATAAGAAAGCTGATTCTTACCGTAAATTTGCACAAAGATAATGATGGCCGTGATCACTAGGGTCAGAAAGATGACCACTTCACACACGTTCATGATTTTCTGCTCAAACACCCCCTGTGTGTCCCTCTCCGAAGCGGCATGCACCAAAGCAGCTGCTTCGCCCATCTCGGTCCTCAGTCCCGTGCTCTTCACACTCGCCAGACATTCCCCTGCGCGCACGACAAACCCCGACAATAAAACTCGGTGGTTGTTTTTGTCGGGCACTTTCCGCGGGATTGATTCGCCCGTTAGCGCAGATGTATCCACGAGCATTTCGTCGCCTTCGACCCATTCGCAGTCAGCAGGCACCACCATGCCACCCTTGAGCAACACGATGTCCCCGGGCACAATCTGGATCGAAGAGAGATGCACGAGTGCGAGAGAAGGAGAGAGTGGGATTAAGAGAAGACGAGTTGTATGTATAACTTTGGAATGCTGATTAATTACAGGGATATTAGTGACACACAAATTAGAATCGGCAGCGAGATAATTACTAAAACGATGGACTCAACAGGGTACTTCAGTCACATCACCTTCGATGACTCAATGATCGCAAAAACACCGTCCCGTTTCACCGACGCATGCGTTTTAAGGCTAGCTCGCAATGCATTCACTTCGCCTTGCGACTTCCACTCTTCCATGAACCTGACGAATAAAAGATTCGAATTCGATATTGTCAGCCATAGAAAGAAAAGATGAGCGCGGCGCGTGTATAACAAGCCGCAAACCTAGCTAGCTTGGCAATTTGCTCACACAAAATCACGTGCGAGAGCCAAGCACAGAAAGAATAAGCAAGCACAGAGGCTACACAGGAAAAGGATCACCACTGCGAACGGCACCGTAAAAACATGGAAATGCTACCCAGACATAGAAATCAATAGGCCACTCTCCGCATATCCGTTACCCAATAGACGCGTTCACGAGCAAGAGCGTGAGAATGATGCCGAAATCTTCCCAGTCCTCCACGGCTCCTGCCAGGACGGCAGCAACCTCAATCATGAAAGGCATCGGTCCTGGCAACCAAATATCACCACAACCGCCGAAGAACACACAACACACGGATGGACGCAACAAACCACACAATAGAGCAGCAAGAGAGCAACAAAAGCACCGAACAAATCAAACTAGTGAATCATATGGTCAACCAATTCTTTGCAGCCATGCTCCACGCGCATCTCTAAAGTTGTTCGTTGGTGGTTAGTAGCCAGAGGGCGCGAGACCAGAGTCGAGCTAGAAAACATTTGAGACATCTAAATGCCTTACCTGTGAACTGCTTGATGGCCATTTCGATCCATGACGCCTGTTTTTCAGGGATCTCATTCGGCCCAAACCTATGAACAGAACGCACACATTATAGGAGGCGCGGGTATGAGGCGCGGGCAGAGCTATGATTTGATGACTGTAGGAAAGTTTGGCGATAATGATGCAACAGAAGGAAACTGGTGCGTAGGAGGCGGACTTTATATAGATTTGAAGCAAAGATGTCATAGATGCTACATAAGCACGTTGCTGTAGGCACATGAGCATGCTCTTATGCTGCATTGTTTCCGCGTGGGAACTACAGAGTATGTCTCAACGTCGTGCACCCTTAGCGCGTCATCTACCCTAGAAGCGGCGCCCAACTCTGGTACTCACTCTTTGAATCGATTAGCTGCCTCGGCTGAAGTAAGCCCTTCAAGGGAGATCTCGCCCGAATGAGCCATCTTCGCGCCTTCTCTCTACTACGACGAGCAAGCAGGCACACCCCAATGATTTCTCCAATCACCACGCTTCCGCTGTCATCAGGCGGTCCACGATACAAATCTTTCAGTAATACTACATTAGAGGTATCCAACTAGCCAATCAGCATCCTTCATCGAAGAATACATTCGCGTTGAAGCCTGTTTAGGGCCGGCCGGCCGAGAAGTTAGTTCTCATGGCGTCACGTGCTCAAAGCTCGTTTCGAGCACAGTCCGAATGGGACACACCGAAAGACCAGAAGCGAAGTGAGTGGGACGCAGGCGGTGGTGCTGGACGAAAATCATCTGTGAAAGGAGGAGGCAATGCAAATGGTCTGACGGGACCAGCACAAGTGCAGGCGAAAAAGGTGCTAGCTAAGAAGCACCATGACCTAAACGTTTTCGCGGCATCACAAGCTGCTGATAATGAGTTCTAGATATGCTTATGACTCCTATTACAATTCTTGATAGGCTGCTTGCTGCCTGTTATCGTAAAGCAAACTGACCATGTTTGGTTCTTATTTATGTTTATGGTCAATGCCTAATTGCCTGTCACTCTTGCATTCTTCATACGCGCGTGCTGCAGTTAAAACAAAAGTTTAAGCAACTTGCCACTTCAAAGGCTAGGGGAGGAAAGCCCGATTACAAGGTTCAATTATAAATCAGATACTCGACTAAAATGACTAATGAGTAGGCACCTGTGAATCGCTTCTTGAAGTGCTCAAACTTCTTTTTAGCACATTTTCTCATTCCTATTATGATTGAATTCATTGAGAACACCAATTATATCGATGCTAATCAGCTTTCAACTTGTATCATTTCTTCCTTTCTTCTCGGAATGTGTGTGGGCGCGCAATTCAATTATTGGGGAATGCCCGTCTACTAATGCTACATGTAGGCGGTGTTCAAAGTGTTCGACCCCGAAGGATCGGGCCAAATCAACCGCCTGGAGTTCAAACGAGGCCTTGAAATGCTCGACTTTGAGGTGTGTACTAGCCCTGCGAGATGTCCCTCTAGCCTCCGCCTCTTGACCGCACAAGTGAAAGTGTCATCTTGAAGTAACGCCTTTCTATCACTCCGTTCTGGCTTTCCTCCCGGGAAATACCATAGGTACCTAGAGATCAAATGCAGCAGCTTCAGCGATTCTACTTCGACGGCGACGGTACCGTTGACAATTGCACTTCGTTTCTAGCGTCTCGTCTAGTTTTATCCTTGTCGTTTCCTCCCGAACTGCCTCTTGTCATCTTCGTAATAAGAGTCCTAATGCATCTTTATTTTCCGATTGTGGCACGGCCGCAGGCGACAATTTGATCAATTTCACGGATTTCTGTGCGAAAGCTGTCGACGACAACGAAGATACGCGCCGAAAACAGTGGGAAGAAGAAGACACGTAAGCGTGTGTGCGTGTGTGTGGCGGTGGTGTGATAGCAACGGGAAGATGGATCGATGGACGAGGGGAGAAAGGCATGCAGCGCACTTCCGTCCTTTCTTGTGGCACCTTTCAGCTCTTTTTGTTGCTTCGAATATACTCAAATATTCACCCCTCTCTGTCTGTGTCTTGCTCGCGTGGCGTGCATGCATTTGTAGGTGGGATGCCATCGACTATCTCACGCTTGGCTTCTTCCGATGAGGCCTTTCCCCTCTCATAAGTGGAATGGTTTATCTGAAAGAATGGGATGCTGGGACTTGAACTACTACTAGCGAGGAGTACTTTTATGGATTAAAAATCTACCTGCATGTGAGGTCAATCACGCGTAACTCAGGGGAAATATCTGATTACTGCGATGATTCCTTTGCTGGTGCAACTTAAGTTTCTAAATAATTACATAACGCATAAAACGAATTACACCTCATCATTATTACCTCGCGAATCGTGCTGCGCTTGAATATCTAACTTTGGTCTTAAGTTCGTTTTCAACTCCCTTTTAGCTAAGCACGTATGAAGCAATTACGAATTAGTTCGGAGTTTTATGCTAGGTCGGTGCTAGGTTATAGTGGGTTAATAAGTTAGGAATCCCGCGGAATGCGAAAGTGGGAGTGCCTTCCACTCTCTACAATTCAAATTTGCCGCGTGAATCACAAGCTAATCGCACTTAAATCACGCGTAAAGCATATTTGAGGTTTAGCGACTCCGCTCGTGAATCACGCGTGCACTTGAAACCCAGCCCTGGTATTAACAATAAACAAACCGCTCAGCTATGGCCAGTACATGAGCCGGTGCTCCCCCCGGTGATTAAAGTGATGTGCAGTGTGCAGTCCCCGCTGTGCAATTAAAAACGGTTACTTGGCATAAAGGTCAGTTGCCTCACACCAGTTTAGAGTCTATTCTTTCTCGTCTTGCCACGCCCAAAGCCCATTTAAGCAGAGCGCTTCAATGGCGGCGTAGTCCTCGTCCAACTGCACGGTCGAAATAGCCAAGGCACACCGCGGAAAGAGACAAAAGTTTTAAGACACAGATAGAAATAAAGGGAATGAGGCAAGAAACACGCATTCAGAGTGTGCTAGACATGCCAAGAATACATCGTAATACCGAGATTCATCAGACTGAATGACTTCGAGGAGCAGAGGAATTAAGCAGAAAAAATCTACCTCTTCTTCTCTCACCGTCCCTTTCTCTTTCTCTCTCATTATCACTATCTGATTGAGCACTATGCTGTTCCATCCCGGTCTCACCTGTGCTTGTGACTCGTGGCAGAGCTTTACCACACCTCCCCATGTAAAGCAATCGATGGTAGGAGTCACCTGCGAAAAGGGCGTAATACATACATATGGGTCAAGTGACTTGACGCACGGTGCTGAATGAATAAGGCCTGCGATTACACTTCAGGTTCTGGACAGGGATGGTGACCCGCTCTCCTCTCCTTTACCTTGGCGCCGGCCTGCACGAATAATTCGTGGGTGCGGTAACTGGGCAGCGCGACCATAGCTGCCACTGCTGCTGCCTGAGTGGGCCCTACATCACTGCTGGTGCTGGTGCTGGTGCTGGTGCTGGTGCTGGTGCTGGTGCTGGTGCTGGTGCTGGTGCCACCGTTACGGTCACTATTACCATTGCTGATACCATCACCGTCATCACGTGCCTTAATGTAGTTATTGCCGCGGAGAGTGCCGCTGGAATGGAAAGTGAGGAACTTGATGGCGCCATACTTCGCAAGAGGGGCAGGGCCTGGGGCGTAAGGAGCATATTGGTCCAGTGCAGAAGCGCCTTTCGCATAGACGCTGAGGCAGAGGGCGGCCTGTTATTGTTTGTGAAAAGATATTATCGTCATAAGCATAGAGGCGAGGAGAGGCGTTTGAGGTAAGAAGATGTTCTATATATATATATATACTTGGTGAGTGGAATAAACCAAACGCAAAAGTACTGCTAGTAGGATCCAATGCAAGAAGTGCATGGAAACAGAATGTCCACATGAACAAATAGAATGCCTCTCCTCTTAATCGCTCTCACTCTCTCTCGACTTACTTGGTTCAAGGAATGCCCGTAGGTCTCGTCGCACACTGAAATCCAAAACCCTTCCGCTCCATGGCACCGGGCGCCCACCTGTAAGAGAGGAAAATATAGAGGCACATGTGCAGGTATTCCAAGCGAAGCCGCAAATGAAAGATTGTACCATGGGAGGAACGAGGGGATACAGGTATTAGATTTAAAAAAACGAACGCAGCCCACAATATTTCTCCCCTCCACGGGTGATTTCTGTCCATATCTCAATCTTGATACCTCAACGAGGCAAGGAGTCGAGCGAGCAGCCACCTACAAGTTGCACGTATTTACATGTGCAAGAAAGAGAAGAGAGAGCATTTGAAAGGCACTTAAAGGGTGTGGAAGGATTCACAAGGTCTTCAAAGTTGTACGCACAAGGCAGGCAACTGTGTTACAGCGGGCACGCTCGAATACAAAAAGATTTGAACAGTACCTCGGAGCTGAAGTTGGGAAAGGACCCAAGGCCAGTGTCAGTAGGGTCGGGGCGGTTGATGTCCTCGATTAACGAAGGCAACAGCTTCACTTCCATGTGACTGCTCCCCACGTTCACCTCGAGGGCATCCAACACCTTGTGTGTGTGTGTGAGTACGCATGCATTGCAGAGGAAAGTAGTCGTTGCTTTTTAAGGATGATAGTATAATATAAATGAAGCAGTGTTAGAGCGCTGATACTGGGGCTTGAACAAGCCTCCAGAATACGAAAACAATTATAATGAACATGGAGGGCTATAGCATCTAAATTCAACACTTGTGCGAGAATGGAGTTGAACGTCCTACATGCCCTAAAACATTAGTAGTATATACCGAGCAGGCGTAATCTCGTAGCACGTGCGCTTCGGGCGCATCGGGCCCTAGCAACTTCTGGCCGCAGCACACGAACCCGGCTCCATTAATGGCCCGTCGGTCGTAGCGCCACATCGCGGTGACTACATGTTTGCCGTCGCATGAGACTCCGTCGATGACGTACCTGTTGGTATATGAAAAAAGCGCGCGCGGAATATTGAAGTGTAAAATATCTATGTAGGCATCAAAGTAGCACTTCTATTCTAGACACAGGGATAGTGTTGAGCAAGATTGGAACGCGACCACTTTTTCTTCTATCTGATAAACAACACACGGAAACGAGGAGTTCTCAAGTGTAAATGTGTGCAGAGGCTCAACTTACTCGGGGCCACGCAGGAATTCTTGCACCAAAACCCCTTCGTTCACTTGGCCGAGCGCGTTAGGCAAAGACAACAGTTGCTCCACAGCCCTGTGCACCTTTTTTTGTTTCGTGTATAAATTATGGATTTGAGTCATGGGTGATGAGAGGTTTTAAGAGGTAGGCGTGAAGTGAATCATGAATGGACTTTGATGCATGAAAATGCATCCTAGACAATTCCTACGCTTCCTCCTCCTCCTCCTCCTCCTCCTAGGAGCCTACCTCATCGAAGCTCTGGCAGCGAGTCACTCCGTCAGACCCCGCCGACTCCAGCGGCTTCACTACCGCTAAAAAAGACCCGTCTTGGTCGCTGCCCCATTCCGACGCCAGAAATCGAGACAAGAGCGCCGTGTCGTCGCCCTGGTGGAACCGAAATTGCTTCACAGCGCGCACCCCCGCTGCCCGCACCTAATATCGACAAAAAGACAAGAGGGTGTAGGAATGAAAGCGTATGAAATGAACCTCAACATGAATGAATTTGGATACTTACGGCCATGAGTGTACGTAATTCAATATTGATTTTAAAAAAACATAAATGATTAAATGATATAGGAAAGTGGATCGAAGAAAATAATCAAGAACTCAAAATTCACGCAATACCTTTTCGCCCATTTCAAACTTCTCCCGCCTCGCTTCGCTTCCTTGTGGAGAGTTGCCTCGCAATTTGGGGCATTCCGTTGGGCGAGCTGCGTTGACAGCCTAAAGTGATTTGGTGTTAGTATGCATGTAAACAGATGTTGTGAATGAGATAATCAGAAAACACAGGAAAGCGTAAAATAGAGCACAAAAAGAAAAAATCGGTAGTGATGAAACACAACAAAGTGAATGCTTTGGTAGAATTATTTGCAGTACAAACACTTTCTACTAAAACAACAACAACTACTATTACCTCAATGAGGAAGTCGGCTAGCCGCACCCCCGTCTCCGCCCCCACCAGAATGCATGCGATCGAGGCTAAGCCACCCGGCATCCCCTCACGCCCTTTCTCAGGCTGACCGGCCTGAATGGCTACATGGAGGCGCTGAGCCAGGTCCGCAGCTGCCACACCCAAGTCCTTTAGAAGAGACATTGGTGCATGTGAGAGAGAGAGAGAGAGCATTCAACGAAGAGTAGCATCAACCAAAGGCCCAAAGGGACGCAGTGAAATGAACATGTACACTGTAAAAACGACGGCGACGGAACTCGACCAAGAAGGTAAGATTTGCATTATTTGTGAATCCTGCGCGCACTCACTTCTTTTGCAAGTTCTAGATTAACTCCGAGCTCCGCAAACCACTTGAGAGCTCCGCCCTTAAGGTGGCCGGGTACCTAAAGTGACATGCCCATACATGTACCACGTTAGAAACAATTGAAAGAGTAATCACAAAAAAAATACCCTACTGACATGAACACTATCACGCATTCTCTTGCAGAGCGTCGCAACGCTTGTATTTGACAGGGAATGCCTCTGTTCCTAAACTACTCCTTAAAAAATTGAGAGTTCACGGAGGCAACCTCCACTCCTATCATGCTCACCATATCAGCTAGCTCTGGAGAAGGCGCGAGGGAGGTGCAGTGCACAATTGTGTAGCCACGCTGTTGTGCGTACTCTGCTACGCACGCGCCTGTCGAGAGCGCATCCACAACCACCACGATCATCCCACGAGATTCCTCGCCAGGAGCACTCACTGCTGTCCCACTGGCGTTGGCAACGGCAGCATCGCCACCTGAACCCGCTCCATTTGCGTGTTTCTTGCCGGACTCTGCTTGAGCGCTCGTAACGTCGAAGGAGGCACCGCGACCTTTGATGTGGAAGTTGGACCGCAGGACTTTCCGCATGGTGAGCTCATGGCTAGAAACGCCAGCGAAGCTCTGTGTCTTGCGGCCACTGCCTTTCAGAGGTAGGAAATCGGCCGATCGTGCAGCGGATGCTTGGGAGCCTTCACCCGCAAAAGTTGTGCGGCGAGTGAGCGGTGTAAACTGCGCCATAACTTTAGGGTGGTACCGTACAAGAGTGGGCTATGGAATAATTACTGTACGGAGGGAGCAATAATATTCCATGACAACTCTGCAGATCACAGACCGGCATCAAAAGTTCAAGAGAACTTCCACAATTCTATCGAAATCGACGGAATTCGAGAAGAAATTTCCGCCGGCGGGCGTCATCAACCATTTCTTTGGAACGGTGGCTGGCTGGTACTACTTAGCTACAGATAGTAGGTAAGGCTTAGCTACTACAGATACTTAGCTAGAGTAGAGGAAATGGTCTCGGATTTGTCAACGTATGCTGTTGCTGTCTTATTCACTACTGCAGTGGCTGCAGCGGTAGCGTGGTCGCTTCAGTGGGCTTCGTCGAGAAACAAAGGAGAAAAGGGCGACAATGCACACTCGTATGCCGCTGAGGCCAAATTAGCCCTGTTGAGGCCACCTCGCGCGCTGTATCCATGGGTGAAGCCTCGGGGCGTGATGAACCTTCGTAGTTTACCGGATGATTGCAATGGTCTGCTTCTGGACGTTGACTCAAACTATTTGGTGCAGCTTGAACTGAAGAAGGTGCTATTATGAACAAACGCTTTCGTACTTGACCTTGGCTCTGGCGACTTTGAAACTCGTTGTGTTTTCCAAGTAAATTCTAGAATGACCTGCTCATTTTTTTGCTGTAAACTATCGATTCAACTGATTAGGTGCTGTTCAGAACACCAAACCTGCGCGCTAGTGTGTTTGGTGATACATCCTCCACCGATGCAGCCCTTGCTGCTCGCAGCCGACAAGCAAGCATCGAAGCTCTCGAACTGACTGTGAATCGCTTGCAAAATGTCGACTGCATGGGTCTGGTGGAGCAAGTACAGGGACGTCTGGTGAACGTTGCTACAGGCTACCATTGGCCTTGGCCAGCCAGTCAGGCCGCAGCATCATCAACTGCTGGTGTCAGCGAAAGTATTGCAGGAGCAGCGCCGCCGAAAATGTCTTCAGTTAAAAATGTGCAAGATAGCAGAGGAGATCTAGAAGAAGAACACCCTTTAGTTTTGGCCGCGCTTTTAGTGCAAGAAGATCTAGTTATCATGCTCCCGCAACAAGCGAATACTGAGCCGAAGGAGAACGCGGCCCCAAGTGTTGATACGCCAAACGACACGAACCACAATAACAATAGCG
>Ga0307930_1003087_pt1 | contig 12399 bp, 14 predicted proteins | sample OrgLakmetageno46_FD_203161 | JGI IMG/M metagenome (GOLD analysis project Ga0307930, IMG submission 203161) | Saline water microbial communities from Organic Lake, Antarctica - #46 | ecosystem: Environmental > Aquatic > Non-marine Saline and Alkaline > Saline | place: Antarctica: Organic Lake... | reverse complement strand
TCATTCGGGGCCTGTACTCTTGTACTGTAGCTAGCATCACAGCAGCACAGCAGCACTAGGGTTGATAAAAATAAGTATTACTTATATATGCAAATTTTGTGGCCAAATAAGTAATTTTATAGGTAAATAAGTATCAGATTTTTCGAATTTTCCTGAAAAATGGGACATTGAAAAACCGGAATTCTAAAAATGGTACTTTCTCACCCTAATATACGGTATATACCACCGTATTTACTTAATTATTTACTTATTTGGGTCAAAACTGTTACTTATTTTTACGAACCCTAAGCAGCACAGTCGTCTACATACTGCAGATACAGTAAAAGTTGTTAGGGCGTACTTATCAGCGTGCAGCTCTGTACACATATATTACTCTAGACACACAAGTCACCATCCGGCTAGGCTCAGCTCGACAGTCTTTTTTCGCGTTAGTACCTTTTATAAAAATGGCGTCGGCAGAAACACCAAGTCGCTTCGTCAAACTCATTAGCCAAGAAGGACATGTGGTGCGTCCATGTGTTGCTCATGCGTTACCTGCGGAAATTTTCCATGTATATCACATTGTAAACATCGATCCGTTTGTTTTCTGCATCAGTTCTTTGTTGACCGTGAATGTGCAATGATCTCCGGGACAATTAAGGTACGGCTACCCTTCTTATGCTAACTCATTGTAAGTGTAATTTTACCTATAGTGCTACGAAGCCTATCTGAGTATCGAGCAGCTTATTCGCCTGGGTTGTACATATATTAGAAGCTGCAGTTTATAATAACCGGATTGCATTCTGTCAGGCGATGCTCTCTGGTGGGTTCATGGAGTCCAAGGGAGGTGAAATAAACTTACCGGAAATTAAATCAGCAGTTCTCGAGCAGGTTATCCGGTACATGTACTACAAGGTATCAAGCCCGCGCGTATATGGGAAATTAGTGGCACCCATTTTTTATCTATAAATTCATTTCGTTCACACCAGTCTCTTTTGCCTTCAGGTTCGGTTCAGCCGGGGCAATCAACCACCACCAGAGTTTGACATCGAACCCGAGGTACGATTTGTAGCACCGTGCCTCGCTACATCTGCAGTATATACATGTGTATGTATTCCCTATAAGGACTATTTTCACACTTGCCTTTTGTCATACCATCTAGATGGCCTTGTACCTCCTAATGGCTTCCAATTACCTCGACGTCTGAGCTGGGAAAGGTCAATCATACCTGTTTGTAAAATAGTTTTCGCTCCAGAGATGGTTCGATGGCTGAAGGCATATCAAGAGGCCAGCTAGTTATCTTGAAGGACAGAAGGATTTATTTGAATGTCCTCATGATGGCATCATACCTGGTGTTTAGCATGGCGTGTTGGTATTAGTCTAACTGGTAACTGGCAGCTAAAGGGGGGTCACTTTTCGCAAACGCGGAAATTTTGCGCATTATTGGCCATTTCGCATCATAGGCGTTGTTTATTTATCATCCAGTGCACAGTTAAGCCGTATTTGGTATACCCGGTAGGGGTGCGACGTAAAACCACGGAAAATTTGTCCGTTTGGTACCATTATTATTTTTTGGTGCTCATCTAGCACAGCCAGTGCAGCTCGGCTGCACTGCGGATTTCACAAATTCAGTAGTATGTCAGTATGTCGCGCTTCTTGGAAACGGGATTCACCCTTGATATCGTCGAAATATCGGGCCACAGTTGTAAGACCGTATGAGCTCGGTCCTCGATTTGTGATTTGCGTATGCCATGGCCAAGAAAGGTGATATTTCTGAAGTGACCCCCCTTTAGCTGCCAGTTGGTCATTATCTTTATGTACTAATTAAGATTAAAAATCGAATTGAGTAGTGCTGAGTTTGGAGTATGGAGTTCATCGTGCGCGATAATATATCATACTACAAATATCCAAGAGTTTTGACTAGTCGCTGCCAGAAATCGAAATGGGCTTACAGAGTATATATAAATAGAGCCACATGTAAATCAGGCAGGTGCCTGGGTGGGAGTGATTTCGGATTTCGGCCTCCATTTAGAGTACGCGCGAATTCGACTCGGTGCTCTATCACAATCACCTCACTGACCGCTGACCACTGACCGCGAGGCTAAAGTGAACAAAATTGAAGCGACGTACTTATCATCGCTGCCGAGAAAGGCGTATGTGGTTAGCATGGCCTGCTTTGATGTCAAAAATAATGGCTTCGTCTTCTTTTGTGACAAAGCCAGGTATTTCGGGGCCAACAACCCATTTACTGACTTACTGGCTCGCATCTAACGCAAACGCTGATTTTGACGAGCAGAATCGCATTGGCGACAGCTTTCTGGTAATTTCAGGCGCATTTTTAGATCCAAATGTCTTTCTCTGCTAACTTTGTGGTTGCGAAATGTGCTTTTTACGACATGAAGATTGACCCGAGGGATTTTGAAAGTAGTTTTCCATACAACCGATGTGCTCAAAGCACATGTCGCGTGAATCTCCTTCATACATTTCCCATTTTGTTAATCATTATGCCGTAACTCACAACAAGTACTCCCATAGTGACAGAATTTATGTGTCCAGGTAAATGCTAGGCTGAATATGTGCTAAAGAACCAAAAGTAAATAGTTTCGTCAAAGTGCACGAATCTGACATCCACAAGAAAGATAATATCTTCTTATATTTGCGCTGAAAATTTGGAATTCCTTTCAGCTCTTGGTACTCTGCTTCATATCTCATGTTTTAAAAATTACCTCCACTTTTATAATCAAGGGTGAAATTAGTGCAATGAGATGAATTCGACTAGTCTTGGGAGTATTACGAGAGATATTGTACTACAGTATCATCCACGAAGAAAGCAATTAACGCCACAACATTATTATAGCACAGGCCCTTTCTGTCAGCTGAGAACAGCCTGCTAAAGTTTCTTGACTTCATATATCTACGTCGTAGAGTTGAGATGCCACAAAAGAAAATGAAAAAGCTCCAAACGTTTAACAAAGCTGAAAGAGAGTCAGGTGAGCAATTTGCAAAGTGTTTGTGCTAATTTCACATTCAGAATACAGCTAAAACAAATTCTTGGTTCAGCATCTCTTCCTCCTGACATTTCTGCAGAGTATGATGGAATGACTATTGAGTCACTCTGCGAAGCTATCCCTTTATTAAAACAAAATCTTGAAAAAAGTACTCAAGATCGAAACTATGCTCAAACTGAGCGAGATACTGTTGAACGCATGGCCATGGCTACAAAGGATCAGCTCGAAAATATAGATGCTGAGGTAAAATTACTCAGCATTCATATGGAAGGCGCTGACAAGCAACACAGAGCTGAGTGCAACAATTATTCACACAAGCTCAAAATGTTAGAACGAGAACAAGCTGAAAAGATAAAGTCACTGGTGGCAAATGAGAAGACTTTGCGGCTAAATGAATCGACTCGACACGAAATGAACGCCCAAAGGTCTCTTGGGAAAAAAATATCTCTGTTGGAAGAAGTAAAAGAGCAAGAATTGGAAAATCATGCCAAAGTACAGGCTCAATCGGCGAAAGACAAGAATAATTTAAGCAGATTCGCGAGTAGATGTGAGGAGAATTATCGAAAAGTGCAAGTCTGCAGTGAACAGAAGCTCCAAAAGGTGACGTATTTAATAAACATATATCTGAAGTTTTACTGGTAATCATTGATACTTGGGTTTCGTATCGCTTATGAGCTCTTATGCGTCCCTCACAGCTCTCGCAAGATCTCGAAATTGAACGCATAGTCCGGCTACAAGAACTTAAAATTGTGACGTATTACTCGCACGTCAATAAATTGAAATCAAACCACGCTAAAATTCGCAAGGAAGCCCTCGAGCATCATCGACGCACAACAAGAGAGAGCTTGGCACTCATCAAAACGTTGAGCGCTCATGAGAAAGCTCTGGAATCAGAACATCGTGAAAATGCAGTGCTCATTGAAGATTTGACCAGAGTGCAAGATATTCATGCGAAATCTCTCCAAAGTGCAAAACATGATGTTTTTTTGCTTGAACAAAAGCTGAAGAATCGGCCACGAGATCTCCAATATTTGAGAAATGCCAAGGCCAGGTTATCGAAACTTTCAAGTAATCTGAGCACTAAGCAGAAAGAAATTGCAGACTGGAACCATGAAATCGATCAAATGAACCAAAATCAGTACGATGTAAGATAAGTCAGCATGAAGTGTGATTACGTGAATTATAGATTGAAACATATTTGAACAAATACTCAAGTAATGTCATAAAATTAGATTTGTTGTCAAATAAGATATATGTTCATTTTGGTAGAGCAAGTCATGGCAAGGTATTACTGTGCCGGGAAGAAATTTCCGGGCACACTCGCGATGTCTCGACTGGTAGTGAATAGTATATTACTCTCACAACTAGTCTAGTCTAGTCTAGTTAATACTCTCTCAAAAATAATGAAAGGCAAGTACACAGCAGTCACATAGGCACATCCAGAATGCACTTGAGCTGCAATATGCGCTAGCAAATTCGCTCCAGAAGGCCAATTAAGGCTCCAACTGGCGCCTTTCCTCCGAAAATGTCGGCGGGGCTGAGTGCTCGTTCGTGTATCACGTCCCAGGTCCCAGGTCTAATTTCACCTAACCATATCGCAAGGTAAAAAAGGCGCGCGAAAGTACGGCGGAAACTGCAAATTAATTTCCGTGCCCTCCAGATCGCACCCAATTCCCTGATGAATGCCCTTCAGCACAAGGAAAAGCGGCCACCTCGTACCTCGGTCCGTTCGGTTGCTATCACTTCTATGGGCGCGGCCACTCCGGCATGTGGCCTGATTGTCTCTCCTATAAGTATTAGTTGATTAAGTTTTATGGCTTTGTATTTCTAACCGGTGGTTGGCCTTCTAATTCCTGCCCTTTGGAGGCTGTGCCATAGAAAGCATTCCCGCGCTTACGATGGCCATGACGCAGAGGCCAATAATGATGTTTACATGAATTCCGAGCGCCTGGGATGCACTATAGAATCTGACTCTAGATGGAATTATGCTCTGATGGTGCGTAAATCCAATCCCAGTTGAGAGGGGGGTTCAGAGAATTAAAAAGATACCTGCTGTCTGGAAAGCCAGCATAGGGCTACTATTTGAACTAACTAAGAAATTCACAGAAGCTCGGCTATCCTGCTTTGCGAAGTGTAGTTGTTGAAACATCTCCGAATCTTCGCAGTCGAATTCGATTCTCAGCCTCCTCACGGCAAGCGTACTTCTGTACCCCTACAGGCTACAGGGCTCCCGTAGTAGTGCGTATGGTTTGATTGCGAGCACCTGCATAAAGGTAAAGAGTTAGTAGTAGACCCACTCGATTAGAGCAGTAAAATTAATGTAATCCTATGCGGACGGGGACTCTTCGCTTTGGTGATATAGTCAGAGCATGCAAGAGCGCTCCACTTTGGACCGTTACCATCATTCCCATGGCAACTCGGGCATATATACCCGGGCCCTTCAGGGCCTGTGACAAAACTATGTAACATCTACTACTTCCAAAAATATATGCATGCACATCTAAACAGAACCTGGAAATCTGAACCGCCTGCACCCCTACTGTAATGTACACGGGTCTTGTAAATGTCATCACCATCTGCGCCCCTACGGGTACAGAATCATTACAGGATGCAGTACGTATGACAGTATGGTCAAGGGCCTTGCTTGGTGGTATGATGGGAACTCAAAAACCGAACCTCTAGCTAGCTAAGTAGCTAGAAGTAGCAGCTACTGTAAGTAAGTAGTCTAAACTCAAAGCTCTAAGGCTGTAGTAGGGTCTCTCTACGATCACAGATTATCTGTCGCCTCCATCTGCCCATAAATAATGGTGCTCAAGCAAAAATTCTGTATATTTGACTCACTTTGTATACTAGGAATATGTTTTCATATGGTGCTTGGGGCCGAAATTGAGTTCAGTAGTGACGGGCAACTCTCGCAGCTCAAGCACACTCTCGCAGCTACACGCCGAGGTGCAACGACAGTGGGTGCATGTGTAGGGTCTAGCGTAGCACTAGCAAGCTGGGCTGGCAGCTCTAGCGTTGGCCTCGATGGACCAAGCAGTGGAAGTTCTGCCGACGATGCATTCTCACACCTGGCTTATCCAACACCTCGAATCTGGCTTCTGGGTGAACAGCAAGCTCTTGGTGGTGCCGGGCTTGCAGGCGACGCTCAGGTATAAAAACTTCCTTCATAGGAAAAGTATGACTTTTGAAATTTAATGTTTCTGTACGTGATCTGAGCCGGATCCTGTTTGACAACATGGTTCTGTTCGTGCCGTAGGTTATTGCGGCGTATGCGCGGCAGTTACTGCACCGCCATGCGTCGACATGTGGATGGGGCGCAGTGTTGCCTACGTCACGGCTCGCGCAAGCTCTCGCCACCCGGATACACGCAGGGACTACCTCTGCTGGGCGTAGGGCATTTGCAACGGACTTGCTGGTGGCAGGCGTTACGAACAAAGGTGAAGCCGTGCTCTTCCACGTGACGCCATTAGGGCAAGTTTACGGAGGGAAAGCTTTTGCCGTGGGCGCTGGAGCTGAACTAGCCAACGAGCGACTAACTGCGTTGCTGCGCCCTGCCACAGCGAAAACAGTAGATGAGGAGAAGGCGTCGAGTGCCTTTGCAGAGGCTGGCCCGGAAGAAGGTTGTAGGTACGATAATCAAGACCAAGAGGAAGCGCTTGCGACAGCCCTCGAGGCCCTTTTGGCCGCACATTTATCGTCGAATGCAGCGCGTTCGGCGCTCAACGGCAAGGCGAAGACGAGTGAGGATGTACCAGACTTAGATACAGGCAGCCAGGAAAAGTCCTCCGTATCTGCAGCACCTGCAAGCACTACTTCTGCTGACGCACAATTGTCGTCTGCCGGCGGATCAGCAGAAGGGCAAAGTAGCTCGGCCAGAAGCGAGACTGTTAATGACCAAGACGACAGCGACGAAGGAGTAGTCACGAACGCCCAATGCACCCAGGAGGTCGTAGACACTCTCCGGTCCATGCTCGTGGCAGCTGAGACGGGCGACTTGCACGTAGTGTGCTGCCAACGAAGGCCGCCGGACGAGAGCTCCGCCTCCATTGAAAGTAGCCGTAGAACGACCTCAGAATTGAAGGTTCAGCCTCATTCGCGAGTTATGCCACGTGTAGCGACTGCAACAGCGCTCAGGAAGCTTGCGAGAGCACGCGGCTGGTGGGGTAGTTGAACCTTCTTCGATTGGGCCTGCTGGCTACTGGGAGAACCCGGCTTTCAAGATCCCAGATGTGAGATGTGGCCACTCTTAATTCCTGATCATTTTAGATCACAATACGTGGCATGCATTCCCCCTTTGGGAAAGACGTACACAAAAGAACATGGATACAATTCCCATGGCACTGTATCACCGTATCTAAATTATTTCATCAAATGGCAGCGCAGTGAAGAGATAAATTTTATCCACTTCGTAGAACCTCCCGAATCCCCTCTTTGATCTCGAGAGTGAAATGGGTTATGTAAATCATTACTTAGTAGTTCAGACCTGTCGACTTGAGTCCGACTTGCAATTATGCAATATGTGATATGTGCTAAGTTTTAAGTTTAAGATTAAGGGTATAAATTGGAAGTTGAAAGGTCTGATGGCTGAAGGACACCTCGAGAGTAAATGATTTCAATTGCATTACGCAAATAGGCACTCAGCCCAGTCAGGCTTGTTCTAAAGGTTACACTTTTCTGTTGCTATATGCCACAGTGCACAGTGGAGTTTCTTTGTATTTTTGGGGAGTATTAACTAGACTAGACTAGAAAGGTTGCTCTCGCCGAGGGAAAAGTACCAGCAAACGGGCCTGTTTATTTTTGTGCTTATGCAGCTCGAATCATTGTAGGGTGAGGTATGTTGGGTGTTCAGCGAGAAGCCACAACCCACAACCCACAACCCACAACCCACAAAGCCACCAGCCACCAAGGAAAGAAGACACTGCAGTATTTTCAGTCGTACCACACTCGTGCAAAAAGATACGTCGTACGTCGTAATACTTACTCGGATGACTCGGTCGGATGATTCCGATGAAAAAAATGCTAAAATGGCGGAACTCCATACTAAGTAAGTAAAACGATCTACAAAAGAACGTCAAGAGTGCTACTCGCGACGCTGAAGTAGTAAATTAATACCTACGCCAATTGATTAAAGACCTTTGTTTACAACCTTCAGTGGTTTTTCGTTCGACAACCACACGTCAATGTTAGGACTAAATTACCTCGATACCTCCAACGAATACCTGTGCTCGATACTGACGCCATGATTAGCTTTTGCTTCGGAAGCGTGTTCTAGTGCAGAGTCTAATGGTTTGTTGGCATAAGCCTAGATGTCGAGGTGCTTGGTGGCTAACTGAGCGATTGCTTTCTTCCGATAGACCTCATTCATGAGGAGGGAACGCTTTTATTAACTGTGCTTGATTTGGGCAGTAGCTGAGGTGCTCCATGGCTTTTCACTCGATTTGGCTTTTATTCTTTTTTGCAATGGCAACCACTGCATATTTGGACGAAAAAGAAGTGCACGTCTCCAAAGCTTTGCAGCAAAAGGCAGCGACAAACGACGACTGCGAAGCCAGCTGGCGAGTGCGGCAATTGCGCACGCCAGGCGGGCAATGGGCTTCGGGAGCACGGAGCGCCAAACCTGGCAGCAGCATGAACACTTTTGAACCCTCTGGTGAAGTCTCGACGCGGCTCAAATTTGCTGCCGTGGCTACGGTACACGAGGTGCCAGCTGCCTTGCGTTTGACACGGTTACTGAAAGCTTCTGGCTACGAAGCCTGCGACTTTCACTTCGTGTGCGTTGACGACAAGTGCCAGAAGGAGCTCATGGGCCAAGGACTGCCCGTGGTGTTGGCCACTGATTCAAACCGTGTTTACCGGTGGGCATTAAAATAAGCCTTGCCTGTCCGTTAGATGTCTCCTCAAAAAGTGCTCTTCATTTGAAAGAGCAAACTGCTTGGTTGGAAATGGCGCCACCGGTATCTTTATTACCTTCTTCCCTATTATCGATCTTGCTATTTTACCAAACTTGTATTTGCTTCAATATTTTCGTTGCAGGCACGCCTGCGATGACATTGCGCGCGACGCTCGCCGCGAAGCCGGCAAACAGGCAGGCGTCGACAGGAAGACGGTGCTGACGGTCCACTTGCCGTCGGCTTCTGAGACGCGCAAGTGCGTCATTGCCTCCGAACGGATGGCCATGGTGGCCAACTTGTTGCGCAGCCAGCTCGCTGTGGTTGCTGTTGACTTGTCGGGCGTGTTCTTCTACCAAGACCCCCTCTTGTACGTGAACCCGTTGCCGCAAGCTCTGATCGCAGCGCGCGACTTCAGTTTCTTCGTCGTGCGCCCACACCAGGGCTTGACCGCGCAGCTCTTTGACCGCATGCTGAAAGAATACCAAAAGGGCTACCACGAGGCCGACCAACACTTGTTCCACCGCTTCGTGAAAGCGTTTTTGGCGAGGGACCAACTCCACGTGCTCGACCCCACGAGGTACGTGCGGGCCACAGAACATGCCAGAAGCAGCAGTGATCGTCACCGAGACGGCAGCGGTGACAGCGCCACTGCGCGTCAAAAGAAAGCCTTTAGCAACAAGCGCTACAGTATAGAGCGTAACAGGAAAACGAAGGGTCGCAACGGCCCTGACGATGGGGAGGCGCCCCAATCATCACCAGTGGCAGGATCCTGGAACGAAGCTGCCGAGCCGCCTCGGTTCCGCTACATCAACGGTTCCGTGGTAGAAAACGACGGGTCAGCTGAAGCCAAGGCTTTGGCAGCTGAAGCAGCTGCAGCTGCTACTGCTACAGTAACATCCGCTGCGGCGAAGACTAGAGCACCTGCTGCCAGGCCTAACGCGACAGCACCGCAAGGATCGCGCCCCCATTTACTCACGCGTTCAGAGAGGCGGCGCACACGAATGGTGGCACTTCACGTTACTTGCGTTGGTGCGTGGCGCATTCCTTTGATAAAAACAAGAGATGCAGTAATGCGCAATATGCTCGTCGTTACGTTCTTGTTTACAACTTTGCTTCATTTATTTCTTCTTGATTTGCTTTCATGACTGTAGAGGGCGTAGTGGCACGAGAATGGGCGGCGCGGTCCCTTTTTGGGTGGACTGACGACAGTTTTGGGGCCTACACGCAGAAGCGACGCTTGACCTTAACCCTCCACGACCAGTCTAGCGTAGACTTGCCCACGCTCAAGCTGGTCAGCGCTGCGCTGGCCGCCGTAGCCAAAGCAACGCGCAGGAGCGTGCGCGCTTTCCCCCCTTTGCGACCCTCGGGCTTGCCGAGCGAACCGTTCTGGAATGTGCTCAGCGCCGACCGACTCGCGCAATGGGCTGACGTTGAACTGGTATGCGTGCGTACACGTGTGGGTGTGTTTGTTTCTTCGAGAGTTTTTTTTTGTGTTGTCTTGAGGCATACGAAGTGCGTACATTTTTGCTATCGTTCTTCAAAGTTGGAACAAAAGTGTTAGCTGTCAATTGACGTTTTACTTGCACACACTCTTTCCCAATATTTTTTCCCGTTACACGTACAACTCAATAGGTTGAGCACGACTACTATGCGCGGGTAGCCAATTTCTTTGCTGCCAAGCGCATGTACCAAGCCACTGCTCCTGCTGTGAAAAAAGAAGACAGTCCGTCGTCATCGTCGTCTCATTTCCGCCCTTACACCCGGGAGGTGATCGTGCCCGTGGGGCCGGGCAACGATTTTATCGATCGCTGCGTCGTCGCTGTTCGAGAGCAAGAATGGCGCCTGGCCTATCCGGGGGACGGCTTCAGCGGCGACCTAGGCAGCAATCATCTAGAGGATAACAGTGGGAAAGGAGATGCAGCCCTCGATTTCGATGGAACTCTGGTATGTTACTCTGGTAGAGTACCGACAGCCTGCTTCCTTGATACTGCTGTGGCAGACTTTCCTTCAATATGTGAGGGATCGTCGCTGGGCAATTTCTTTTTGTCTTCTTCTCTATTTCTTATGTAGTGCATGTTTCGCAGATATCGCGCCCACGCAAAAGGCCGGGCAAACGAGTGCGCGTGGACGAAATCATTCTAGTGCCAGATTTCAGTGGTACGGCGGTGAATGAAATTCATTGATGTTCATCTTACTCCTTTGTGGCAGTCATAGTATACCCACGGATTCTCTCCAGTATTTGTTGTGCTCTACTTCACATTGTGCGCATCCTCTTTTTTGCATGCTGCTGCTGGGGTTGCGACGGGCAGGTGACGCCGATAGCGTTCCGAAAGGCGGTACTGGAGCTAAAGCTGGCATGGCAGCTTCGGCAAGAAGATGGCGTTTAGCAGAAGAAACGGGAGTGCAAGACTTTACATGTGCTCACCTGGCCTGGCCTCCGCACAATCACCCCGCGGCACCAAAAGTGAAAAAGCAGGTAGCGCGCACGTGCTTCAATAAATGCGATGGCCCCAGCGTGCCAGAACCATCCGCTTCCATGAAATAAGAGAGACGAAAATAGGTGTGTATTTTTATTTTACCCGCTTCCTCTATCTCTTCGATTTTTCCTGGACTTGTTTGCACGTGCCGCGTTGGAAGTCCTAGGAGGGAGCTACGAACTAAAAAGTTCGCGTGGGCTATGTAATTTTTTTTTAGCGCGTGTCCACGGCACTACTAACCACTAACCACGTAACCACCAAGGAGGAGGAGGAGGAGGATCGAATACAAATAAAATCAGGGCCGCTCAGTTATTTGTCCTCAACTCAACCTAATGCCTAAATCAGCTATAAGGCATCCCTTTTCTTCCTGGCTGCTTGTTGGCGTTCTCGTTTCTCGTTTCGAACCTTTTACCATTTCCATCAATCCCGGCCATTTGGGCTTCAGGGCCTTGTGCGCCCGGTGTCTGTTCAAACAGAATCATGGAAATTAATATATTATCTACTTAGATAATATACTAGGAGTTCTACGATCTTAAAATCTCATCATTTATCATTATTTGTGATGTGTGTTCATGTATATGTGTTCATCCACTCCCATGGTGGGGATCCTTCGCCAAAACTACAGGCCCTCCGACCGGAGGGTCATGGTGACTCGCAGGGTGGCCTCCCTGATGATTGGAGCATATAAATTCATCATATTTATGTACCAAATGGCCTACGGCTACAATTTTTCGCACTCTAATGCCCACATTACCACCTTATCTTCGTTTACTCCTTCTTCAACAGCATGCCCGGTCGGGTTTCAGTTTCTACCGTGGAAGAGAGGAGGCAGTGCATTACGATCGTCTACGACGACTTATTGTGGAATGCTCTTGTGGTCGAGAGAGCATCGAAGCAGTTTGACCATGTACATATCTTCCATCGATCAACTTCCTCGGTGGGGCTCGCGGGTGCTGACGGTGAGTTTCCCGTCACCCGCGCAGCCACTGAACTTATGCATGATTTGCGAAGAAAAAAATCCACTACGATTTCCCCTGCTTT
>Ga0307930_1003086_pt1 | contig 12399 bp, 14 predicted proteins | sample OrgLakmetageno46_FD_203161 | JGI IMG/M metagenome (GOLD analysis project Ga0307930, IMG submission 203161) | Saline water microbial communities from Organic Lake, Antarctica - #46 | ecosystem: Environmental > Aquatic > Non-marine Saline and Alkaline > Saline | place: Antarctica: Organic Lake... | reverse complement strand
AGTTATCACGCTCCTCGCGGGTTGCGAAAGGTTAGCTAAGCTTGAATTCACGCTGAATATTTCATTTCGCAGTGTGTATTTACTATATTAGAGCTATTATTTAAAAAGCGCGACGTCTCGTAGCTTCGTAAAAAAAATCATCTTTAGGAGCTCTTTTTAGGGGCTTATACGGGCCGATTTGAATGAAACCTCGTCTGTTTGGCTCTTTGCTACCCCCAAAGAGACCATTAAAGAAATAAAAATATGAATCGGAGGTGGTCGAAAAATTGAGATTTTGGGTCCGGTGGGCCTACTTAGCTTAGTCTGATATTATTTTGGTTATTGAAGAATCAATTAATAGACTATTGAGTTGTTAGATGTGTTTTTTTACGTGCTTGCTGTCGGAAGTCAAGGAGTATGCGCAAAATGTTAATAACCTGCTCTACATCTTAATGAATATCTGACGCCGACATTAATTTTTGGTGCTCTTCATATCTTGTACATTTAGGAATTAATTGGATAGACTTGAAAGAAAATGAAATAACTTGCGTCCAGTTGTTCGAAGTTCACTTGAATGTTGTATTGGCACTTGTTGGGACCTCGGAAGCTTAAAGACCTCTGTTACGAAATCGCCATGCATGGTCTGCGATTGTCTGTTTCCTTCAGGTGAGTGCCCATAGCAGTCTCCTTCAAATGAGCACAAACCACCACGTCCTTGACACTTATCATTCCTGTTACAAGCTTATCTTGCCGCACAAGAAGGTGGCGGATTCCTCGACTGAGCATTTTTTTCATACAACCTTCAATCAATTCATCATGCTCTACGATAACTAAATCAGTGGCTCCAATCGTGGCAACTTCGCGAATCGTCGTCTTAGCGTGGTCTCTGTTGAGCGCAGCAATTTTGTGCAGGTAGTCTCGTTCTGAAAATATGCCAATGATTTCTGTGTCCCCGTGCTGTTCGACGACTGCTAGAGCACCGATATTGTTCGCAGCCATCTTCGAGACAGCTGTAGATACAAGTTCGTCAGCCCCAATCTTCCAATCTATCTTCTTGTAGCAACTCTTATTCGAAATCAGAGAGCATTATTGATAAACAGATGTAAGGCAGACAGTGTGAATGAAAACCGCTGTAGTAAAAGATAAACATCGACTTTAGTACCTGTTCAAGTGCCGTTTGTGCCGTAAGTAGAACAATGTCGAGCTTCGGCAATCGTGAATCATTGAATATTGGCCGCGTGAAAAGCGTCAAGCAAGGTGGAATAAAAGACTTGGACTGGCTTGTACCATCATTGCGAATGACAGCCCTATATTGACGGCGGATGAAAGCAATTAAACAAGGGTGAATTTACTTCCATTGTTACTGTTTGTCCTTAATAATTTCAATGACTAATTTAAAAAGTAACAAACCGCCGCGATGCCATGAGCGCTCCTGCGATGATGCGCGAAGGAGCCCTGAGCCCAAGCATGTTCTGAGATCTAGAGAGGGTTATCTTCGCGAGTGATGTGAACTGACCGCACGAACTGGAATGGAACTTACTTATTTTTGAATGGAAATTTTGAAGTATTCTACAATATTATACACTAAAGATGTGCAAATGGTGAATATATCATTCAAACATTTCTTTCGCTCGCATCTGGGTGCAATAATGATAAAAGTCTAGGTTGTAATGAAAAATGTTTCTTGCACGTATTCACGGCGGCAGGCATCACGATTAAATGGCGAAAACCAATGTTCGCTGATTCGAAGTTCTCCTACTGGTACTTACAGTATAGTAAGAAGTAAGACTAGTACGAGCACTTGTAGGTTGAAACGCGGGGTAATGTATTTCCTTAGGGAGCTTGGTGAAGATTTCTCACTTAGCTTCTGCGCCTACACACGAAATGAATGCTTTTCATATGGCAATGCTCTCATATGGCACAGATTTAGAACACTGTCACATTTCCTGCTGACAATAAGGTCCTCGTGATGGAGGAGGGCAGTGTGTTGAGAGCGGATCTTTAAGTGTACCTTAAACGATCTCAATGAAAATAGAGACCTCCTTCACGCTGTAAAACCGATGCCGTGGACAGCGAAAGGAATGCCTTCTTTTCTTATCCTGCTCATCCCGCGGTCTTCTTTCAGGTAAGCCTTCAGAGATGAAATTTCATAGCAGCTTCCCTCGTACGCAAGCAGGTAGTTTCGTACGAGAAGTCTTACAAAAATAAATGCTCGTGCTTGACCTGATTTCATGGTGCCCGCTAGTCAAGTCAATTCTAGAGCTCTTGGAATGTAATATAACCCCATTTTGACACAGGCCCCGAGGGGCCACTATTAGAATGCTAACAGGTTGAGATTAAAAAAAACAAAGCAGCTCAAACGACGAAGCTAATCAAGCACACGTGCCCGAGTGGCCATAGAATACTAGGGTCCAGTTGAGTTCTACTGGCTACTGGCGGATCGTGCATTATTTTTGTGTTGAACACACCCACGAAAGCAGCGAAGTGTGGGGCTATGCCAACAAAAGATTTGGGTTTCTTCACTTCCCTGCGCCACTGATAACTCAAAGAAATTACAGGTGCCCTCTCTACAGCTGCATTAGGCTCAACAAAATTCACTGGACACGTCTTCATTCGTTACAGGCGGCCACTTTCACAGCCCGCGTGTTGATGTGAGAGCAGTGGGATTTGTAGTCTCCTGTAGGAGCTGCAGAGTTATACGGGAAGGGCTCCTGTTGTTGATACAGGCCTGTTGTTGGTGATGCTCTGCTCTTCCCTCGCTAATGCTGCTTTGCTTTTCTTCTCTACCTGTTAGTCTTCTAATTCCGGCCCTTCGGGGCCTCTCTCGTTAATGATACTTCCGCTTTCTAGCCTTTCCAGGTCAAAGGATTACAGGCCCGTCATTATACAAGTTGCGTCCGGCGCCTGAGAAATTCACCCAGACGATTCCTTGCTGGAGCAGAAATAGCCCGGAGAGATGCCTCATGGACCTGGGACGGGACATATGAACGAGCACTCGGCCCCGCCGACTTGTTCGGAGGAATAAATGCGCCAGTGGGGGCCTAAATTGGCCTTCTGGAGCGAACTTGCTAGCATATATGCGCTCAAGTGTATTCTTAGAGACTTCTTCGTACTTGCCTGTCTTTGTTTTTGGGAGAGTATTAACTGGGGGAGTGCAAATCACTGCGGACGACGGAAGACTAAACTGCCAAACTGCCCGTAATACATTTGCTGAATCCCCCCTGTGGGGCGCGCAACCACGCACTTCATTCTTGGTGGCGTTCTTGGCCGTTCTTGGACGTCACGTGTAAACCTTTCGCGTTCTTTCTGCTGAAGTTTGTAAGGACGTAAGGACCCAGTTGGTTTTTGCTTCAACGCAGAAGAGAAGGCATGTTGTGGGGCGCTTCTTCCTTCTCTACTTCGGGGAATTTATGCTCCTTGATTTGTTCGCAACTCTCTCACCATGAAGCCTGTGGTGCTCAGGTCAAAGCGTCTCACGTTAGCGCGTTTAGACTCGCAAAATTGTCATGTCCACGGGTGCCGAGAAGGAATCGCACACGGCCGAGACCCCGGAGAGCGGGGCTGCTTCTTCGGAGCCTCAGGCGCCAACCAGCCAGTCGCCACCAGCGCACCCTGTGGGCACATCGCCTGCGATGCCGGCACAGCCCTACTGGCAACATCCACCGCAGTACTACCAGCAGTGGGGGCAGGCCGCTCCCGGAGTTGCCCCAGCTCCTCCGCCCGCCATGCCCACCATGCCATCCTTGCCCTTTGCGCCGAACTTGCCAGCGCCAACGCCGGAAGAGTTTCAGCGCGTGATGCTTTACGCGCACATGCAGCAACAGCAGCACTTGCAACAACAACAGCAACAGGGTGGCCAAATGCCTTCCAATTTTCCGGGTTATCCGTATTTTGGGTACCACCCAGGCATGATGAGCGGCATGCCGTCAGGCCTTTCTCACGGTCTCACGGGCGAGAATCGCGAAGGTGCTATGCGTGAAAAGCCCCCAACGAGGGTTGCAGCTTCTAAGTGAGTCAAATGAAGGCATTTGAATTCTTTTTCTATTCGATTTCATCTCGTCGGCATTTTCGATTTTAAATGCCCGCGAGTTTGTCATGGAGCTGACGTATTGCATTTCCTTCGTTTTCCATGGCCTCTGTTGTGTACGGGTTATTCCTGCGTCAGGTACGTGGGCGTGAAATGGGACCGGCGGCACAAGCAGTGGCGCAGCAGCGTGGTGGTGGACGGCAAGCAAGAAGCTTTGGGGCTGTTTGCTTCGGAAATTGACGCGGCCAAGGCCTACGACGCTGCCGCCGCTAAGCACAACAAACCTTTGAACTTTGTTGGGGGCGCCGACCCTGGCGACGGAAGCGCTGCCAGCAGTGGTGACGTGTCGCAACGCAACAAACCGGTGAGCTCCAACTACGTGGGCGTGAGCTTCAACCGCAAGAACCAGAAGTGGCTCACGCAAATTACCGAAAGCGGCAAGCAAGTGTACCTCGGCTCCTTCAACACTGAGCTCGAAGCAGCCCGCAAGTACGACGAAGCCGCGGCCGAGCTAGGGAAACCTCTAAACCTGCCCGACGAAGGCTCCAACGCCAAGCGTGCTGTCAAGGGGAAAGCCCGCGCTGAGTCAGAGGGCACTGAGAGTTGTAGTGGCGTTAATTCTGCCACGTCAGCAGCAGCAGCCAGCGTGCAGTCCTCAAGCGGCACCAAAGGTACCACCACCAAAGAAAAGGGTGAAGGTGGCACTAAGGACGCAGGAGCAGAAGCGGCGGCATGCTCGGCCGCAGCTGCAGCTTCCAGTGGCACTCCAGGAAGCGACCAGCAGCCAGCAAACGGCGCTCCTCCTCAATGGTCGCAATCGCAGCCTTTCATGCACCTTCCAGGCCAGCCGGTGCCGCCACCTACCTCGCACCCCTCGGATGCAGCCGCCGCCGCAGCAGTGCAGCAGCACAGTGCGCCTCCACCACCTTACCCGCCTCCACCGCGTGGACCACCTCCGGTGTTTGGGATGCCGCCTGGCTACATAGCTCCACAACCCGGCGCTCCTCTTCCTCCAACTACTGCCATTGCCCCAAGTGGTGGTGGAGACGAAGGCCGCCCAACGAAGAAGCGCAAGGGTAAGCAAGACGGCAACGACGCTGCTGACGTGGACGGCAGTGCCGCCGCCGGCCCTTTCGTAAGCGAATCGGCTGTGATATGAAAGGTCTTTCCCGATTGAGAGCTGAAGCCACGGCGGGTGCCGTCAAGAAGAGAAGTGCGCAGTACTTGAATGAAACACGATATGGGTGTGCTGAATTGTGGATCGAGAATAAAAATGCAAGGCGAAGTGCCTTGTTAGAGCATATTCAAGTAGAATTAACTGCGTTTGGTTTCGTTATTCATGAGCCACGAGCCACGGGCTTGCCAGGGACGTAGTATGTAGCTGGGTACTCGGAAGTGGCACTGTGCACTACTAGATGACCAAATCACTATTCTTATTATTCCACTTAGCTGTCCTGTCTACTGTCTACAGCAATTAGTAGTCAGTAGCAACTAGGAACCAGAGAGGACCAGAGGCCCTTACTCATTCCCCCCCTAAAAAGAGGCCCCGCTACACAAGAATAGATGTGACTAGTATAATGGGGCATGGCCGTATCAGCATCTGGAACTCACAAGCCTGATCCTATATGCCGCCGCGCGCCGTGCACGTGCATTTTTGCCTTCGTTCTCGTTCTGCCTCTAATTCCACTTTGAAAGTCCAAACAGCCCAACACGACAAACAATACGCTCCATTTGTGTGTCAGTGAAACACAAATGTACTGCATGATCTTGAAAAAAGCAAGTGGGCCAATCGGTAGGCCAGGTCTGTCGATATGCATCGCTGCTGCCGAAAAAATATTGTGGGCTTATTTTTCGATGTGCGCTGAGATTCCACTCGAAGGAGAGTTGAGCACAAGACTTGGAAGGTTCTCGCAGTCTGTCCCGAGTCGATTTAAGTGCACGTATGCATCGGTGCCATGGCCTTCCATGCTCATTAAGTTCAAATTCCCGCCGAAGTACTGGCAGTAGAGCCGGGAAAGAGGTAAGCCGAAACCATAGCCTGCCAGGGCGCCTACGCTGCTGCCACTGCCGCTAGCATTGTTTGCGCCCAAGAGCGAATTGTAATCGTCGGTGTCGGAAGCGGCTGGCGGTGGAGCGGTTGAATGCAAGTAAGTCCAGCACAGGGCAACGTCGCGGTGGTGCATGCCGCCGCCTTCATCAGCGATTTTGATGGTAACGTCGTGCTCGCCTCGGGCAATGATCACCTTGACGTCAGGCAAATCGCTGTCTTCCCCGTGATACTCCAAGGTGGCGCGCATGGCATTTTTCAAGAGTTCCGACACAATATAATGAATATGGTAGGGTACGTAGGTTATTTGAATGTCGCGATCACCAATTAAGGTCACTTTTGGGGCAGCTCCGAAATGGTACCGTGCCGTGTACGACACTTCATCGACTGCTCGCTCCACAACTTCAAAAGGTCGGCACTTTTGAGCGATGATCCCGCTATAGCCGCAGCGATGCTCACGCGACGCCATGTGATGCTCAATGAGAAACCGAATGCCGATGCGCGCCGTGAAGAACTTGTTTAAACTGAGGTCAATTTCTTCGCGCACTGTTTGCGTGAACCCACTCGTACCGAGGTCGCGGCGGAAAGCTCGAACGCCGAGGGCCATATTGGAAATGACTTCAGCATGGTTCGATAGCACCACGGTCTCTAGTGCATTCGTGAATACTTTATCGTCTTCGATTGTCATGGGAGGTGGTAAATTGTCCAGGCCGTCGAAAATGTTTTTGTAATACTGTCGCACTTTCATGATTTGTGGCCTTGAGCTCAGGCCGAATGGAAGTTTATCAAGCTCCACAGACCGCTGAGCCACTCTCAACCTAAGCTCCCGGTGGAGAAACTGGGCATTCTTCAACCGCTGAGAACCACCGTCATCCTTAGGAAGGCCAGCTCGAAACAAATTATCTAGACTAACTGCCGTCGGACGCATGCGGCTCCACTCTAGAATGCGCCCATCGGAAGCACTACTCAGCTTCGATAGTCTGGCAGCTGCAGTCATTTAAATCACCGAAGCTAGCCAAAAACTGATTTGGTGATACCTTTCGATGTTAGCGGAAGGCAAACCAAGGCTCTTACGTGAATACTAGCGTCGGCGACTAGCTATGAGATGTGCGTACTCGTACACTCGTACTTTCAAAGGAGTTGAAACGTTGTAAACCTCTGCTTGAATCTGAGGAATCTGCGAGCTGGAAGAAAAAGACAGAACAGCGAAGCAGAAGCAGGAGAGAAGAGAAAACCGACGCAGATACCAAATTGTTCGACAAAAACAAAAACAAGAACAAAGACCAATGTATGCCCATCGCTGTTAAGCTGCTGGCTGAAGTCTGGCCTGCGTATGTTACTTCAACGCAGCCGCAATGCGAGATACTGCTGGTGGATGTGCATCCCTGATGCCGATGTGGCCGTGTCGTGAAGGTAAAGGCGTGAGAAGGCAGTTGCAGTTGCAGTTGGAATGACGAAGAGAAATTTAAATACCTTTCTTTTTGTATTGCCAGTCTTTACGTAGTTCTTTAGTGTTAGCTGTTGGCTGTATATCGAATTGTGGTCCCATGACCTGTCGATTGTCCGGAAAGGGCGTTTCGCGTTTCGCCCGCTCTCTAAATCTCGTTAGTACGGTAAGTGGAACCCCCTCCCCACAAATGGGATAACACAACACCTCCAACATACATCAGCAAGATCGGCCCACTCATGCATCCATTTCTTTCGCTTCGCGCTCCTTCGTCTTAAGATGGGCAAAAACTAGAAAGCTTTTCATGCAGGTGGCACCAAAGGTTTTGAGCGGCCATAGTCGTCTCCTGGTTCTGGCTCCAACTCGAAAAAGAGGGGCACCTAAGAAGCAAGAAAGGGGTCAGGGGGGGTGAAGTCTCAGGTGTGTGAGCTAGAACTACTGGAACGTTTTCTTAATGTCTTCAGTAATTGGACAGTATTCTTTAGTCAGTGAGGATAACTTTATAAGGACTCAAAGGCACTAGCGCGGAGCGCGGATGGTCAATCACCGTTGACAATGTGGGCTCGCCACCAGCCTCGTCTCCCTCTGCAGCAGGCGCAGTTTCCAAGTCTTTGCGCCAAAGTTTGTACAACTTTTTGTGATCCAAAATGTCGCTGTCGAGGAGGAGCGGTGCAACAAAAATACGCATCAAAAATATGGATTTGTCACGGTGGTAGTGTCAATCTATGTATAGGTAATGGTAAATATGTATAGTCCGCCGTGACAGGATTGACCAAGGAATTGTGCAGCTCGTCTGTGTCTGACTAGTATTTCGTCAGGAAGGCGAATAGTGGAATACCTGGCTGGCACTAGCGGCTCCGACATCATGGGGAAAGGCACTGCGTCACCATCGCCGTCCCGCAATTCAAGCTTCGCCTCGGGTGAGGTGAGCTCCCGGAACCCAGCTAGCCCGGTTAGTAATTGCCCCTGTATCATTGAATACACGATCCAAGTGTGATCACAAGAAATGAAGTAAAAGTTTATCTCAATGAGGGTGTGATTGTCATGACGGCTATCCTAGCTAGCGTGGTATAGTATATATTGGATGCTTCTGAGCTTCGCACCTGTTGCTTTTCCCGTAAGTCTATGAGCGCCTTCAAACGCTCTTCTTCCGCGCACCATAAGTCGTGTGCTACTTCAAATGGATCAGGGGTTGCTTCAGTATTTCCGCCTCCGTCTACTGCCTGCGTGTCGCCGCCAGCCTCACCTGTGGCAGCCTGAGCAGCTTCACCTTCGTCCTCATCTCGTTTGGGCTCGCGCCGAACATGCACCTCCATTGCATGCTGAAGGGTGCTAAGCTCCGTGCGCAGCTGCAAATCTTTCCCACGTGCAAAAGACTCCATATTCGTGAACGCTACCTGATTTGAATGGAAAGTTTGGAGCAATATGTATGCGATTAGCGTTTTTTTTGTTTGCTACTGGAGCTACCTAGTTTCTTATTTTTTTACAATGCGACTATGGAGGCTAGAGACAAGACAGTTTTCCCACATAGAGCTCAAGTTCACTTGAATATAAGGCTGGAGAATGAATTTAGTCATGCTCTGGTGGAAGTTTAAAAATCTAATGCCAGACCTCCTTAATTTGATCGTAGAGGTAAATCGACGTGCACTCAATGTTGAATGTCCGCTGCTTGTCAGAGGTCGGCCCGAACGCTACAAAAATAAACCCACCATTGCGCTCTTCGCTAGAATCAGCTTTCTTAGGCGGCATGTGTACCTTATGTTTTGTGGTCAGCTGTAAAGTGTCTTCTTATTTGTCCCTAGCTTACTGTAAACAGAGAAGCGCCGTTAATCCGTTAATCTTTGTATTCGTCCTTCATCTCGATGTCTCGATGTCTCGATCTCTCTTTTTGGCGTCAAAAAAGAAGTAAGTAGTCCAAAATGTTCGGGCTCCACAGAAAGTGCGCACTCTGACATCATTCTTCGAATCAAAATAACACAAACATAATAGCACCATCACTATGCAGGTGAATTCGACTTAATGAGCTCATTTGATGCGTGCAGCGTCGGCTCAAACACTTCTGCACTTACAATATGCCGCAGGGTTTTGCTACTCTCTTCTTGCTTCAGCTGGCGTGCTTAACGGCTAATGCGTGGGTGCAGACAGCTCCGACCGCAAGCCGCCGCCACGTGACCCTTCAGGCTGAGGGAAAGTCTCGGCGTGAGGCTGTTTCAGCGGGATTATCAGCTGCTGTAGCAGCAGTGGTCGCATCTACGCCAGCCTTTGCTGATGAAGAATTTGAATATCCCGAAAACCCTGTGTTCAGGGAAAAGGTGAGCTTCTTGACAATGTCTGTTGGACGTTTTGTGGCTAATGCGGCTACTCTTATTGTTAGCTAGGCCTTCAAGACTGAAAGGGTGCAGGCGAAGGCCGCATACGTCTTCGTATGTTTGAAAATATGTCATGCGCATAGTGCTATTTTTTTGATGTATTCTCCTGCTAACCTAGGCCGGCGGGATGTTGGAGCCATTCCTCGACGTCACTAAGGGCTGGCGTATTATGAGGCCTTATGCGTAAGTTTTGACGCTTGGTTGACACAATAGCCTGGGAATGTTCAGCATTTGCAGTTTGAATAGCTAGGAACAGGATCTTCAAAATCAGCCGCCATGTATCAACCTTGCTTTCGCTCTCACTCTTCCTTTCTCCTTTCGTGAATCAAGTTCCCTTTTTCGTATTTCAGGTGGAACCAGTTTGAGCAGAAACCCGGGGAGTACGAAACCAAGTGGACGGACATCGTAGCCTCCAACCGCCAGGAACTGGTGGTGGTTACTAGCCCTGTAAAGAGCACGACTGCCAGCATCTCAGCGCTCGGCGAGGTAATGAGATATGAGAGAGGGAGGGATCGTGCCTTCAGTGCTTCCATTAGACGAGTGGGCTTAGCACTAGAATGCCTCTGCTAAGTAGGTAATGCACGAGGCTAAACCTTTTCTTTCTCTTTCCAACCAGCCCTATTGATTCCATCATTTATGCTTCTCTTTCTTTTCATCCATGGTTTATCTCAGGTGGATGCGGTTGCCTCTAAGCTCGCGGCGGCGCGGAACGGCCAAGTTGTGAGCGCCAAAGCCATCACCAAGGGCGGCGTGCTGTTTTACAACTTCGAATTCACCGTGTCCGACATGCACCAGGTGAAATACGCTACTACACACATTTATCTGAAAAGCGTGGGGTAAGAGGAAAAAATTAGTGTTGTGGTGAGAGTGGAGAGCCCAGTTGTAAGTGTTCGTGAATTACTGTAGAAACATTCACATCGAATTCTGGTCTAAATTGTAGATTTGACTTATTTTTGATACTGCTCTTTGGGCACGCTTTGTGCAGGTGCTTGAGCTCTGCGTGGCCAAAGGAAAGCTCTGGAGTGTGACGGCAAGTGCGCCCGAGAAACGCTGGTCGAAAGTGGGCGACCTCCTGAACAAGAGTTTGCTCTCTTTCATGCCCAGACTTTAAATAGATACGGTATTGGCTGAAAGCCATTGCGTTTGCTGTACACTTAGAATCAGACATTGTTGAATAGCTGCATGCAACCAGGACAAGCACAGCTGCGTACTTTTGTCTCTTGTGATAAAGAAAGAGGAATCAACTAAATTTGAAGACCACCCCCACTAAGCAACAATCCACTGATGATTTTGAATCTACTTCGTCGGGATAGCAACATTTCAGCAAGAGCAAGAGCCAACTCCGCTTTCTACTGCTTCGAACTTTATATCATAGCGGCTGCAACTCGTTGGCTATTAAGCTTCCGCGTGTAAAAGCCATATCCGCGTGGTAACTCTAAAAGCCCCTAGATGCTAGATGCGGCAATAGGCGCCAGTACCGAGATCAAGGATATATAACTTATATATAACTGAAGACTGAGGAGCCATATTATCTCCTATGTTCCTATCTATTTCAGAATTTCATTACCAGCGCTAGAGTTAATTGTGGTCTCTTACTTGTTAGTCATCTTAACCCACTTTGGAGTCTTAACTCGTGCGCACCGCACACTCGTATGCTTCTGCTTCTGCCTGCCGCACTGGCTTCCGTTCTGCGTTCTGTGTCATTTGGGTTTTAATTAGTAATTAGTTCGCGAGTTGGAGTTGGAGTAAACATGACCCAATAAAACTATAAAGTGGGTTAACACTCACAGTCATTTCCATGCTGGGATGATTTGGAAGCAATGGTTGGGACGACTTCATTCGTTGGTGGAATGAGGGTCTTTCACTATCTGTTCTCGACACAATTCCTCTTCACGACATCGAATTGCATTGCTTGTATTTGATAGTATGTAAATTTCCCCACGGCGTTGGCTTCATTGTCACCAGAGTTTGTCCCACTCCAAGTCCTAGTTCGTAAGGGGCTTAAATGCTTTAATAATGCACCGAGCTGAACTCGAACTCGAACGTAGACGCACTAAATCAAGCATCTTTCACAATGGCGTCTGAACTCAGGTTTTATAGGCCGGCAGAATATATGCTGAAGTCCTCTTGAGCTTGTGTTCAAATGATTTCGAATCAAGTTTAAGTGGCCAAGAAATAGACATGCTCGTCGCTGCTTATTTTGAGCGACATGCAATCTGTGTTTGAGTCATGATTCTTTTCCTCTTTCAAATGACATTGAAGTTGTGAGAAAATGCCTCACTTTTTTTTTTTAGTTGCCACACTCGGAATAACCCAAGAGTCTCAACTTATCAAGTCGTATTTGGCACTCAACTCTACACGACCGTTCTTCGAAGAATTAAAATTAGAATTTAAAATCGGGTTAACAAGTTCAGGTGCCCGCGCGATGCGCGGATTCGGAGCAATGTGTTTACTGCGGGGCAGTAGGTGTGTATTGTTATCACCTCAGTGCGCGGCCTTGAGATGCCCGTGGATGAGTGTCCTCATACGT
>Ga0307930_1003081_pt1 | contig 12413 bp, 14 predicted proteins | sample OrgLakmetageno46_FD_203161 | JGI IMG/M metagenome (GOLD analysis project Ga0307930, IMG submission 203161) | Saline water microbial communities from Organic Lake, Antarctica - #46 | ecosystem: Environmental > Aquatic > Non-marine Saline and Alkaline > Saline | place: Antarctica: Organic Lake... | reverse complement strand
AATTGCGTGACCCCATTTGCGTGCAAGCTTCTGTCTGAACAAGGCTTTGGCTTCTGAAAAGCCAATGTTGTAAAAAGCCGTGTGTTTGCGAGCCATTTCCCAAGCGACAAGGTCCAAAATGAGGCTGAGATCAGAGGAAGCACCCCCGTATCGGCCAATGACTGGGGCAAGAACACAACCCCTGTGGTCGTACTCATTGAGTTCGCTCTCGATTGGGCCTCTCTGATTTCTCTGCAACGGCGGGAGTATCAATTTTAGCGTTACAACATATATCCCACCAAAACCCTCCGCACAAGCCTGTAGCCCAGATGGAGTAATCATCAGCCATGTTATCAGTTTGCCGTTGCGTGGTTCCCGAACGCCCACCTCAAACTGTTGGTACTGTAGTCATTGCCTGTGGCTACCGGTAGCAACGAAGGGCTACCCAGGGAGTGCTCTCAGCGTGCACCCCTAAGGCGAGCATTTGAACCACAGGAGTTAAAAAAGGAGAAGATCAGTCACTGCGGCGCATAAATGGTATGATATGTGATGGGTTTTCGTGCGCGCACACGGAAATGCATTGACCGATAAAGTGGAGGAATCATAGAGCGTAGACCCCTGGGCCTTTGACCTTGTTGCTGTTGCTGAGAAACCTGCCCATCATTAACCAAGAAAACCGTGTGCTGTTCGATTTTCACCCACCCTCTGTCGCCGTAAATGCCATGAAGTATTAGGTGGGCGGGTGAAATCCCCGGCAGCTTTGTAGGTCCTCAACGCGAGAGCATGCTCTTCGAGCTGCCGGTTAAAGTAGAATCGGAGCGCCACTGCTGGGGGGGGCACGTAGAACCTTTGTTACGCACAGTTGCAAATCATGCGAAGACGAGGAGGAGCACAGTTGAATGGTGAAAGTTGGAGGCCGAAGCCATGCTCAGGCTGAAGCTTGCACGCAACTGGAGTCTCGCAATTGCTCGGGAGCCACTCTTCTCCTGCATACTTATTACAGTAGAACAGTAGCCCCTCTTCTGTGGGTAGGAACTCTTCTTTTCAGCAACAGCAACACTCTCAGGGCACGGAAGAGGGAGCCACTTCAGACCATGACCATCACTTCATGGCCAATCGGGTGCCTGAATAGCTCTCCTTCTAGTGTAAGCTGCATGGCCTTGTGTTTCTGCCTGTTAGCTCTCTAATTCCGGCCCTCTGGGGCCTGTTCCAGAAGGAAGGTATCTGCTTCGTGCTGCAAACAAAATCTATTTCGAGATCGGAAGCAAATCGCGATAAAAGGCGAATAGGGAGGATTTATTTTTAAATCGTATAGGCTTTATTCGCTCTAGCTCAATGAGGTATAAGCTGTGAGGAGTTGTGTGTTGCTGTGTTGTGTAAGTACTCAGCTGCACCGCACGAATTTATGAGACAGGCCCCGAAGGGCCGGAATTAGAAGGCTAGCAGGTAGAGAAGAAAAGCAAAGCAGCGCAAACTAAACCTAAGAAGCTAATCGGGCGCACATGCCCGAGAGGCCATGGAAGTGATGGTAGCGGTCCAAAGTGGCACGCTCCTCCGTGCTCTGAGAGTGCAGCTCAAAAGAAGAGTTTATCATCAAAGGTACGGTATTTTACGCCAGAAATGTACGCAAGCAGCCAAGAAAGCAGCCCACATCCACGAACTCTTCACAAGCTCACAAGCTTTTTCCACACGCGAATCACGAAGCTTATCGCGAACACGACGAGCACACAGGCTCTGATAGCTGCGAGAATGGACCCCGATAATGTGAGGGCGGGCATGCAATAGCATGTAGCGATATCAATAAAAGCTAGCGGCCGGATATATCCGGCGTGCCTACTGTGCAATCTTTCAAGGGAACCCGGACAGACAAATAGTGGATATGTTATGGACGATCTTTTGCCTTGCCCCGTGTGACAACACGCGCCACAGTGGCTTATGTTCTCAATCTACCTTTCCTTGTCAGCCTATGTATTAAGCGCTATGTAACCTATGTAAACTTACTTTTTTGGCTGCCTGTTCTCTCTATGGTTCCACTTTTTTTCCGTGTCCGCGGGCGTACTGTGTGTTTGTGTACACCTACAATAGACGAAGTTGCTGGAAGCAGCCACGAAGAAAGTGAAAGAGCATGCGTTTTACATGAAGCGCGCCATGGACCAAAACGACTTGAAGCAAGCACTGAGCTACGCGAAGGAGATGCTCAAAGAATTGCGGACCAGCGACTTGACGCCTCGCAACTACTACGATTTGTACATGAAGGTGCGCTCAAAATGCTTTAGGAGCACATGGGGGGGGCAGGGCTTGAAGTGCTGTTCGCATGCAGCGTCTTCTCTAGGAATCGGGTTGCAAGTGTTTCAGAGTCAGGATTGTTAAACTCACTATATTTTCAAGATATAGTATTCTGTAGTTCGCGTCATCGCGGCTAGGAGTCTGGGGACGGGAAAAGGGGCTGGGATAAGTTGAAGAGAGGTAAAGGTGAAGGAGACGGTGGCAATTGCTGCTTTGCTGTAACCGGGATGCTGGTTGTCACGGTAGTGAATTTCGGGATGCTTGTTATATATGGCATGTTGCTGTTCCTGCGCGGCTGTGGTTACACTTATCTTCCCACAAAATTGAAATATCACAAAAAACAGGTGTTGGACGAGTTGCGCTATTTGGAAGACTTTTTCCTGAATTTGACGCGCAACGGCACCACCGCGTCAGAGCTCTACGAACAAGTCCAAAGCTGTGGCATGGTACTCCCCCGCCTGTACTTGCTCATCACTGTGGGCTGCGTGTACATCAAGAGCCGCCAGGTAGATCCACGAACATGATAGGAAAAAAGAAAGAACGAAAGAGGAATACAACGGGGAGGGCTGGGAGTGGGGGAAGACGAGGAAGACTGAAGTTTCTGTGTTGCAATTTTCTCATTTCCTATTCCTGAACACTCACGTTCCCACCTTTCTGCGACCTCTTCATGTGTTTTCAAACCAAACCAAACTAACGTCAAAACATTCACGATCGTCAATGCGACGCCAACACATATAATCCCTTTCATTCCAACTAGGCCCCTGCCAAGGACATTTTGAAGGACCTGGTGGAGATGGTGAAAGGGGTGCAGTCCCCCCTCAGGGGGCTATTCTTGCGCAACTACCTGACCCACGTGGCCCGCGACAAACTGGTGGGGAAAATAGGAGGAGAAAAAACTTGATGACACGGAGAGGATGGGGAAAAAGGAGAGAAGCGGGGAAATATTGGTACTTCAGAGTGTGTGCGCGTTATGCTGTTTAGTCCCGTCATCTTGTCTCCTTTTCTACCTTTCGTTGCTCTCCCTCGCGTGCAAACTCTCCTTCGCTCTGTTTTTTTTTCTTCTTCGTTGTTGCTCCTCCTCTCTCCATCCCCTTCTTTTAACCTTTCCTCTTCCTTATTGCACCCCTTCTCCCTAGCCCGACGTAGGGAACGAGTACGGCGAAAACGGCGGCGGCACGGTGCACGACTCGCTCGAGTTCGTGCTGCAAAACTTCGCCGAAACCAACCGCTTGTGGGTCCGCATGCAGGTGAATGGTGATGATGATGTGATGCGGTATACCGTATACGACTAATATAGTACGCACCTACACGCCCTCGAGTCTAGTATAATATGATGGCTATAATACTCGTCGTTGAGGGGGCTATAGTGGTTTGGATTCGAACGGTTCTTGTTCTGCATACTTGAATTTTCCCTTCCCTCTTGTTGCTCACTCCGTCGTTGCTTTCCTTTCTTATTCTTTGTCATGCCTTCCTCTTGTGTCCTTTATTAGTCCCAAGGCGGGGCCAAAGACAAGAAGCGCCGAGAAAAGGAGCGCCAGGACTTGCGGATTTTGGTGGGCACTAATTTGGTGCGCCTGTCCCAATTGGAAGGAGTGGATGCGACCATGTACGCGGAAACGGTGCTGCCAAAAGTGCTGGAGCAGGTGAAGTGAAACAGCATGTAGTAGAATAGATGCGTGAATGGATTGCATACTAGTAGGAGCTTCTGGTTGTTTCATGGCTTAGCTGCTAGTGTAGCTAGTCTTGGCGCTGGTGTTGCTCAAAATGTTGCAATTATTGTCGTAACTGTTCCTTCTTCATCTGTTCCCTTCTCATCTCACCAATTCTCTACTCGTGCATTCATCATTAACCCCCCACCATCCCCATTCTTTCATCCACCCCCATAAGGTGGTGAACTGCAAAGACGCCATTGCCCAAGCCTACCTCCTCGACTGCGTGATTCACGTGTTCCCTGACGACTTTCATCTGGCAACGCTGGAAGCCTTCCTGCACACGTGCACTCAACTGAAGGAAAAAGTAAGCACGCTAGCCAGGAAGGAAAAAGGGTGCACGGAGTGTGTGTCTGAGAGTCGTAGTCACAATATCACAATGATCAGCTTCTTTTTTAAAACTTTGTTTCTTTTATCGCTCCATTTGTCTTGACCTTGATCGAGTTTTTCAACTGTTGCCTCTTCACCTATCTCCTTTAACTTTATCTTCTTCCTTTTTCCATGGACTCGTTTTTACTCTTTTTACTTCTTCTTCTTCTTTCTCTCTCTGCATCTTATATTAGGTCAACGTGCGCGGTGTGCTGGAGAGCATGATGGACCGCCTCTCCAGTTTTGCCGACGGAAGCAACAACGCCACTGCGTCGGACACCACCGCCTTCACCAACGTGAGAAACAGGGAGAAAGAAAACAACAATGCAATACAACATGTTAGCACATTTTACATTTGTCTTCTTTTATTGGGGAAATACGAAGACAAATAAAGCAACCCGGTGTGTTCTATTCATCAGTGTGTTTGATTTTCGACATCACTTTAAAAGGTGTTTATTATGTCCTTTTTCATGAATTTGTTTGATCTTCTCTGCGCTTTCCATGCGTGTATGTTTGTACGTATGTACTGTACTAGGTGGGCGCCTTCAAGCTGTTCGACGATTGCGTCACCAAATTCCTGGCTGACCGCACCACTCCGCTCGAAAAAGCAGAGGCAATCGAATAAAACACTTAGAGTTTATGTCCTTTGGCGAGAGAGAGAGTTTATGTCTTTGAGTACTCTAATGAGAGAACCATGTTCGCATCCTCTGTGTGCATGCGCATGCGCGCTTACAAATGTGGCTTGTTAGTATACCCACCAAGAAGCCACACCCCCTCTCTTCTGCATCCTTCCTCACCCTACTTTCTCTTCCTCATTCTACATCCTCCTATCTTACCCCTTTCTCGCCATCCTTTCAACCTTCTTCGTCATCCCCAGGTGCTGCGCCTTCACAAGGCCTTGCTCAACTTCGCGCTCAAGTGCTACCCGGGCAATCTGGAGTACGTCAACCACTGCCTCGCCCAGGTGAGACTTTACGTACATGTAGTGGGTGGTGATGATTTCTGAGGTAGAAACTCGTAAAAGATTCCGTGTCGTTTGCTTTTGTCCTATTGCCACCCTTTCTCTATTTTTTTCTTTTTGTTCTTCTTACCTGCTCTCTTGAATAGTCCTACTATTTTTTTTTCTTGCCTCATTTCTTTTCCTTATCTCTCTTTCATTTCAATTACTTCATCTAGGCGAACGCGGCCCTTCACAGCAGCCCCAAAGCCGAAGGCAAAGAAGGCGAAGAGGCACCAGCACCTATCACTCCGCTTGACGAATCAGGCGTAGCTGAACTGGAGGTGCTGCTGTCGATCCCGCTGGCCTCGCTCGCGCTGCAGGTGCTCAAAACCGAATACATAACCACAAATAGATATATATATATGGGGCACCTCACTACAGCCAACAACAATTTCATCCTTTTCCATATGTATTTCGAATGTATCTACCTCTAAATTTTTTGGGTGCTTACTTTTCGACGATGACAGGTGCTGCAGTTGTCGGAGTACAGTGAGCTGCTGGCGTTTCTGCCGTGGGCCAGCCGCAAACAGGTACTACATTAGAGTCAACAGTAAAGAGACGGAACACTTAAGCATGCTACACTTTTTGTTAACTTTACCTTGTGACCACGCGTGTCTTTTTAATGGTGCGATGGGTTGGCGCATGTGTGCGTGCATTCGTTTTGCCATACTTGTGCTTTCTCCTACGTGCTGCGTGCCTACTTGCGCATTTGTGCCAACGAGTAGTACATAGGTATCAGCGTGTGTGCGCGTGTGGTGGTGGAATCTCACTTACGTGCGCGGGTAGATGCTTACTACTTACTATACCTCCATTATATTAGGTGGCGGTGGAGCTCGTCAAAGCCGTGACGCACTTGAAGTTGAACTTGTCGGACCAAGCCCAATTGGACCAATTGTTCAACATGGTGGTGCCTCTGCTCAAAGGTGAACGAGTAGTGCTAGAGATTGACATATAGCATAGCATAGAATATATTGAGCAAATCACACTGAATACATCATGTAGAGTATACTGGCTGGAAAAATCATGCAATCAAACAGAGCAATGGTGGATTTCCATTGTTGTGTCACTTAATAAGTACCTCTTCCTTCCTCCATGTTTTTTTCTGCCACTGTATAAACCGTCCATCCAACAGACGACCCCAACAGCACTGCAACTGCCTCGGCTGACGACAGCGGTGAAGGTGGCAGCGGCAGCAGCGGCGACAGCGGCACCAGTGAATTTGAGTCCGAGCAGCTGCTAGTCGCGCGCCTGGTGCCTCTGCTCAAAGTCCCCGACGACACCGACGCGCAGTTTGGTTTGCTCTTGTCGGCCCGCAAGCAGTTCGGGCAGGGTGGGGTGAAGCGGATTCAGTACACTCTGGTGCCCCTGGTGTTTGCCGCCCTGCGCTTGTCCCAGGTTGAGAATCAATTTAAAACAAAAAATCAACACACAAACAGGAAAACGTTGCAAGCACACACACACTTGACGCTATTCTTATCTCATTTCCTCCTCTGCATCCTTTCTGCCACATACCGCTGCCTGCCTGCGCTCCTTCCTCGTAAACACTACCCCCCTTTTCTTTTCCCTCTCTCTCCTTTTTACTTTCTTAAATCCCCGACTATGCCGACCGTGACCATTCGCCGCCTCCCACACACACTTCTCTCTTTTTTTCCTTGCGCCCCCCCCTGTATGTTTCTCGCATCCCTGCAGCTGGTGCGCAAACGCGAAATTGAAGCAACTGCCACGCCCCCGCCAATGCCGCCCGCGCCAGCCTCCGTGGAAGAAGGAGGAGGCGCAGAGGGAGAAGAAGGCGCCGCAGCAGCCGCAGTGCCCGCGCCCGCAGCCGTCGCGCCACCACTCCCGCCAGCCCCTCTCAAGTACAGCAGCCGCAAAATCTTTCAGTTCGTGCACGAAATCGTGAGCGCGCTCGCGTCCAGTGGGTACCCGGACCTCAGCCTCAAGCTGTTCCTTCAAGTGAGTTGAGCAAGTTGAAGAGGAGTTGTGGGTGCAAACCTTCATATTCGAATGCCTCTCTTTCTCTTCTAGGTTTCATTGATGCTTTACTTAAACACTTAAAATGATTTGCGATGTATTGATATTTGCCCTATCCTTTTGCTCCTGTCTCACCCAAACTATTATCGTCCCCACTACCACCACTACCACCACTACCATCTTTCGATATATATTAGAGCGCGATTGCGGCGGACGCGTGCGACTTCAAGGCCATTGCCTACGAGTTCGTGTCGCAAGCGTCGATCTTGTACGAAGACGAGCTGACCGACTCGAAAGTGCAGGTAAAGGACTACAGAAAGGGAATTAGTGCGAAAGAAAGGGAAATGGCGCGATGGAAAGAGAGAGAAGAGTGACGAAGAGAGAGATGTGGAGCTATGGGTATCGCGTCTTGAATTCTTTTTCTTTCTTTTGGTTAACAGTCCGTCGTATGCTGTGCGTGCTTTGGGTCAAGACATTTAGTTGCTTTACCCGTGATTTTTGTTTTTTCTTTCCTTTACTTCTTTCATCTATTTTCATTTCTGTCTTAACCTCACCTACTTAACAGGTGCGGGCCCTCTCGCTCATTGTGGGCTCGCTCCTGGCGTGCCGCAACTTCCAAGCAGACGATTACGACACCCTCATCACCAAGACCACCCAGTAAGAAAAAAGAGAGCGAGAGATCAAACCACAGCCACAAGTGATGCGCACTTCCTGCTTGAGGGAGCCAATTAGTTTCTTAAACGCTAGTGCTATTAGTTTCATCAGTCGGAGTACGCGTGTTCGTCCATGTTCTAACGAATGCAAAGCACGATTACGAACCCAATTACCCACCCTATCTATCCTTCCCACCAATCTCATTTTCCTGTCACCCCCTTTTTCGCTAAGGTCAACACACCCACGCAGGCCACCTCCTCTTCCGATGCCGTCATACCTGCACTTAACTGCTCACGAATATTCGCTTTTACAGGTACGCGGCCAAGCTGCTGAAAAAGCCCGACCAGTGCCGCATGGTGACCCTGTGCTCTCACCTGTTCTGGGTGGGCAACGCCAGCGACGAAAAACACTACCACGACCAACGCCGCGTGCTCGAGTGCCTGCAGAGGTAGGGGTGAAAAAAGAAAAATGATACACATGCAACGTTCTATATCGTTGTATTACTTTCTGTTTTGGTGTGTACTTGCCTTTGTTACATCGAACAAATATGGTCCGTGTTCACGCCTTCTTTTTATTGCCTCCTTCGTCCTGACGCTGATTTTGCTATGGCATGTGGGCGTGAATAACACATTCGAATGATAACTTCTTGCCGCCCTTTCCTTGGTATAAATTATTAGGTCTCTGAAAATCGCCGACGTGTGCATGTCTTCCTCGATGCACGTGCATTTGTTTGTGGAAATCCTCAACCAGTACCTCTATTACTTCGAGGTAAGTTGATGCTAGGGAGACATATAGAGTGAGAGGGTGTGAGAGAAAGAGGACGATCAATCTTCTCATTTTACGATACCAGTCAGAATACAAACGATTGGTGTCACTCTTTTTCTCTTTCAATATTCATATTTTCTTTTCGGCTTATCCCGCAATTATCCTTTAGTTTAGCTTCTAAATGTAGACTCCGTTAAATCTCGCTTTGAGCGATTTTCTCTTCATCTCCTCGTTTTCATTGCAATGCTTGCATTTGTTTGTGTTCTCTGTGTTCTCACTCTGTTTATGCACAGTCCGGCAACAGCGCGATCACGGAAAAGTACATTAGCGGCCTGATCGCGCTCATCAACGAACACATGGAAAACATGGAAGCGTCCGAACAGCGCACGGAGGTAAGGGGTTTTGAGGCTTCGAATATTCCATGTTACCTGAGAGAGCGCGCCCGTAAGTGGGTGCGTAGGTGCGCGCCCGGGCGTATGTAGTTAAGATTTCAGGAGTGATGATTGTGGAATAAGGGTCACTACTGGCATGTGCCTCCGAAGCGCCAAATCGATTTCGTGTTTTTTTGTTTGTTGTTCTCAAATGCGTGCAGTGTACCCATTCTCTCTTGCATACTCAACTATTTGCTTTACTCTCTTCGCAGGTGGAAGCGCATTACCGCAACACGCTGGCGCACATCAAGGGCATGCAGGCGGCTGAGGCCACGAAAGAGAAGTTCGCAGCCATTGTCCTCTTTCCAGAAGGGAAGGCATAGGGGCCCTGCCTCATATAAAGTCCTGATTGATTTGGATGTCGTTTATGAATTGGTAGAGCAACATTTGAATTTGGAATTATAACGGCGACTATGGCCATCGCCCCGAGGGCGTATCATGACTATTTTCGATGTAGTGGCATTGCACATTTCTGAATTTGAAGCAGTCGTCCGTCCTCCTGGGGAGTTGTGGCGGATGTGTCTCATGTCTCCGTGTTTCGTTGGTTTTATATGGGTGTCGAGACCTATCTATTTATCTCCCTTTACCAGACGGTGTTGTGGGTTGACGCCAACAGCCAATGAATCGGCGATAAATTTATCTGCGCTTCCTTGTCCTTGTTATCTCCCCGTTTATTTTGAACACCAAGAGGCCTTCGTACGCAACCAGATGGTGGGCGAATTAATTCTAGGTACAGATTTTTGTAATGCATATTGCATATGCATTTCACACGTATCTGATATCGAAAAGGTTTGGAAAATGGACTTAAATGCGTCTAGCTAGTACAGACCGCCGCTGATACCTCAGTTTTTACCATGTAAACGTACACAGTTTAGCTCGTCCGTCCTAAGCGAGCTATGTTGTCACCAGATTTACAAACTACTCAAGAGTTTGAAGTTGAGGGGCAAGAACTTCCTCAAAGTAAGATGACCCACGAACTTTTTCGTTTGACTCGAAATTCTTGTCAAGAAGGGACGAAGTCGTGCGGGTCCAGCATTCATTTTTTGAGGAAATTTGCGTGGAAGGAAGCCGTGTCGGCAACTCAGTGGCTTCTTCGAACCAGCTCGGTCGATCTTCGTTTCCTGATAAATCCATAAAATTGGGCCGGCCAGTTTTCAGAAAGAAAAAGGGGCTGCCTGCATCTCCAAGTGTCGCTAGCCCAGGAAGAAGAACAGCAGGAACAAGAAATTTCATTGTGCGTACAACTCTTATCTATCGAAGGTGCACAGTTTTCAAGAGAGGTCCCAAGCTATCGAAAGTACTTCAGCCTATATATTTTACGATTCCTACAGTACATTATGTACTACTGTTTGTGGCTTGACCAAGAAATCTTTGGGTGTACCTTTGCTGGCCTTTCGCATACAATGCATTGCCACGTTTTCAATATTATTGAGCTATGAGCAGTAAGACTACTGAAATGAAGTTCGGTATTTGCAAGGATAGTCAAATTTGCTCAAATTTGCACGACACATTCACAATGTGTACGATGTCTCAAGCACTTATACTTGGCTGAGATCTCAATAAACACCAAAGATTACACCAACTTGCGGGCCTCATGGGCCTTTTGGCTTGTCGGTACCTTCAAGTTCCTCAACGGAGACTTCTGATTTTCAAATTCAAGGGACCTTCAGATCTGTAATATGTGGTTTGCTTCGCTACGACGGCAGTACTGACTTAGATTTATCTACTTCGAAGACATACTTGTACCCAAATGTTTCGGCGGGTTAATTGAAATGGTGAATCTTGATGAAGTCGTTCTGAGTATTCCCTTCAGCTTACATTAGGCATTAAGGGGTTGGCTAGCTGACTGGGCTAAGTACATTTTTGTACTTGATAGGCGATGCGCTAATTGTTATACTCGAACTCGAACTCTGACCAATACAAACCCAAATGACACAGAAGCCAGTGCAGTGGGAACAAGTGTACGCGCGTGCTTTGAGCGCTTTTGAAAATCGTAATGAGGATTGTGTGTAGAGAGCAGGAAGCATAATACTCCCAGCCCCCTCTGAAGTAGAATCTGTCCATGAAATAACTTTGATTGTTATTCTTAATATATCTGCCGTTGTATGCAATGGGGTCAGAAGAGACTTAAGGCTAACCCCAAATTTATTTCATGAACAGTTTCCACTTTAGAGAGGGGGGGAGGGGGGTTCCAAACTTCCTACCCTCTACACACTTCCTATATACGATTTTGACTTGTGCGCAACGCACGCGCGTACACTTCTGCCCGCAGCATTGGCCTCTGTGTCATTTGGGTTTTTCGGTTATTTGTATTTAGAGTTTGGTGGGTTTAAGGTAGTCGACTAGACTGTATCCAAAATCACGGAGGAATGAGAATATTTTACGAGTAGAATCACGCGCTTTAAGTAGTAATTCAACAAAGTAGTCTATAGCAATGTGCAAATCTAATCTCCCAAGCAAATTCTAACGTTCTAACGCATAACGCATCAAAGATCTGATGAGTATAGGTACATTATCAAGGAATGCCCACTAAGCAGGAACTTGAATCACTGGAATACAAGCGGTTAGGCCGCGGTGGCGCTGGGTGAGGAGTTTCGCCTCGCGCTCGGGCATATGCCTGAGTGTTGACATCTCTCAGTGCATGCGGAGTCGGTAGGCGCACCTTCTGACGCGAAGGTTTCGATGACATCGCTGCCTCAATCGGACCTGACTCTTGGTTTTCGAGCACCATTGCACCGGTGTCGTCAAACAAGGGAAGCGTGGCGTCATGACCCGTGTCTGCAGGGCCACCAGCGACCTATACAGCCAAGATCAAGCAAATGATAAGGTGTAATTATAAAATGCGCCAAGCTCGAAGCATGATGGCAAAATCTTCGATCAATTTTAACGACATACCGTACTAAAACTATTTAGTTAGTACGTGATGCGCAAGGAGCTCTGTCGTGTACTCCGTCAGAGAACAAATCTTACCGGCATGATTTCGATCTCGCCGGAGCGCAATATGCAGCGCCCAAAGACAAGCAGCTCTTCCTGCCCTGCCGATCTATTAAGAGATTGACTGTGGCTGTGGTTGCTCTTTGATTGATGTTTGAAGCTGTGAAAAGTGTGATTTGTTTCCCACTGAAATGCTGTGCAGATTCCCCCCACAGCTGCCTGCTCTTGTTCGTTGCCATGCGTCTCCTGGCAGAGCTGACAACAAACAAGTGCTGTCGTCATGTACTCATTATTGCTGGTACCAGATGCAACGAT
>Ga0307930_1003079_pt1 | contig 12414 bp, 16 predicted proteins | sample OrgLakmetageno46_FD_203161 | JGI IMG/M metagenome (GOLD analysis project Ga0307930, IMG submission 203161) | Saline water microbial communities from Organic Lake, Antarctica - #46 | ecosystem: Environmental > Aquatic > Non-marine Saline and Alkaline > Saline | place: Antarctica: Organic Lake... | reverse complement strand
GCAGTCACAGAGGCACATAAAGAATGCACTTGAGCTGCAAATGCGCTAGCGAATTCGCTCCAGAAGGCCAATTAAGGCTCCAACTGGCGCCTTTCCTCCGAACAAATCGGCGGGACTGAGTGCTCGTTCGTGTGTCACGTCCCAGGTCCACGAGGCAATTCTCTGGGCTATTTTTTTGCCCCAGCGGGGCATCGTCTCAATGTTTTTCTCAGGCGTCGGGCGCCAGCCGATCTCAGCATCGCCTGCTAGCATGCCATTGATCTCATCGGAATGCTATCTCTCGCCTTTGAGATGGCGGCTATGTTGACCTACCTAACCTCTGGACCAAATTGTATCATTGGGATTTGTTGGGATTTGTGTGGGTGTGGTACTCGGTATGGGTTGATACTACAGCCAGCACAGCCTTCTGTGCTAGGTTGCTGACTTACTGTGCTTGCTGGCATGCCATGTCATCCATCAGAGTGCCTTCCCTTACCAGCTAGGTAGGTGCCTCGCTATGTTTCCCAACATATAATACCTAACACCTTTGTCCCTCTGGCCAGTGGAAACATGATGAGAGATAACAAGTTTAGCCTACTAACTAGAAACCCCCTGATGCCTGATGGCTGAAAGAAATTTACCAACGAAGCCAAATTCTGAAGATCAGAATTGTTGACGTACAGACGGGCAATTAAATCTTGTAGAGTCCTCCTACGGAGCTGAAGCTCCTAGCTAGAGGAGATAAATTCTTCATCAAGAGCTGCTCATAAAACAGAAAAGCTTGTACAGACTGTGTATCCATCGAGAAGAATGCCTCTAAGAACTATGCATGTATTGGCCATGGCTTTAGCTTCTCGAGGCGTCGAGGCATCTCATCATTTACACTGGTGTGGCCTCCGCCATGGCGAGGAACCTAATGACCTCGTGGGTTGCCGCCAAATTTCAGCGCACGAGACTGATGAAGCCAAACGAATCTTGAGCACTCTGCCTGGGCTTATACCCTTACCTCTGGAACAGCTTGATCTATCATCTTCGAAAATAAGCAAAGCTGGCGTTGCTCAGCTAGCTTCGTTACTTTCAACCAGAACATCGCAAATCAAAGACTTAGACTTGTCAGGTTGCGACGTGCGAGACGGTGGTATCGCTAATTTAGTTGATGCTATTCTTGCGGCTGGCAACAAGACAAAACTTGAAGGATTTGATGTTAGTAACAATGGCATCACAAGTGAGGGCGCGATTTCCTTAGCGAAATTGGTCTCAGCCGAGTAAGTTTTGTTAAGTGCTATGCGTGGACGCACAATTGCAGCTGATGAGATCATCTCTACTTGTATTCTAAAGTATTCAATTTTACTCTTATGTTTGAATCGCGTTTCTTTGTGTTCATTAGGGGAGTGCATATCGATGAATTAATGATCAGTGGCAATCCGATCGGACAGCGGGGCGCACTCGCGATTGCTCACGCACTCCAAAAGAATAAAAGAGTAGCAAGCAGCCTGCAGTATCGAAACATCGGTGCTCTATCCAGTAATATGACTATGAGAGCAAGGCACAAGTTTGAGTTCTTTCCAGTCAACCAACACGATTCGCATTTGGGTTTGACCTCTAACATTGACGATGAAGCGCCAACATCTGCTCCTGAATCAAATCAGTCAAATATTCTCGACAAAGGCCCTCCGCTAGAAAAGGTTGAAGAAATCTTTTATCGGGGCTTGTATGCACGTTTCCTTGCGGAATGTTCAGAAGGTTGTTCCTGGCCGTCATGCCGCCTTTTAAAAAGAACGGGGTTGGTCGCAAGTGAGAATAACCCAATCAATGAAGACTCGTGCGCTGCTCTGTCCCAGCGCATGGCGTCAGTTCTTCAAATCAACAGAACCGCAACCAATAATGGTGCTGATGCATTTATCGCGTTCATGCAAGATTCACCGCTGGGAATTATTGCCCGGGCAGTGCATCGAGCAATCAAAAAGATGTCGAAGCAAGACCCTTTTCGGCCAGCAGATTCAGATGCATGGTTGCCGCCTGACGAGCCTCTCTCGGCTCAGGTACCTAGTGCCCCGGAGGAGCTTGATTTGGATGCCCCACTCGCCGAATCAGTCCATGGAGCACCGCTCATCGCATCGTCGGCGCCTCAAGCGCTCCCTAGTAATGGTGAAAACGCCTTAACTGGCCCAGATATGTCTGCAATCAAACGAGAAGGAGAAATGGGAAATGCTTGGGCTGGCTTTTGGGGCAGGCTCCTGTAAAATATAAAGACATCAATTAACATAAGCGCACTTCGCATGCCTATCTTCCTCTGTATTTGTTTTTTTGTGCATATACTTCTTTTTGACTTTTGATTTGAATTACTTCGGCTCGTTATGGCCCTTCTCCTTCAGTAATTCAATTCCAATCTTTTTATTTTTATGTTTCTGGTCACTGTTCAGAATATATATATGCGGAAAGGTTCGCTGACGGAACTTAGTATAATACTAAGCATATTTCTGAGCCCGATACCGACATATGGCCTATACATTGTTGCCACTATCGTAAGTTGCCGTCAAGGAGTTCGGTGTTGGTATATGTAGTATGGCAAGGCAAATAGGCCGCGAAATGCAGCTGGCTGGCTAATGAATAATTGACAACCCCCATTTAGCTAGGCGTGCTCGACAAACAAATCGAATTCGCTTGAATCGCAACTTTCTGCTGCGCCCTTCGACTTCTCAACCTCAGTTGCTGAATCTTCCTCTTCTTCTTCGGCACCTTCCGCGCTCAACATTGGATCAGCGCATTGGTCGACAAGGTACTTGAGGTCCTCTTCTACGGCCAAAAGCTCAGAACATCCACTGGTGAGCCCAGGATCTGATGCTCCAACACCTGGTGTGGACAAACCAGCCGATGACGAATTTCCGCTGCTAGCCGTTCCCAGCACTTGAGCCGAGTGCGCATAGGTCAAGAGCTTCGACGCCAGAGAGTGCAAAGGCCAAGCCCCGAGATGGCCTCGAAGCACTTCGTGTAGGGTCATCGACCATCTTTCTTCCAGGCCTTGAATGACCTGGTTTAATGTAACACATGTTCCGAGACGATGTTCAGCAGCAAATTTTAGCTTAAGAAATAGAAGGATGAACAAAGAAGTAAATGAAAACGAACAAATTGTATAGTGGCAGCGAGAGAAGAGATATTTCTTCAAAAATATATACACATTTGAAAGTAAAAACATATTGGCTCACCAGATCTTGCGTCACGAGCACGATGCCTTCTCGCAACAGTGCAATGTGGCTTGCTCTGAGGGCCCACAGATCATTGTCCCAATGAGCCGCTCGAAGCTCTGCTATGGCACGTGCACACGCGGCGTTGTCCTCTGCTGCTCCGCTACCACTGCTGCTGCTGCTGCTGTCGCTGCTACTGCCTTTTGCATTGGTTGGCTTGGCAGAAGAGGAGGCCGCCACCTCGCTAGTAGGACTGACATGAGGGAAAGGCCCTCGGTTGTAGCCGAGCTCATGGTCGATTTCTTCAACTAAGACAGCAAAAGTGTACCTCAAGCCAGTGCAAAGTGAAAGGAGATTTTCACCTTCAACCAACACCTGCAAAACGAGAAGAGATAGATAAGAAATTTCGGAGCACGAACGAATAAATTTTCGAAGCCTCGATGATGAATTGTCGCAAATAATTATAGGAAGGCCGTCATGATGTAACGCTAAATGCACGTAACTTAAATTACTATTCTCGTGCACAAGCAATTACCTCGCCGCCATCCTGGGCCTTGTCTTTGAGCGATCGAGGTGCAAGAACAGCATCCAAACCGCCGCTGTGGCGGTACAAACTCAGCACGAGACCTAGTAACCGAATCACCTAGATGCATCATTGGAACAGAAACAAATATGCACGCTCGTGTTCAAAATCAGGAGTCAAATTATTGCGGGCACCTGAAGAACAAACACCACTAAACTTTATGCCCCGAGACGCGAGTACTTCAATCATTTGATTGGTAAAAAACAAATTTATACCGATCCTCACCTCTCGAGAAACGCGATGAGCGGCAGCAACTTGACCTAACAACCGTTGTTCAATGGCATCTTCATTGAGCCTTCCATTGCTGCTGCCATCGCGTAAAGAGTCAGGTTGCGGTGAACTGCGTCGTAGCATCAGCTTACAGAGAGTTGAAATCAAGTCTGCTGGGGCTGCTGCTGAAGTGAGAGAAGACGAAGATGCCTCGGGTTTCGTCGAGGGTGCAGTCGTAGTAGCGTCGTTGGCAGCATGCGGTGTTGTTGTGGCTGCTGTCGCTGAATTGGTGGCGGAAAACCCCGAAGACGACGACGACAAAGGAGCTTGATGGCTGCTAGCAAGCTGGAACAAACTAGGATGAGGCAACAAGCACCCGAGCACCTGGTGATGGTTGAAAGAGAAGCAGACAGAAGGGGCACAATTTGGGCGGTGATTTTGGTTGCACATCCTGGAACATCACTTATTTAACAGGACGAAAAAGAGTGCAAAAAAATAGTCCACCAGGTGCGTGAATATTAGCAAAGAGAATATACTTATACACATTACACCCTTATGAGGTGTGTTGACAAAATAGAATCATGGATGTTAACATAGGAGTGACACAAAAAGGAGGGACCTGAACGACGAGAAGCTCATGGTCAGCTGAGGGCAGAGCATCGCAAGACAGAAGGGCACCGAGAATGCCGCCACGCACAAACAGTGGCTCTCCAGCTGCGTCCTCGGCACTATTCCTATTGCTACTGCTACTAGGCCGCCGATTGTCCGACGAGTTATCTGACTCCCGAGCATTTCCCCCTCCTCCATTGTTACTATCATAGTAAATGCCGTCGGAGGGGTCTATGAGCGCTGTCCAAAATTCCAAAGAATTATGCTGTGGCGCCTCTACAGCACTTGCTGTACGAGCACTCGAAGTCGAGCTCTTGGTAAGATCTCCTCTAGGAGTAGTATGATGGTGAGGAAACAGAAGGCACCAGTGGAGCACGAGAAGAGCGCTTTGCAAAGCAGATGGTGAAGCTAACTGAGAGTGCCGCAGCGCCTCTAAAACGGCATCACGCAGAGACACTGCGAGATCGCTGGTGGGTGGCATTTGAGATTCAGCTCGTGCAGCGGATGCTGACGACGAGGATGACGACGAGGATGGCGATTCTTTGCAGGTTGGAGTCGAAGTAGTGCTTGGTGCATCTGTATCCATCTGTCTCGAAGAAGCACTTATTGCCGAAGTTGACGATTTCTGTATTTCTACTCCAGCTTGTATCAAGCCAGGATCACCCATTGCAGAACATGCTGTGATGTCTTCCAGCAAATTCATCCAAGTGTCTTGAACTTCATCGCGTGACACTGGCGTGTTCCCAAAGCAAAGATCAGAAAAATCATCGCTCAAGGCATCCCCTATCGAGCCCCATACTCCTATTGTAGCAGGAATGTTGCCATTGTCGCTACTTCCGCTGCTGCCGCTCTTTCTCTTGCTGCTGCTGCTACTGCGACGGCCAGCACTACTGCTACTGCTCTTGCTTTCTTTCGGGGTAGTTGCATCGAACGCTGTTGGAGTAGAAGGCAGTTCAGCGGGATGAGGAAACAAAAGGTCTGAAATAGAAGTAGACGCACGTCTTAGAACCGCAAGCATTAAAGCCCAAGCGGCTTCTGACACGTGAGTAGGCACATGTGCTTGTTGTGGTAGTGGCGACATTTTCATCTCTGTGTCATGTAAAAAGCCTGGTAGTGGTCTGATAAAAGCCAAGATTGAAGTGAGCAGTGTAGAGAGGGCATCTTCATAGGGCATGCCATGACAGTCGGCGAGCAATGCTTGTGCTCCGAGGAAATTATGACTCAATGGCGACATGAAACTATTATCCCGCCCACTACTTTCGCTGATAAGTGCCTCTTTGGTTGCCACCGCGGCAGGCGCTTTCAAACTTTGCGATGATGCACCGGCATGGGGATGTGCAGGCACAGGTGCATCAGCAAGGCTAGCAGCGGTACTGTTAGACGCAGAAGTCGATACGAGTGCGACGCCATCTCGATCAAGGCACATTGCAGACAAGCCATCTGCAGTAGCATTATCATGGCCGTTTTCATCCCCATTGTTGCCTTCCGAAGCCGTGTGACCTGCGGTTAGCGAAAATCCGTTCGTGGAACTACTTTTCGTCCCCTGTTGCGTCATTAGATATCAGATAAGAGCGCACACGTGTAAACAGTGATTTCATGTTAGTGAAGATAGAATAACGAGGAAACAAAACTGATACCTACGGTAAGAACACACGCACAAGTACCTGGACATTCTCATTCTTTTCGTTGGTGCCCTCAAAATGGGGGCGCCATAACACGAGGGTTCGAGCATTTAAATCGGTCTGCAACAGCTTGGTTAATCCATCCCGTTCACGCGTGCGCCAGCCGGCTGCATAATCACCTGTCACATTACAATTAGTATAAGATTAAACGCAACATGCAGAGCAGTCGTAATATAATACGAATGAATATCCTCTACATATCGGTAAACGTAATGACTAAGCATGACAGATAGAAAGAATCATGTGGACAGGTGTAAGAAAAGAACAGCAGCTAAACTCATCACCTCGAGTAACGATGCAAGCACTTATTGAAAAGTCGCGACGCAAAGAGGCCGCGCTCTCATTGTTGCCCAACGCATTCTCTACTTGGCGCCCTAGCGGTGCATGTGACTGTTGTTGTTGCGATGGCGGCGCGTTAGGTGTTGGGGCTACCACTGCAGCGCCACTACCACCAGCTGTAGTGGTACGGCTACCTTTGTGCAACCGAGGGCTTTGAGAGGGAGTGCATCCAGTGGTGCTGTTCAAAGAGTCGCCATTTGATTTTAGCTTCGTCTTCGCGCGTTCTTCACGCAACTGCTGTTCTAAGCCTGTATACGAGCACCCACAGAGGTATTTTGAGTTTGAGTAGAGGCAGGAGATTGGGGCGATATTAAAGAAGGATCGATAAAAATGTTGACTACATTTCCAGTAAATAATGAAAGCATCAAACTCACGCGCACGCGCGCGCTGTTCGTTGATCAAGTCTTGCTGCTGAAAGTTGGCCTGCCCTGCTAATGCTTTTTGTGCCTCCTCAGAATTCGCCTTGAGTTCGGCTTCGCTCTGACGAGAAAGTACATGGTAATCGGTGAGTAACACAATAGAGCAAGGATACTTGAGAGATGGGTAATGAAAATAGAAGCTAGCGCAAAGTCGACTCACCACAGCGAGGGAAGCTTGCAGATCAAACATTTCTTCGTCTTTCTTCTGCACTTGGTCTACCATGGCCCTCAGCGCATCGTCTCTCTCCGCCAGATCTACGCGTTGTCGAGCCACTTCTTGGCGCAATCGCCGCAACTGTGGTGGGCACACACACGTAAACACGCTTTATATGGCTCACAAAGTGCACGCTTTGCTGGTACACATGCTCACCTCTTCGCTTACGTCAGCACTCCATCCACTAGCACTAGAAAGACCATTGCTACTGCTGTCCAACACCTCAACGCCCCGCTCGTTGCCGCTATTGGCGCCAGGGATGGCTTGAGGAGCTGGCCCTACAGTCACGACCGATCCTCGGGCTGTTGCTACTGGAGGCTGAGACGGCAGCTGTCCTGGTGTCTGTGCTGAACGCAGGGGTTGCACTTGTGCGGATGTAGCTGCCTCGACAGGCACCGTAGACGAGTGGATTGGCCTCTCTCGATGATGTGGGTCTCCTGAGCGCGAAGAGGGCTGTTGGTGTGCATGCGGGAATCCTTCACGACCCTGTGCGTGTTGCTGCGGCTGCAATTGTGGTGGGTGCAGTGGTGGCTGATGATGCTGACCTCTCACCAGAGAGCCAGGCTGCTGCGCTCTTAAGCCCCCGGTTTGGTGTTGATGTTGACCAGGTCGGATTGAAGGGTTCACGGAGTGACTGGCATTGCCCTGCCCATGAGTACTCGATGGAGGAGGCTGTTGTTGTGGCTGTCTCGAATGCTGGAAGGACTGCTGTGGCGGCCGTTGCTGCTGGTGTTGCTGCTGTGGCGGACGTTGCTGCTGGTGTTGCTGCTGCGGCGGCAGGTGAGTGTCCCCCGGCCGTGAAGGCGCCGCTGTGGCTGCCGAAGGTCCGAAAGTAAGAGGAAGCTTGCTGCCAGACGCTGCTGGAAAAGACTGTGCCTAGGAAAGCATAGCAGACACAACAAATAATAGGGTTCAAATCGAGTTAGATGAAGTAGCTTTTTATTTGCAAAATCATGAAGCAAAAGTCTCTTGCTGACCTGTCTACCGACTGTGACGTGTCGGCGGGCTGAGTTGCCGAGAGGCAAGGGTTTTACGCCACTGCCAAGAGCGCTATACTTCTGTTTCGGTTGCCCAGCGTGATATGACATAATCTCACGCTCAGACAAGCGTCACCAACACTTCCTAATCAAAAGTAGTTTACCAAGATGGACTCCCGTTATCTACTGCTTCTAATGATGGCGTCCATTTTTTGAACTCTCTGCTTCCGAATCACAACGGAGAATTCAGACAGTATTATATTAGCTTAGCCAAATTGGACAAAAAAATGGCGTCATCAAGACGACTGTCCTCTATGGCTTGTTCATGGGTCACTCCATTCATTGTCGCTCTTTGTTTAGACACCGCAGAGGCATTCAACCTAAACAGAAAGAAGAAAGTGGAGGCGAAAGCTCCTATTGAAGCCAATGAGTCCCTGTCGACTGATTTTTATGCCGTACCTGCGGAGTGGCTAACCGTGGCGCTGCCCATAGCTGCGCTTTTGCTAGCGTTGGCATACTTTCTAGTGGAGCATGGAAAGAAGTCAGGTAGACAATGCAGCGCACTAATTCCTTGAATGATACCTTGTGTGAATACGGTGAGACACGGTGCTAGGCCAGGTGAAACTCATGCTCAGGCCGACTTGTGAACTTCAACCTTCGACGGTCCTTTTACATCTCTTGAAAATCTACTCTAATTAGGTGGCAAAGGGTTTAACATTTCGATGGGCCTATTCAAAGAGGGTGGAGTCAAAGTCGCAAAGAAAACTGGTGGCTGGCCGTTGTATACACTCGTTGAAGAGGAGCAGCTCTCCAAGGACACGAAAAAACTTCGTTTCAAGATTCCGGTTCTCCTATTAGGGCGTATCCATTCTCACCCCTTCAGATCTGTACAGACTGTCCTGGAGCATGTCAAACTCTACAATAAATTCGTTTTCTTCTGTAGTGAAATTTTGTATTTCAATCTCTGTGCTTTCTGTCGCTCTCGATTGTGCCTCACATGTCCTCCAGGCCAAAGGGGTGTCCAAGCTGGGAGTGGGGCGCCACGTCATGTGCCGCGCCGAAATCAACGACGAGCGGGTGGTGAGAGATCCTGACTGGCTACTGGTGGGAAGAGGAAGCAATGAGACCGTTGAAATGGAATTTGAATCTGCGTGAAATTCCTCTTTTCAAAAATGCTACTTTTCAGTGGATGAATGCCATTCACTCTGCCTACCTCAATTACCTGTGCGTGCTACTATTGCTGCAGGTGCGCCCTTACACTCCGACCAAACTTGATCCAGAAAGTGGGTACCTGGAGCTGGTGGTGAAAGCCTACGACCAGGCGAAAATGTCGAAGCATTTGCACTCTTTGAAAGCGGGCTCAGATGCCGTGGAGATGTTTGGACCTGTGGGCTCGCTCAAGTAAATAGTGTATTGGCCCTTGATTTCTTAGTCTTCATTTCCCTTCTTTTTCCTTCCTTCTTTTCTTCATCTTGTGAGCGAACCGTGTTGCAAATTTGGTGCAATTTTATCTATGACAAAGCCTCTGCTGCTTTTCTTCTTTGTTCAAGGTACACGCCGGCATCTTATAACCGGCTCATTTTCGTCGCAGCTGGCACTGGCATCACTCCAGTGAGTTCACGCATTTGAGAACAAGAATAAGATCAAAGTGCTTATGCCTGATTTGCTTGTGTGCCCACGCCTCGCTACCTCTTTGCCACTTCTTTTTTTTTCCCGACTCATACAGGTGTACGCGATGGTGAAAAGCGTGCTTGCAGACCCCCAGGATTCCACTGCTACCATGGAGGTTCTGTACCAAAACCGCGAACCTACCGACGTGCTCTTGAAGGACGAACTTGTATCTTTAGCCGCTGCGCACCCTAGCAGGCTGCACCTTGTTTTTGCTTGCTCCCGCGCCAACCCCAAGGAGTTCAACACCAAAGAGCGCACGTTCGAACAGGTTCGGTTGAGAAGTTTAAGACCACTCATATGCCTGTATGTGCTTTACGTGCCAACCCATTTGGGCAGGCATCTCGCTAGAATTCACGATGAAACTTTCCAATGCTTTCCTTGATGCTCTTTTCTTTCGTTACGTTCTTTGCTTTTCTTGAATCCACTCCTGCTCCTGTCTCTTTCTAGACCTCCGGCTACCTTGATGCCAAAGTCATTGCGCCTCATTTGCCCAAGTACAATGCATCCAAGCCCCAGGAGGCCAAAGTGTTCCTATGCGGGCCTGGCGGGTTCAACGACTCCATCACCAAACTGGCTCAGGGTCTCGGATACGGCAACGAGGACACCAAGGACCTTCTTCATTTGTTTTAAAAAGAACACGAGGGGCATTTCAAAATGAAAAAGGGTTCATTCGGGTTATTGTAATGTAACATGTCTAATGAACTAACTTCGCGATTCCCTGCGAGATCGAGATCGACCATAGCCAACAAGAGCGCGAGGTTCCCCAGGAAGTCCAAGAATTCGCACTGCAGGTCTTTAAGTGGCAATGCTGTATAGGATATCGGCCTCGATACAACGGTGCCCTGTTATTCGTTACTCGCACTCGCCTGGCGCCTAGTATCTAGTAACCTGGAACCTGGTAATCCTTAAATGTTCCTTAGAATTAATTGCGCGAAATTTGTATTATAATGCAGTAAAATTTTCGTTTCCTAACAGCCAATACTTCGATGAACACGAGAAGAGAGAAAACTTCCTCTGCTGCCTGCTGCCCCCTTTACTATAATTACAATTGCCGTCTGCTTCATGGGATTTGGATGTGGCTGCCGCGCTGCAACTCACACGCATTCAATGACGCAATGACTGCCGCTCGAAGTCGAAAAGCGAAATGCCATGAATGTCATTACGCGTGGCCTGAGAGGTAACGCTCTGCGTCAAGCGCAGCCATTGCGCCGCTCCCTGCAGAGGTTACCGCCTGGACACACAGCAAAACAATGCAAGAAATGACTACCATGCACCTCTGAGGAAAAAGACAGGCGCGTTATCATCTAAGAAAACTATCAGGAATTACGGGTCTTCAAAGAAAGTAATAAAAGGTGCCATGTATTCTATTGCTTCATACATACCTGGCGGTATACTTGATCCGCAAGGTCTCCGGCTGCAAAAATGCCGGGCACAGAAGTGGCGGTGGAGGACAATGAAGTGTTGGTCACAACATACCTGCAAAAGAGACACATACACGCAAAGACGCAACGCAAACCAAGTGAGAAAGATGAACGAATGAGACATGTAAACGAAGGATTGAAAGAATTCGGGAGGAAGGTAGCACACGCGCCTCCTTGCTCTCCCTCACATTCTCTCTATTTCCTGCATGTGAGTGCGTGCAGTCTCTGCTTACCCGCCCTCGCCGATCGCCACTCCGGCGTCCTTCAAGTAACTCGAAATCGGGTCATGGCCAATCGCCACAAAAGCAGCTTTGCAGGGAATCGAGGTGGGCTTCTTCTCTTTCTTGGCCTTCTCATCGTCGGCTGAGGAGGAATAGGAGATCTCAACGGATTCCAAACCAGTGGTTTCTGACCCCACAAAGCGAGTTACACTGGCATGCCAGATCACATCAATGTTGGGATGCGCGAGGACCTTGGAGGAGAGCGCGTGAGACGCACGGAAAGTGCCACGCCGGTGCAGCACCGTCACCTGAACGAGAAGGAAGTGGAGTGAGAAGTAAGGGTTGAAATGGAACCGTTTTTACCTTTTGAAAGGCCCGTGAGATGTATGAGAGTGTCGACTTCGGCAAATGCACACCAATGCACTACATGTACGACAAGTACCTTGGACGAGGTTCTCGCCAGCACCAGGGCATCTTCCATCGCGGTGTCGCCACCTCCTACCACTACCACTGGCTGGTCTCGGAACAAGTACCTGAGAGATTTTGAGTGTTTGATTTGTGAGAAGAAGAAAACAATATAGATGAAGCACTTCCACGGCACTCTCTGTTTCAGAATCCTACTATCATCATCATCATCATCATCATCATCCTTTCTTACCCGTCGCAGGTGGCACACGCGCTCACGCCGCCACCGCCCCGCAATTCCGCTTCCCCCTGTACCCCCAGCCACCGGCTGGACGCGCCAGTGGCAGCAATCACCGCCTTGGCGAAGACCAACGTCTGAGCGGTGTCGTTTAATGTCACTTTGAACAAGTTGTTGTTGTTTTCTTGTTCACCATTTCCCCCCTTCTTTGGGGTGGTTTTCTTCCCGCCATTGGTTACGGTTTCTACGGTCAATACGGCT
>Ga0307930_1003076_pt1 | contig 12417 bp, 13 predicted proteins | sample OrgLakmetageno46_FD_203161 | JGI IMG/M metagenome (GOLD analysis project Ga0307930, IMG submission 203161) | Saline water microbial communities from Organic Lake, Antarctica - #46 | ecosystem: Environmental > Aquatic > Non-marine Saline and Alkaline > Saline | place: Antarctica: Organic Lake... | reverse complement strand
CGTGACCACGCTGTGTTCCGCACGCTATCTCGAACAGATCTCCCGGCATGGGCGATACCGGCTTGGCATCAAACTGTTTGAGTTTGGATCAATCTACATCGAGAAACTGGATCTTCACAAAGCGTCATTCCTGATTGTCCGCCGGTTGCAAGAGACGTCCGGTGAGAATGTTCACTTGTGTATTTTTAACGGCAACCGGCCGGTTCTCATCTATCGCAAGACCATGGTGACGGATCCGATCAACACCGTGACGACTCTCGAAGCAGCCCCAGCATATTGCACGGGGGTTGGCAAAGCCATCCTCGCACATATCGACGACGCCCGAGCGCAGCGTATCATTAGCGGTGGATTAATCGGCTTCACCCCGCAGACTCTGACAGATCCTGAGGCCCTTCGTGCCGATCTTGCTGCTATTCGAGCGCGCGGTTACGCCATCGACGACAGGGAACACCAGACGAATACGCGGTGCGTCGCGGCACCCATTCACGCGGTTGATGGCTGTGTGTTTGCCGCCGTAAGCATCTCGTCCTCGGCCGACCGCATCCCGGAGGGAAGGTATGCGGTGCTTGCCGAGCTCGTGACGGAGGCGGCTTCCAAAATCGAGAATAGCCTCAGGCGGCATGCCGAAGTCAGATAGGGCCATTGGACGACGTCATTTTCGTTAATGGGAAATCGAGTGACCAGTCATCGAAAACAAGCTCCGAAATTCCACAATGTGGAATATTCATAGGCTGACGGTCTTGCCAGGCTGCGGTCAGGACAAACTATACTCCATATACGATACTTAACTCAGGGAGGAAACGCAGGTGGCGCTGAAAGATTTGAAGGGCATTTTGCCCCCTATGACGACACCCTTCGACCAAGACGGAAAGCTGGTAATTGATCGGGTGAAGCAGCAGGTCGATTTCATGATTGGGGCCGGGGTCGATGGCATCGTCGCCGGTGGATCGGGCGGCGAGGGGCACACACTCGACCGGCATGAATTCAAGGACCTGATGGAGGCCGTGGTCGAGGCGATCGATGGCCGGGTACCTTTCGTGGCCGGCATCATTGTCAATTCCACGGACGAAGCGATCGAGCGAGCGGCGTTGATCTCTGATTTGCCGATTGAGGCGCTTCAGGTTACACCGGTCCATTACCTGTTCACCCCGAGTGAAGAAGAGACATTTCGGCACTTCGAGGCGATAGGAACGGCGTCCGACCGCCCCATCCTGATCTACAACGTCATTCCCTGGAATTATCTGTCACCAATGCAGATGCTGGATCTGATGAAGCGGATTCCGCAGGTGGTAGGCGTGAAGCAATCGGCAGGCGATCTCAAGCTGCTGGCCGACTTGATCGAGAACGCACGACCGGAGGACATGATCTTCACCGCCATCGATGCGTTGCTGTACCCATCCTACGCACTTGGTGCGCGTGGCTGTATTTCTGCGCTTTTGAGCGCAGTTCCGCATTCCAACGTCGCCTTGTGGAATGCCGTACAGGCGGGCGAACATCCGCGTGCGCTGGAAATCCACCGCCGCCAGTTGGCGCTTTGGAACGCGATGCCGCATTCCATTCTGCCCGCTTGCGTCAAGGCGGCACTGATCATGCAAGGTATCGATGCCGGCCATTCGCGCATGCCGATGTCTGCACCGAACGAAATCCAGACACGACAGATCCGCACGGCGATGGAGGCGCTCGCGGATCTGATCGAGCCAATGTCACTGGCCTGAGCCGGGCCAGCGACTACCGACGCGCAGAATGCGCGCCATTATCATCAAAGGAGGAGACAATCATGAACTTCACACGCAGAGGCATGTCTGCCGTATTGCTGGCCACCGCAGCATCGCTTGCTTTTCCACAGGCAGGTCTTGCACAGGAATACCCGACGCGCCCGATTGAACTAATCGTGCCATGGTCGGCAGGCGGCGGCACGGATGCGACGGGCCGGATGGTGGCCGAGCTGCTTTCCCGGGAACTGGGGCAGCCGGTCAATGTCGTCAACCGGACTGGCGGCGGCGGGATCGTGGGGCATACCGAAATCGCCAACGCCGATCCTGATGGTTACACCTTGGGCGTGATCACGACCGAGTTGTCGATGTTCAACCATGCAGGAACATCACCGATCACTCATGCCGATTACGACCCGATCGCACTCTACAATCAGGATCCGGTCGCGCTCCATGTTGCCGCTTCATCCGACGTCACCGATGCCGCCTCCCTGATCGAGGCCGTATCCAGCGCGTCGGGCAGCATGAATGCCAGTGGCGCAAACTTCGGTGGGGTGGCACATCTGGGACTTGTCGGTTTCCTAGTCGCCAACGGCCTTGCCCCCGATTCTGTGGTATGGATCCCGTCCGAGGGATCGGCTCCGTCCTTGCAAGAGATGGCGGCTGGAACCGTGCAGATTGTTTCTACGACCCTGCCCGAGGCCAGATCCATGGTCGACGCAGGCGAGGCGCGGGTGATCGGCGTCCTTGCCGATGAGCGGCTGGCGTCGAATTCGGATGTGCTCACCATGTTCGAGCAGACCGGCAACTCGGCCAGCTTCGGTGCCTGGCGCGGGATTGCCGGCCCGGACGGAATGCCGGAAGACATCGCGGTGCGGTTGTCGGACGCGATGGCCGAGGTCGTGGCTGACCCTGTCTTCACCGAATTCATGGCAGGCCGCGGCTTTGGCATTTCGTTTGCAGCGGCGGATGATTTCGCGAATTTCCTCGAAAATCGTGACATGTCCTTTGGTACGGCCATGTCCGCAGCCGGATTGAGCAAGTAGAATCCACGCTCATAACACGGCCAGGGCCGCGCGAGCGGCCCTGGCGGAAAACAGGGGGGAGGTTTCAACATGACGCGCGATCGTCTGATAGGTCTGACACTTTGCATCGCAGGCGGCATTCTAATCGTTTCCGCCTTGCAAATACGGCGGGTCATCCCGATCGGCATAGGGCCTGGCACGTTCCCCGTAGTTCTTGCAGGGCTGCTGGGAGGTCTGGGGCTGGTGTTGATGTTCCGCAGCACGACCCTCGCCGCCCCACGGCTATCGCGACCGGCACCCCGAACGATGGCAGCGCTTACTTTGTTCATCGGCATGGCCGCATTCACCTTGTTAGCGTTCGAGACGCTCGGTTTCGTGGTAACCGGGGCTGTGACCGTCGTCGCGGTCGGGCGGATGCTCCATGCGGGATGGCGCATCCTGATTCCTGCGGCCCTTCTGGCACCGCTGACAATTCAAGTGGTGTTTGAGAACGCGTTCTCGGTTCCACTGCCTGCGGGTGTACTTGCCGGCCTGATCCCATGACCGAAACGCTTCTATCGTCATGGGCCCTTGTCATTCAGCCGTTGGTTCTGCTTGCGCTACTAGCGGGGGCTGCGTTCGGTCTGTTCGTCGGAGCGATTCCGGGGCTATCAGCCACAATGGCCACCGCTCTGCTGGTCCCTGTTACCTTCTTCATGGACCCGCTGCCCGCGATGGCACTGATCGTATCGAGTTCCGCGATGGCGATCTGTGCCGGCGACATCCCCGCGGCGATCTTGCGTATTCCAGGAACTCCTGCCTCCGCCGCCTACACCGACGAGGCCTACGCGCTTACTCGAAAGGGGCAGGCCAATACCGCTCTCGGAACACTGCTGGTCGCGGCGGCCTTCGGAGGCCTGTTCGGATCCATCGTCCTGATGACGCTGGCCCCGGTTCTTGCGTCATTTGCAATCCGGTTTTCGGCCTTCGAATACTTCTGGCTCGCCTTGCTCGGGCTAAGCTGCGTGGTGCTAGTATCGGGCAACGACCCAATCAAGGCCGCGATAGCTCTCATACTCGGCATGACGCTGTCGACCGTGGGGCTGGATGCCATGAGCGGGCAACCGCGCTTCACTTTCGGGGTGGTCGAGCTAATGGGCGGCGTATCTTTCATTCCAGTCATGATCGGCGTGTTCGCGGCATCCGCGGTCATCCGGGCGCTGGTCGAGGGCCGACAAACTACCGGCGAGGCGCTGCCGCAAGTACAAGGCGGCATCCTGCGCGCCGTTTGGCCGGTCCTCCGCCGCTATCCGCTTGGGTTTTTGCGGGGATCTGCCATCGGCACCGCTATCGGCGTACTGCCCGGTGCCGGTGGCGATCTCGCGGCCTGGATCAGCTATGCCTTGTCCCGACGCCTTTCGCGCACCCCCTCAGCCTACGGCACAGGGCATCCTGAGGGCCTAGTGGACGCGGGTGCCTCGAATAATGCCGGACTCAGCGGTGCATGGGTGCCCGCGCTCGTTTTCGGCATCCCCGGCGATGCGATCACGGCCATCGCGCTTGGTGTTCTCATGATGAAGGGGCTCAATCCGGGGCCGACGCTCTTCACTGCGAATGCACCGCTGCTTTACGCCGTCTTTCTTTGCTTCCTTCTTGCGAACGTCCTCTTGATCCCTCTGGGGCTTCTGGCGATCCGCCTGTCGCGCATTCTTCTGAAGGTTCCACAGCCTGTCCTGATGCCTGTGATCCTGCTGTTTTGTATTGTCGGGTCGTTCGCCATCAACAACAGCGTTTTCGGCATCGCGGTAATGCTCGCCTTCGGATTGATCGGGTACGTGATGGAGGAGAACGGATTCCCCGTGGCACCCCTGATCCTGGGGCTGATCCTCGGGCCATTGGTCGAACGCACCCTGTCACAGGCCAGCATCATGGCACGCGGCGATGTCCTTGCGTTCTTCGAGAGGCCGGTATCGCTGGTCCTTGGCATCGTCGCGATCGGCGTTTGGGGGCTTATCGTTCTGAAGGCGGTGCACGGGCCACGGAAGCAGTCCGTCGCGGATACCACAAAGGAGATTTCATCATGACAAAGATCGTGAACGCGTCCGAAAACTACGTCGACGACATGCTGGACGGCCTGATGCTCTATCAGCCACGTCTACGCCGGGACGATGTCGCGCCGAAGGTTATTTACGCCGATTCTTCAGACAACGCACCGCGGGTCGGCATCGCGTCAGGCGGTGGGTCGGGCCACCTGCCGCTGTTCGTCGGGTATGTCGGCCCGGGTCTAGTCGATTCCTGCGCAGTCGGGAACGTGTTTGAAGGGCCAAGTCTTCTTGCATGCGAACGGGCGATACGACGCGCCGACAAGGGTAGCGGGGTGCTGTGCCTGCTCGGGAACTATGGCGGCGACCGGATGAATTTTGCCCTCGCCTGCGACCAAACCAGTGGCGACATCGCGACCCGCACCGTTCTGGGCACTGATGACATCGCAAGTGCACCGCCAGAAGATGCCGCACAGCGCCGCGGTGTTGCGGGGCTGATCTTGGTCTACAAGGCCGCAGGGCATGCTGCGGCCAGCGGTGCCCCGCTGGATGAGGTGGCCGATTTTGCATCGTATGCCAATGATCGCACACGAACCATCGGCGCGACATTCGGGCCGTGCCGCCTCCCCGGCTCAAAAGGGCCAAACTTTGAAATGCGCCCGGGCGAGGTCGAAATGGGAATGGGCATCCATGGCGAGCCTGGGCTGTGGCGGCGTGAGCTGACTTCTGCGCGCGATCTGGCTAGTGATCTGGTGCAGAACCTGCTCGACGACCCGGTGACCGGACGAGGTGAGGAGGTTGCGCTCCTTGTGAACAGTCTCGGCGCGACGCCGCTGGAGGAATTGCTGATCCTGCTTAAGGAGGTGCGCTCGCTTCTCGACGGAGCGAACATCACGATACGCCGAATTCTGCTTGGTCCTTTTGTCACATCGCTTGAGATGCCAGGTGTTTCCCTAAGCGTCATGTGGTTAGACAAGGATCTTTCAACGGCACTCGACAGCACAGTCAGCCCCGTCTTTTCACGAGGGTTCGCATGACGACACAGCTTTTAGTCGACCAACTTGCAGCGGCCCTCAACCGCGCGATGCCCGCGTTGATCGATGCACGGGACCGCCTGAACGCCGCGGATGCGCAGTTGGGCGACGGGGATACCGGCACAATGTTGGAGCGCGCGGCGAGGGCAGTCATGGGCGCAACCGAAAGCGCCGATGCCGCAACCCCTGCCGATCTACTGCGCCGCGCGAGCCAGGCAGTCGCACATGATACGGGATCCAGCCTCGGCACCTTGATCGCCATCGGGTTGCGCGGAGCGGCGCAAAGCTTCGGTGATCGCACAACACTGTCGCCGCGCGATTTGGCCGATGCGCTGGCCGCCGGCGCGGCGCAGATGCGCGCCGCAGGAGGCGCGCGGCCAGGTGACAAGACGGTAGTGGATCTTGTCGATGCACTCGTGCCGACAATCGCCAAAGGTGATACCGGAGCGCAGATTGCATCGGAGGCCCTGCGGACGTTGGAAGATTACCGAGGTCGGCCATGCCGCATCGGACGCGCACGTCTGTACCCCGAAAAGAGCCGGGGCCAAGACGATCCCGGAATGCTGGCGGCATACATCGCCACATGCACGATCTGCAACGCTAGCCCCGAAAGCTGAGGCAGCCAGGATTGAGCACGCGGACCATGCGACCAACGAATTATTGAAAGGATCATGCATGCCAAATTGCAAGCACCTGATTTCTGGCGAATGGATTGCCGGCAGCACGCGGCCGATGCGCGAGACGGACATCATCGTCGTCGCTCCTTACAACGCGCAGGTAAACGCTCTCCGGGATACCCTTCCATTGGGTGTCCGTGTCGGAACAGTAGACAAGTTTCAGGGGCAGGAGGCGCCGGTCTGCCTGGTTTCCATGACCGCATCGTCCGCTGAAGAAACCTCGCGCGGGATGGAGTTCCTGTTTTCGCTGAACCGCATCAATGTGCCGGTGTCACGCGCAAAGGGTCTGGCGCTCGTCTTTGGGTCACCGCGGCTGCGGGAGGCGAAGTGCAACACTGTCGAGCAGATGCGGCTGGTAAGCACGCTCTGCGCTTTGCGGAAAGGAGCAATGCATGGGCATCAATGAGATCATTTCGGGCTTGCCAGACGAGCCGATGACCGCGCTAAAAAACAGACTTTCAAATGCGCATCGTCTTCTCGCGCGCGACCCCGATCACGAGGACGCTACGCGGCTTTGTTCTGCCATCGTGGACGAGTTTTCTCGACGCAAGATGGCTGCACGGAAACAGGTCGGTGTCCTTTGGTGGGAACCACATGATCCGGACGTTCCGGAGTTCTTTGCATATGAGGCTGCAGATTCCAAAGCGCCCGTCGCCGCTATTTTCAAGAGCAATACCCATACTGGTACGCGCAAAGAAGTCTACTCAGTCCGCATCGGCGATCACTCATTGCCCGGACAGTTTTCTGAGGTCGCAATGGCGCGCAAAGCAGGTTCTGAAGCATGGACAAATGGCCTTAGGCCCTAATTCCCAAGTTGGAGACGTAGATGTTCCATCCCGGACCATCACATTGACCCTCGGCGATCTGCATTTTTCATGGCAAGATCGGTTCTGAGGGACATTCAGAACGGGGTGCAGCCATGCTAATCCATCTTCACAAGCAAGCCACGACGACGCCGAAGGTACGGGCCGCTATTCAGGCGAGTGACGAGCCTGCGTCGGTGCTGGCCGAACGGTTCGGCACGACGGAGCAGACGAACTATAAGTGGCGGCACCGCGATAGCGTGCTCGACCGCAGCCACACAGCGCATCGGTTGCAGACGACACTGACTCCAGCACAAGAAGCTATCGCCGTCGCGTTGCGCAAAACACTGCTCGTGTCACTGGATGATCTACTGGCCGTGGTTCGGGAGTTTCTGAATCCGGATGTCTCGCGCTCCGGGCTGGATCGCTGCCTGCGCAGGCACGGGGTCGGCAACCTGCGCGATCTAAAGGTCAAGGACGTCCGCCCTAAACATAGCGGCTTCAAAGCCTATGAGCCCGGATACATCCACATCGACGTGAAATATCTGCCACACCTTCTCGGCAGCATGCTTTGCATGCGCCTGCCAGGCAGCGAATGGCGGATGAGACGTCCCGCCGCTACCTGTTCGTGGCGATAGACCGGGCAACACGCTGGGTCTTTGTCCGCGTCTATAACAACAAGACTGCGGCGAACGCGCGTCGCTTTCTGCGGGACCTGGAGCGCGCCTGCCCAATGCGGATCCGCACCATTCTTACAGACAACGGCAAAGAGTTCACCGACCGTCTCTTCGGGCTGCGCAAACGGGCGCAAAGCGGGCAGCATGACTTCGACCAGCTTTGCACTGAGCTGGACATCGAGCACCGCCTAACACCGCCCAGATCACCTCAGACCAACGGTATGGTGGAGCGGTTCAATGGTCGCATCGAGGACGTGTTACAAAGCCACCACTTTCGATCCGGTGAAGAGCTGGAGGCAACGCTGCATCGCTACGTCTGGCTCTACAACCAGCAGCTGCCGCAGTCCGCCCTAGGCAGCAAGACGCCCTTGCAGGCGATGAAAGACTGGCACAAACTTAAACCAGAGCTGTTCAAGAAACAGCCGTACTACCGTCCGGGATGTGACACGTAGAGGCGAGAGCATGAAGAATGATCCGAATTGGTTTGTAATGCGTCCGCAGAAGGCTCAGGCCTATGGTCGACCCGAGGCTGACGGCTTTCTTGTCAGGAAAGACCCGACGGCTATGCGGGAAGGCTCCCCTCGTGTGAAGCGGGATCGCGAAGAGCGTGACCGTTTGGTTCGGCAGGGGGTCCTCGTCCTCGACAGTGACCCGGACTTGTATCGTTTTTCGCGCGACCATATCTTCGGCAGCTCCGGTGTGGCCGGGGGCATCGTCAAGGATGGCAACTGCAGCGGACCCCAAAGCTGGCGCAGGCCCAGTGATGGGAAGACGATCAAGGAAGCACTCGGCTAATCGCTCGGTTCATTGTGATTGGCCAAAATGGGGCCAAAGGTTAGGCGAACAAATGAGCAGTGTAGGTTCTGGCAACAAATTAGGCCACAATACCATAATTATGCAGCGCGAACTGAGATGCACTCAATGTCCATTAACCAAGAGATGAACGCCAGAGTCCACGAAACGCACATGACAGGCGAGGCTTGGGCTGCGTTTATTGCCGCTGAGCTTGAATCTACGTGCAAGGCGTATCTCGAGAAACCTGCGTTCCTTCTAGGGCATTCACGCACCGAAAAGCAGACCACGGCAGATTATGCTGGTCGCGAGCTTCTTGAGCTTGTCCAGAATGCGGCAGACGCTGCAAGTGAGGTAGGTGGATCTGGACGTGTCCTAATCGAGGTGACGGAAGAGGCTCTGTATGTTGCCAACACCGGGCAGCCGTTCCGGAGAGGTGGTGTCGCGTCCCTGATGACCCCACACACAAGCGACAAGCCGACGCGTGCCGCGCGAATGATCGGTGCGAAGGGGTTGGGGTTTCGTGCTATCCTGAATTGGACTGAGGCCCCAATTATCAGCAGTGGAGCGCTTGAATTGGGGTTCTCGCGGAGCCACGCCCGTGCATTGGTTGCCGAACTAGCACTTCAGAACGCTGAGATTGCGGCTAGGTTCAACGGGGACAATCCCAACTTGCTTCCATTGCTAGTGTTTCCTGCGACAGGTCCGGAACTAGACTCACTCGACGAATGCGGTACGCAGGCTGTGGTGCGACATGCCCGTAAACTTCGGGAAGGTGGATACGACACCGTCATCGCCGCACCTCTCGGCAGCGCCAAGGCACTGAAGCGCGTCATTGATCAAGCAACCCAGTTCCAGCCCAGCTTTCTCTTGTTCGTACGGGCGCTGGAAGAAATCTGCATTCGGCTACCGAGCTGCGATGAAAAGAGATGGACAAAAGACGTTAAAGACAATGGCGATTTATCACTGTTTCTTGAAAGTGGTTCAGAGGCCAGAACTCAGGATTGGATTGTTAGGCAGAGAGTAGGCTCTATTGGAGAGGGAGAGAACGGAAGAGAATTCGAAATCGTAATAGCCATCAGGGCCGGCGAAACGAATAAGCCTGGCAAACTGCACAGCTTCTTCCCAACCTCGCTACCTATACCGTTCTCAGGTCTCTTTCACGCTACACTTGAACTCGACTCTAGCCGCAAGACAATCAATGAAGATTCGCAACACAACATTGAGGTGCTGCAAGCCCTTGGTCATCTCCACGCCGAGATGCTCTCCGAACTGCGCAAATTGGGCCGCATTTCCGAACCGTTGGACTGGCTTATTGCGCATCAAGAATTTCCGGATGCGCTGAAACCAGTCTCAGAGGCAGCGTGGCTGCGGGCAAAAGATCTACCTATCGTGCAGTGTATGGATCGTGTTTGGCGTAAACCCGACAATGCACGAATTGGTCCAGTAAGGTATGCTGAATACCTGCCGGCAAGGCTTTTCGGCAAACTCGCCAGTATCAAGTCAACCAACACAGAGGCGCTTCTGAGGCTCGAATTGGGTGTGCCGATGGTGAGCACAAAGGACATTCTGGATACGCTTCGAGGCGCAGATCTCAGTTTCTCCGAACGCGCAAAAGCTATAGTAGGCATCGCTAAGGCTTTTCCTGAAGGCCAACATGATCGGCGTTTGCTAGTGGATATCAAGGGTAAGGAAATGCCTTCGACAGCTACAGCATTTCCCCCTCCCTCTGACGAGGCCAAACGGCATGGGCTTCCCGAATGGGCGAACGCGCGATTCATCCATCCTGAGCTTTGGTCCGAACTTCTGCTCGAGGCTTCGGGAAACGTTGTCCGCGACAAAATCCACTTGCTTAAGGGGTTCCGGGTTGTCGAATACAGTGCGGAAGCTGTCATTGCGGCCCTCCGCAGCAGGGTAACGGATCTTCTAAAGAAGAAGCGAAGCAATCCCGATCAATTGCAAGCTAGTTTGTTGGCCACCGTCTATTCGCTGCATGATTGGAGCCGAAACACGCCACAGGGGGTTTTTCGGGTGCGATGTAAAGATGGGCAATGGCGCGATATCACAACCGTCCATCTCTCAGAGCATTACGGAAAAGTTGGGCGCACGACAGCGGCTCTATATCCTGGTCACCCAGAACTGCTCATAGGCACCCCACTTGAAAATGGTTTCGGCGAAGAGCCTGCCAATTTGGTTGAGTTCTTCATATGGCTGGGTGTCAATCCATGGCCTCGGAAGGTAAGTGGGCCTTTGCCTGTTAAATGGCGTCAAACTGTAATCGACGCTGTACCTGAGAGCTTTCAGGTCACCGACGGAAACACCTCGAGAGAGATCAAACGCTCGGATCTATCGTGGGGTTCTATGGCCAATGCATCCCACGACACTGTCGACGCGCTTGACCGTATTCTCAGCGACGCATCGACCGAGGCAATTCTAGCGTGGCTCGCTCAAGATCCGCGGCTTGATCCACTTGCTCCCGTTCCGGCCTTCGGCGTTAGGTTGGAAGCTCGAGAAAATGGCTTGTCCAAGTTTCGGACATATCAGGGAATACTGCCCAACACGGTTCATCTCGATATCCAGACGACTGCATGGCTCGATTGCCAAGACGGACGGTGCCATGCTCCGAGAGACGCAATGATTGAGCCCGGAGTGCTCTCCGCACTATTCCAAGCACCACGTGCACGCAGCTCGTCTAGCGAGCTAGAATTCGGATTGGACAAGGCTCATTGGCGGAGGGGCCTCGAGCGCGCCGGCGTGGTGCGAAATCTGGATGATCTCCCAGAACCACAGGTGTATCGGCTTCTTTCTTCCCTTCCATCACGGCAGATCAAGCCGGAGGTGGGAAGCAGACTCTTTCTCCAGATCTTGGAACGAGAGACGTTCGACCCTGAGCTTGGAGGGGCAGACGGAATCTCATTCCGAGCCGAAGGGCAACTACCTGCCCAGCTCGAAGGACGACGAGTTTGGGCTGAAAGGGACGGTGTTCTTTACGCTCAGCGTGATGATTTTCCTTCAGTTGCAAAGTCCTACTTGCGGCTCCTTGATCTACCGTCCCGCCGAAATGCTAAACAGGTCATGGCCCGTTTTGGCGTCTCCACGCTGCAGAAGGATGCGCTCAATCTCAGGATTTGCTCCGTGGACGAGGTGGTAGAGGGAGATTCTATCGCCCTGCGTTCACGTTTTGATCTATCGAAGCCTTACATAACGGCTCTGCGTAAGGCGCTATCCCCTGACGGCACTCATCTTCGTCGTCTCCAAGCGGTTCAGAGGTGGTCGCGGGAATTCAGACCAGTAGTTAAGGTGGATCAACTTGTGAAAGAGATGATCCAAAATGACGAAACGAAAGAACCATTCGCCTGATTTCAAGGCCAAGGTTGCGCTTGAAGCGATCCGCGAAGAAATGACTATGGCGGAGTTATCGAAAAAATACGGTGTGCATCCGACGCAGATTGGAACTTGGAAGCGTGCCGCGGTTAAGAATATGGCTGCGGGATTTTCTAAACGAGGCGGTGATCCCGCACAGGTCGACGATGCTAAGATAGACAAACTTCATTCGTAATCACCCGGTTGGCACCGCCTGCCGCCGTTTGCCCGAATGGGCTAAGACACGTGCATAGCGACGTCGCTAACGACGTGTCTGAGATGGAGGGTGCATGCGGGGTGATATACTCGGGAT
>Ga0307930_1003075_pt1 | contig 12417 bp, 8 predicted proteins | sample OrgLakmetageno46_FD_203161 | JGI IMG/M metagenome (GOLD analysis project Ga0307930, IMG submission 203161) | Saline water microbial communities from Organic Lake, Antarctica - #46 | ecosystem: Environmental > Aquatic > Non-marine Saline and Alkaline > Saline | place: Antarctica: Organic Lake... | reverse complement strand
CCTGTTCGAAATCATGTCGGCCAAGACTTATGACGAAGCCAATAACTTCGACATGCAGGCTCGCTGGGAGCAGTTTCAGAAGAAATTGAATGACCGCAAGTATGAGAACATCTCGCCTTCTGTCATCCTGCAGATCCTGAGCCTCATCATCAGTGAAACTCGGGAATGCAAGCGTAAGACCATCTTGGGGCTTGAAAAGGCTGATATCCTAGAAAAATGGGATGACGCCATCTCTGCCATCGAGAAGACGATTGACTATTTCCGCACCGTCTTGCGCATCCCTGTCTCCCAACTCCTGCCCTATGACACGCTCATTGTGCCATTTGCTTACTTTTTCCTAAAAACGGGCAAGGCACCCAATGGACAGCAGCGTAAGTACCTTGAAGAACTGTTTTGGCGGTCGAGCCTGTCCCTGCGCTACTCATCCGCCACAGAGTCAAAGCTGGCAGCGGACATCAAAAAAGTTGACCTCATCATTGATGGTCAGCGCCCGCCCTACCCCGAGTTCAAGCTCTACATCAATTCGGCACAGGATCTCAAGGAGACTGATTTCTCGACCGGCAATGCAATCTGTAAGTCGATCCTTTGCATCCTAGCCTATTACGAACCCAAGGATTTCGACAGCAACGGTAAAGTGCTTCTGGATAACTCCTACCTGAAGATTGCTAGCAGCAAGAACTACCACCACTTCTTCCCAAGGGCCTATGTCCGCAAGCATGGAAGCGATGCTGAGACACCCTATGCGAACTCGATTGTAAACATCACATTGGTCAGCGCGGAGTTGAACAAGAAGCGCATTGGAGCCAAGGCACCCTCCGTCTATCTGGCAGATTTCGCAGACGAAAATTCAGAGCTGAAACATGCGCTGAAGAGCCATCTCATCAAATTGGATGATGCCTCTGTTATTCAGAATGACTTCACCGCTTTCCTGAAAAAGCGCTCTGAGGCTCTCTACGCCGAGATTCTGAAGCGGATAGAACCTTCAGAGGCTTCTACCAAGATTGACGCTGTGCATGAGACGATCCTGGAAGGCGAAGGTCAGCTGGTCGAGTTCAAGTCTACCCTGCGCTATGACATGCGCACCGGCGAGGTAAACAAAAAGCTCGAACATGTGATCGCTAAGACAGTGGCCGCCTTCATGAATTCTGATGGTGGCAGCTTGTTCATCGGGGTGGATGACCATGGCAACGCCGTTGGTCTGGACCTGGATTATGGCACACTAAAGAAAGCAGACAGGGACGGCTTCCAGCTTCACCTGGGCAACATTCTGGATTCTTACCTTGGCAAGGATGTGATGAAGCTCTGGAAACTCGACTGGCCCCTCTACGACGACAGGCATATCTGCCACGTGCAGGTCACACGAGCCAACAAGCCCGTCCATGTGAGTCATGAAGGCAAGGAGGAATTCTTCGTGCGGAAGGAGGGCTCGTCCCAGCCTTTGAGCCGTGCTGAAGAGCATGAGTGGAATAAAGGCCGGTTCTAAGACTATGAGAGAGCTTATTATCAGTCCTTACACAACACTCCTGAGGATATCTCACCCCGAGCGACACGCGCTGCAGCGGCTGTTGGATCAGAGCAGTTAGCACTCGATCTGGCTAGGCTGGGGATCAAGGGAGCCATCAGGACTGAACTGGCCGCGGCGGTTCAGACCACAAGTGGGATCATCGCGGAGCACGGGTGATCGGCGATAAGCCTGCGGCGATCGCCTCCGTAGGTAGATTATTGGTTCTGACGATGCTGCGAACTGCCCTATCGGTTTGAGCTAGTTTGGTGGTGCCGGCGCGGCGTCGCGGTTTCCGGTGAAATAATGTCTCCTATTTTGTCATCTTTGAGCCGTATACGGGGCATCATAGCATCTTTAAGCGGCCTCAGTCGCTATTTTTGACAAAAAATGCCAAATTGATATAGTGTGTTTTGGCATCTAGCTTGAGGTCATAGATGCAAAGGAGGCACCGATGGCGTTCAAGGCAGAACTTCTCCGAAAGAAGCTCAAAGCAGAGGGCAAATCGCGCGACGAGCTCGCAGCTGCGATCAAGAAACATAAGCGCACCGTAAGTCGCTGGCTGGCTGGAACCAATCCCCCCAAACCCAAGGATCTGGAGGCGATCGCACGTGTTCTAAACTGCAAGCCTCAGGATTTCGATCCGTTCTTCGCTGACATGGGCGTGGGAGAAGTCTCGATTCAGGCGCATGTGTCCGCAGCGTCCCATAACGCGTACGAACTGATGCGCTGGCGGTACGGGGTCAGCCAGAAGCAGATCATGGAACTGGCGCCTGTTCTTTTCGCGATTGTGGCGGGACATGCGCTCAAGGTGCCGGATCAGGATGATGCGCTTGAACTCAAGGCCCAGATGAGCGGTCGTCCTAGCACGCAAATGATCGGCGACCACATTGATCGACGAGCCAGCAAGCTGAAGCATTGCTTTGGTCTTTCATCACCAGATCCCTACAACGAGCCTTCGCGCAACCTGTTCGACACCGCTCTTCATCGGCTGTCTGCCCAAGCCGCTGATTACGTCGATGCCAGGTGGTATGTCGGCGCCGAGCCTGGAGATGTTCCGGGGGCGTCAGGCTATGTCACCGATACGGACCTCCTCGAGAAAATCACCGGCGGTGACCGAGAACTGATCGAAGCAATCGTCAAGGGGCGCATCCGTCTGTCGACGGTTCTACAACAAGCCAAGGAAGGAAAAGCAAACGTTTCGGTCGAGGAGTTTGCAGATTCCATTCGCCACGCGCATGCCCAAGGTATTGAAGGACAGAGGAAAGCCGGTCTCAAGAAGCTGAAAGCCTGGCGGGCATTCTATGCTGATCTCCACCCAGATCTGGCTGAGGAATATGATCATCTGGTCGCTCAGCACTGCCATGAAGAAGGTTGGTATCCTGAGCGTTACACGGATGATGATCGCATCCAGAACTGGGTGAACCCCTTTCAGGAAGATCGGCACATTAACGTGGAAACGCTGGCTGAGTATCAACGGTTAGTGGCCGAAGGCTCTGAGAAAGGGAAGTTTTCTCTAGTTTTTCCGGATCAGGATCCAATCTACCGACGCTTCGGCGAACTTCAGAGACACCGGGCCCAGTTCAAAAAGCAGTTCGAGGAGACTTGGGCATGATGTCGATCTGCGAACCTGAAGCGTTCACGCTCAGCAACCATGCCGCGGCACGCATGGCCCAGAGAGGTATTCGAGGCGCTATCCTTGATCTCGTGCTTGTGCATGGGACACGGGCCAAAGCACAGCGTGGCTGCGAGGAATACATCCTGTCAGAACGCGCAGCACGGCATCTTGAAGCAGCTGGCTACAACGGTGAGACGATCGCCGCCGCAACAAAGGTTCGGGCAATCGTCGATGCCGAGGGTCGGATCGTGACCTGCTACCACCAACGTAAGGGTCGGCTACGACCTTCCGGTCGGAAGTCCCATCTTCGTGGTGTCAGGCACGCCTAACCTTCCCAAAATCGCATAGCGGATCCGCCTGTCGCGTGGGTGATATGCCTGCCGATTGTATCGCGCTGCGCTCTCTTCAAGACTGTTCACCGAAAGGAACTTGCATGACTGTTACCATCTATCAATCTACGAAATTCGACTACGCCCGCGAGCAGTACTATGCCGAGGCTGGTGGGCACACCTTGCTTCGCCTGACTTGCGGCAACCTTGCGGGCGAACTTGGCGGAGCCATTAAATCAGCGACAGCGAGAGACTTTGATGCTGCGCCGGTCTACCGCAATCCGGAGGAGCTGGCTGCCGCGATGCGTCTCAGCGTACGAAACCTCGGGGGCCGAACACAGGATGTGAGCATCGAAGTCGATGGCAAAGGCCGCCTTTTCGGGGAGATCACATTGCCGGGCTCGCGGGACCAACTCGTCGAAGCGCTTCACCAGTTGGCCGAGGAAATGGAGCGCAGCCTCAATCGACCGTTGGATGACGCCCACAATAGCAGATTCAGCGATTTGCGCGAACTTTACGATGACCTGTGCCATGCCGTAGGCGAACCAGTATATCTGGCAGACGGAGTGTACCTTGGGTCTGATGGCAGTCTATTCGAATGACAACGCTGGGAAAGCGCAACGTCGTCCCGGGCAGCCGAACCGAGAAACTGGCCTTCATCTCCGTAATCCACGGCCCCCGTTTGATTCGACTGACAGTTGGCTGGTCATACTTGGCGAGCCTCTCTTCGGCCCAGCAAGGCTTCCTAGAGGAAGGGGAATCGACAAAAGCTGACACCGCAACGGCGCGGCGCAGTAATCCGCCAGCTAGGTTTTCAATTGGTTCTTGGGTCCAGTGCCACGATTCAGGAACACAAGCCGCATCTAAATTGACCGATGGGCGCGCCGTCAATTTCCTTTCATCAGCAATTGAAAGGTTGTCCCCTTCGTCAGCCAAGGTTAGCGTCGTCATAGTTGGTGAAGTGTCATGCTTACCCCCTATTTTGGCCCGATTTCAAAGGCATATCGCTTTAGGGTGATCTAGCGCAGAAGCCTGGGAATTCTTTTGGCAAAAGGTGCCGTGCGCCAGTAAAGGGGGACAAGATGGGAATGACAGCCGCAGAACCTTCGGAAAGCTTCGGCTTGCTCCTGCCGCTCTGGCCAGACCTGCATACTCTAGCAGAGGAGGCAGAGCATAATGCCGACAAGCTCCCTGACTTCTCGACGATCCGCCTTCGCAACTTCTCGGAAGCCATGGTCAGCCATCTCTTCCAGCACCATGGCCTGCCGCTGAGCAGCGATGAGGCCCAGTTTGATCGCTTGCAGATGCTTCAGCACGAGGATCTGCTGGACAGGCGGGTTCTAGGGCTTCTTCACACGATCCGGAAACTGGGAAACATCGCAGCACATGGCAAACGCCCCGTATCGAACGATGAAGCTTTGGATCTTGTCGATGATGCCCGGTCGCTTACCGCTTGGTTCTGCCTTCACATGCGACCGGACATTGACTGGCAGGCGCGGAGATCTTCTCAGGCCATAGCGACTACGTCATCTCTCGAACCCGCACCCGGCGTGCGTCCTATCGGACCGAGTAAGAACAGTGGCCAGAATCATACCACTGGTCAGGTGACCATGATCAGGCCACCTCAGACGCGGATGTCGCTGCGCGACATGTTCGAGGAAGAGCTCACGGCCGACCAGCAGAGGTGCATCGAGGCGCTCGATGGTTTCTTGGCAGACGACGACCAAAGGGTGTTCCTGCTGAAAGGATATGCGGGAACAGGGAAGACGTTCCTCGCAGGCGGCCTGACCGAGTTCTTGCTTACCCAAGGGCGGATGTTCTCGCTCGCCGCTCCAACGGGGCGGGCGGCCAAGGTGATCGCGAAGAAAACGCGCCAGTCAGCGCGCACGATCCACAGCCTGATCTACAACTACAGCGACATGACCGAGCAGACCGATGATGATGACGAGGGGTCGGCTACCTTCAAGATGATCGCCAAGGTCCGGAATAACGAGGACCCTATCGATGCAGTTGCCATCATCGACGAAGCTTCGCTCGTCTCGAATGTGTATTCCGAAAGCGAATTTTTTCGGTCTGGCAGCGGGCATCTGCTGCAGGATCTGATCGCGCACGTCGGCTCAACCCATTCAGGCAATGCCCGCAAGATCATTTTCATCGGCGATCCAGCGCAGCTGCCTCCTGTCGGCATGTCCACCTCGCCTGCGCTAGACGCTGATTACCTGCGCGAGAGATTCGGGCTTGATGCCACTAGTTATGAGTTAACCGAAATTGTCCGCCAGAAGTCTAACAGCGCAGTAATCCGCAATGTCTTGCCGTTGCGCGAAGGCATCGTCAGCGGACGCTTTAGCAGCCTGTCCTTCTCATTCGACGATGACGTCATCCCCCTGCCCAAAGACAGCGTCACACCGCTCTACATGAAGATTCGGGAGGGTCGCGGCCCTGAGGCGCCAATCATCGTGACCCACTCAAATGCCGAGGCTGCCAATTTCAATCGCGCGATCCGGACGATGTTGTTTCCGGGGATGGCGACCGTTGCCGCCGGTGACAGCGTTATCGTTGCTGCCAATGGCTTTTGTGGGCCGCATTACGTTGCCAATGGTGAAATCCTGCAGATCGATTCAGTTGAAACGGCGGTCGAGCGGCGGTCGGTGCAGTTGCTCCAGAAGATTGGCAATAGCGACATTTCGGAACCTGTAAATATTGCACTGAATTTCCGGGATGTCATGGTTGCTCTGCCGCAACCAGATGCCGATGATCTGATCCTGAAGGCCAAGATCCTCGATGATTTTCTGCACGGCGACGACGCCAGCCTGGAATCGGCGCAGCAGCGCGCCCTCTACGTAGATTTCCTTAAGCGCCATAAGCATATCAACCGGAATAAGGAGCGTGACGAGTTCCAGCTAGCACTACGTTCGGATCCATATTTCAACGCGCTTCGCCTCCGGTTTGGCTATGCCATTACTTGCCACAAGGCGCAGGGTGGCGAGTGGAGCCATGTGATTGTCAGTTGCGCGACTCGGCAGAACCCACGCTCGTCGGACTATTTCCGCTGGCTCTATACGGCGATGACCCGGACCAGCGGTAAGCTCTATCTTGTCGACCCCCCGGAAATAAGGTTGCAGCAGGCTGGGACCGGCTTCACACCGTCTTCCCAGCCAAGCGGTGAACCGGGACCATCTAACCAGCGCGGCAAGCCGCCTGAACCAAACGGGTCTCCGTCCAGTGCTGCCTCGCCACAGTCCCTGTTCCGCACCTGGCTCCAAACTGAGATCCGTAACCGGCTGGATGACACCGGCGTCGAGATTGAGGACGTTGCTCACCACCAGTACCGAGAAGCGCACTTCTTCAAGCGCGGCGCAGAAGCTGTTCGAATCGACATTGGCTACAAGGGAAACTGGACGGTATCTGGTGTGACTTGCCACAGACCTGACGGCTTCGCGGAGGAGATCATGGCTCGCCTCGCTGACTTGATTGGGCAGAAACCCGGAGCTGGCGGGTCGAGCGCGGCCGGAGGGAGCGCCCCGGACCGTCCGTTTTTGAAAGATTTCCATGATCGCCTAGTGGCCGCGCTGACGCAAAACGGAATCAGAGTGATAAGCCTCAAGGAACAGGCTTGGAGCCAGCGCTACGTTTTCTCGCGCGGATCGGACTTGGTCACGGTGGATATTTTCTACAATGGCAAGAACCAACTGACTCGGTTCATGCCGATCAATCCATCCCCTGACCCAACGCTGTCACTCGCCGAACTGCAGGATGATATCGTGACAGTACTGACAGTCGAGGTACACCCATGAGTTTCACCATTGCCAGTGCCCGCCGCAGAGGCACGGGCGGTGGTTGGAACCATCGCTCCAAAGAGGTCACCGAGCTGAGGAAAAGTGGTCAGCTTGAGGCAGCTTATGTGCTTTCAGTGGAGCGTACCGCCGATCCTGAGGCGGATGATTTTGACCGGGCCGCCTATGCGTGGTGCCTCATAGCGCTTGTGAAGCAGCACTCCGCCGACCACGATCGACAGATGCTCTCAGAATATCTGGACCATTTGCGGCGCGTCGAAGTCCCCGCCACAGATGGGATGTTGACCGAACACCGCGACAAGGCACTGGCTCTTGCGGACCCCGATCGGCGCGCCACACAGGCTGCGCGCAACCTGAGCAAGCAGGGTAAGCACGAGGAGGCCGCACGGATCTACGCCGACATTAATGCCAGCGGAAATTTGGAGCCGGACGACCGGAAGTCTTGGGGCTGGGAACTCTACCGGCTGATCAAAGGCGAGCTTGAAGGTAAGCAGGATGACGAACTCTCATCGCCAATCGTGCAGCGCGTAAAGAGGCATCTAAACACGTACCTGAAGCTGGGCGTTGGAGGCCCCGATCTACTGCACAGCCTCATGCTACGTCAGGCGTTGCGGCTGACAAAAGGGGACCACCTCAAAGTACTCCCCTTCCTTCGCCTCTGGAACCCGGGCCAATTCAGTGACGAAGATTTCACGCGGCAGACGGGAAAGGACGGTAAGATCTACCCTGCGCTCGTCGAGCAAGTGATCCAGACCGCAGCGTCCGAGGCCGCCGAAAGCGACCGCGCGGATGATCGCCATTTCATTTTGCCGCTTGTGCAGGATGCCATGAAGCGCTTCTCGGATAACATCTGGCTGAAGCTCAACCTTACAAAACTATTACGGGGTATGGGGCGCACTGATGAAGCCCTGACACTTGCCGTCGAATTTGCCCGGGAAAAGGCTTCGGAATACTGGGCGTGGGAACTGATCGGAGATCTGGTTCCGAACGATATCAATCTGAAGCGTTCGTGCTATGCCAAGGCACTGAGCTGTTCACAGGACGATGACTTCGTTGGCAAGGTCCGCGTCAAGTTTGCAGCCTTGCTGGAAGAAAGCCATCCTGCCGAGGCTCGTTTCGAGGTCGAACGGATGATGGCTCACCGGGCCCGCGCCGGGTACCAGATTCCGCGCGAAGCCTTGAGCCTTGCCGAAAGGCTTGCGGCTATCAGCCAGAACCCGACTGACCGCGCCTTCTATGGCGGGCTTAGCGATGCGGCAGAAGCTTTGCTCTTCTCTCACCTCCCATGGACTGATGCTTGCCTTGGGGACGTTTTCACTATCGATGCGCGGAATGGTCAGAAGCCTCGACGACGACGTCGGATCTATGTGAAGGGGAATCCACTCGCAATCGAACTGAGCCTGCCTGAGAACCATATAGACATCCGCGGACTGCCCGAAGGCACGCCGATCAAAGTGCAGTACGAAACCTCGAAGGCCGAGCCAGGGCGGGCAACAATTCATCGGATTTGCCCACGAGTTGACGGCAAGCCTATGGATATCGTGGCATCCAAAGTTGGTGTCATCGACCACATCAACCGGGAGAAGTCTCTGATCCATGTGGTCGTCGCCCGCGGCGTTGATGGCATCTGCACGATCTCGCTTTATCCTGGTAAAGCCAAGATCGGGGATGCCGTCGCGGTTCGCCTTGCCCAGCATCATTCCAAGAGCGGCGTACGCACGCGGATTGTTGAAATCGAGCCAACGGATCAAGCCCCTTCTTCGGATGTTTGTCGCCCGTTCTGTGATGCAACGAACGTGACACCGAACGGGTTGGGCTTCACACGTGGAGACATCTTCATTCCACCACACATGATCACTGCTGAAGGGATACAGGCTGGCGATCTTGTTGAGGGTATCGCTATTGCCAGTTTTGACAAGAAGCGCGGGAAATGGGGGATGAAGGCAATCCAGGCCAAGTCTATCGAACGAAATCACTTCGACTTCGGAAACCGAGACGATGAATGGTAATCGCCATCGTAAACAGCATGTCTGAAACTGATGCATCGCAACCTAGTGTTCGTCACCATACAAAAGATTCCCGTCATGGCATGGACGTCGCGCTATCCACAGGACGACATACTATTTGCAATCGGTAACAACCGTCTGACTCAGAACACTAGTGCACTGCTGTAATTCCATTGGGCATTCGATCAACACAGATATGATTACAATTACTCGACAAAGGAGGTTCAGCGTGACGGCCCAAATCCAAGAGAAAATTATCTACCAAGGCGAAAACCTCAAGATGTCTACCGAACCTCTGGAAGACTATTTTTCCAAGGGCGGCATTAGGCCGGAGTTCAAACGTTCCCACACAGCTTTGTGGCGCCGGTATATTGGTAGTTGGGAGATCGTGGATGATCGCCTGTATCTCACCGACTTGGGCGGATGGCTCGTGGATGGAACCAAGGTCGTTGTGGCAACTATCTTTCCCGGGTTCCCGGACAAGGTGTTCGCGCAATGGTATTCTGGAACGTTACATATCCCACAAGGCAAGTTGCTCAAATACGTTCACATGGGATATGGGAGCACATACGAGCGTGATTTGCTTTTGGAGGTGTTATCAGGGGTTGTGGTTGCAACGACGGTGCGGAGCAACGAAGGCGAAGCAATTGACGAAGATGATGATCTGCCTTTCTGATATTGATTTCTAGGCTGAGACGCGGCCTTGGTCCGGACTCTTCTCGCCAAGAATTCGTTAGAAGCGATGGGCACATCGCGCCCAACGCTTCCATACTGCTTCAATGATTTACCTCAAATGCAAAGCCTACCCGAAAGGCGAGTCATCAGAGTTGGATAGCGCAATTGTCGCGGAGCCCTTAAATCTGAGCTGTGGCACGTCGCGGGTACAATTTAGGGCTACGAGACAACCGGGAAGGTGACGAAGGGTGGCCTTACTTTTCACCGTTCTAGGCCTGCTGCTGATGTGTCATTCATGATGTCACTCGCCACATCCGAAACCGCCCCTGCCCTGTCACTTCGCGGATGAGACCGCGCGCTTCCATCCAGGCGAGGTTGCGCTGAACTGCGGCACGGCTCGAGCTCGTCACTGCCTCGGCCATCGGTGCGGATACAAGGGGCCACTCGGTCAACACTGCGCGCAAAGCGCGCGGAGTCTTGCCCGAGAGTGAGATCGTCTCGGTTTCTGCCCGCGCTGACCATACCTCGATATCGTCTAGGTGCCGCATTGCGGTCAAACATGCGGTCTCCATCCCTTCGAGCCAGCGCGACAGACGGTCAGCAGGCGGGCCACCAGCGCGCAGCCCCCCTGCCCCTCCGATGGCCAGCGGCGCAAAGACTGCGCCCTTGCCCTCGGTGACAGCGATCCGCGCGGCGGTGACTGCCGCTTCCATTCGATCGCCCTCCTGTCCGAGGCCCGCGAGGCTCCAGAGGTGAAAGCCCATGCAAGCACGGGTGATCGGGTGCAGCTCGGCGGCTTGCGCCGTCAGGTCCAGCCAACCGCCTGCGCGATCCGCAAACGGTTCGGCCTCATCGCCGAGGTTATCGGGGTCGCGGCGGTCAAGGAAGGCGGAAAGGTCCACCTCTGGTCCCGGCCCACCCGTCAGCCGTCGCACCGCCCAACCGACACGCGCTAGCGCGGCGGTGTCGTCCTGCACCCCGGACAGGCGCATGGAGATCCAGAGCGCCAGCCGATCCGGGCCGATGCGGTCACCCACAAACCAGCTGAGGTCTGCCGCCTCAATCAGGGCGAGCCTGTGCCGCCAGCCTTCCGGGCCGCGCTTCAGACGGTCGTCCAACGCACCGACCCGACCCGCGACGCGGGCAAGACGCGCGGCATGACCTGCCTCTGCTTTCCGCCAATCGTCGAGGACCTCGGCTTCACGCGGTTCGGCCCGTGGTCCGGGCGGCAGATAATCCGGCTCCTCTTCCATGGGACCGGGCAGGAACCAAAGATCGTCCTCGGACGACTGTTCCACCTCCTCAGCATCGAGGAAGAGAGCGTCCGATTCATTATGAAAGGCTGGTGCTTGAGGCTTCATATGTGCAAAATATCAGAATTATGCACCTTACCCAAGGGTTTTGTCAGAGTGCGCCCACGCTCCTTATATAGCACGCGCCGGCGATGGTCGGCGAGAATTCTCCGATCGCACTCAGCATATGGAAACCAAGGGTTTTCTGATGAGCAGCGCCACAGAACGCACCCTTGCGTCCGTTTACAAACGGTCGTTTATTAGTGCTACCTGAAACTGCAAAAAGCCTGTTTTGATGCCTTTAATCGGCTATGCCCGCGTTTCGACCGAGGAGCAGACCCCCCTGCCCCAGTCGCAGGCCCTTAAATCCGCAGGCTGCATCGAGATCCATGAAGAACAGGCCTCTGGCGGAAATCGCGCGCGGCCAGTGCTGGCGCGGGTGCTGGAACGGATTGGCAAGGGCGATACGCTGGTAGTCGTGCGCATTGATCGTCTGGCGCGGTCGCTTTCGCATCTACTCGAGGTGATCGAGCGGCTTGAGGCGAAAGGCGCTTTCTTTCGCTCGATTGAGGATCCGATTGATACCGCATCCCCTCAGGGCAAGTTCACGCTGCAGGTCCTGGGCGCTGCGGCGGAGTTTGAGCGCGCCCTGATCCGGGAACGCACCAAGGCCGGGCTTACCAGCGCGCGCACCAAGGGCCGCGTGGGCGGGAATCCTGGGCTGCGAGCCAGGGATCCGGCCGCTCTTCGCAAGGTGCGGCTCGCGCGACAGGACGGATACATGGAGCGGCTGAACGAGACGGCGCAAGATTGGGTGCCCCATGTGCGCCGCCTTCGCCCCGACATGGCTTGGGAAGACGTGCTGCGCATCGTCAATGGCCCCTTACCCGAGGCCAGACGCTGGACGCAAAGCCGCCTGCTGCGCGCCGTTAAGACTTATGTACGGGATGGTTTTTTACCCGCAGAGGTGCTGCACCGTGCCGGACGTCGCGAAACTGACGACCGCCTGCCCGCCATCGTCGCCGCCATCAAGGGCGCGGATCCAGACGTCACCCTTCAGGCGATCTGTGATCGGCTGCTGGAGATGCGCGAACGTACCCCGCGTGGTCGCACGAGCTGGCAGCCGTCATCGGTCAAGATGCTATTGGAGCGGGCCGAGAAACTGGGGTTGCTTGAGTGACCTTTGGGAATCAGATTCGCTC
>Ga0307930_1003074_pt1 | contig 12421 bp, 12 predicted proteins | sample OrgLakmetageno46_FD_203161 | JGI IMG/M metagenome (GOLD analysis project Ga0307930, IMG submission 203161) | Saline water microbial communities from Organic Lake, Antarctica - #46 | ecosystem: Environmental > Aquatic > Non-marine Saline and Alkaline > Saline | place: Antarctica: Organic Lake... | reverse complement strand
ACTCTCATCAAAACTCTTTTGCCACTTTCCACAATCTCCAGCACAGAAACCCAGCCTGTAGGCACAGCCACTGCCATTCTCTCTCAAGCAAGGAAGAACAAACCTGCCTCTTTGGTTCTTAGAACCTTCGTTCTCGAGAACTCGAACTTGACAAATCCAAATGGTGCAGAAGCCAATGCTGCGGGCAACAAAGTGTTTGCGCACGTGAATTCGCAAATGGAAAGTGCGTTGAGAGCAGGAAATATAACCCTTGCAGCCCCCCCCTAAAGTCGGCACTATTCATGATACAAGTTTTGAAACCCGACATAGGTCTCTTCTATGTCTGTTTCTGCATTGCGGAGAGCGCGCCGGCTCCGCTTCATGGGCGCGTCGGGCCAAAAACCTCCGCATGTTCACTGGCGTAGCCCGTGTGCCGCACCGAGATGGCTCTAGCTGTGATTTGCTGACATCAAAAGGCAGCTACGATACGAACTTCAATCAGCCTGCGCGGCCTTGCGCTGCAGTAGGGTGGGCCATACTGAAAAGTCGTTTTCGAGAATCTACTACTAGGGGAAGTTTTTCGCATCTTTCTCGAAGGCATGACCGGTGTTGGTATCTACTCTGGGAAGTTTTCCTAGTTCTACCTGCTTTTCTTGTCACGCACGTGCATACTTATTTCTGCCCGCAGCAATGGGAAATTCTATATGTGACTTCATTAATGTCTTATTTGAGGTTGATTCTAAAGTAAGCTTGATTGACTCTATATTACTGCCTTGGCAAATCTTCGCGTCATATGAACATATGCACATCCAGCGTCCCTCTTGAGCACTTAACACAACTTAATGATAAATCTGGCTCTTGCGCACGATTAGTTCATGAGTGTATGTCTGGTAGTCTACATAGTCTAGTTAATACTCTGCTAAAACAAAGAAAGACAAGTACTCGGCAGTCACAGAGGCGAATGAGGAATGCACTTGAGCTGCATATGTATGACATTGAATTTGTGACCTGAAGCCCTTTCACAACAGCGCATGCCCCTATGAGCTTGTGCTTGATCGACAATTATTCCCACTGTTCTACTTATTCGCATCCAACGTTTCCACGCCAGCTTCGCTGCCTGCCATCCATAGTAATACGCGATTCCATGTACCCCTTGAAATTAAAATTGCGTCTTAACATGTGCAGCGGCCTCTGGAGACCTCATTAAGAGTGAATGCAATCAATTCGTGAGCTCATTCAACTAGGACACGATAATCCTTCGATCAGGCAGCCATGCTCGCAACATCGGCTTCTGTTTCTTTTTTCGGGTTAGTATAAGTTCGAGTTCTGGTTCCCTCCTCCTTAGGATATGGAAGCGTGACATTCTAGACTGCTATGACCTCTTTCACGACCGCTCTAATGAGATGGCGGATATTGTAAATGATACCACATATAATACCATATCCTAGTACCGTAGAGTTATTGGGGTTTTGATGGGAATTAAGTAGTGGTGTGGTAGTTGGTATGGGTTGGTAATATCTATCAGTGCCGCCACAACATCTAACATAATTGCTTAAGGTACATTCTATCTTGAAGCAAATGGCAGTAGAGGAGCGTAATGTTGAAAAAAAATCAAACTGGGCCGAGTATCCATTTGCGAAAAAAATATGAATCCATTTAGTTAATTACAATTTACCATTCACTCATCAAGTTTCTGGTGGAAGCAGCCTGCTGTCAAATTTGAGTCAGTCTTATGTCGCCACTTGTGCACGTCCTTCCCAGAAGCAGTCAAACTTCTTGAAATGCCTTCAAAGGAAAGCACTTTCTCCAGCGATTGACTCCAATGTCATCTGCATGCGCCCAATCGGCCAAGAGTGTGCCACCCAGCCTACCAGGGCATACGCGCAATGTGGCCAGTCTAGTCTAGTCTAGTCTAGTTAATACTCTCCCCAAAAACAAAGAAAGGCAAGTACACAGCAGTCACAGAGGCACATAAAAAATGCACTTGAGCTGCAAATGCGCTAGCAAATTCGCTCCAGAAGGCCAATTAAGGCTCCAACTGGCGCCTTTCCTCCGAACAAGTCGGCGGGACTGAGCCCAAGGAAGAATCTGATTATGATGGTGGCTGACGATGTCTAAAATCTTCGATCGGTGAAAGAGAGTCAAGGAAGTAGAGGGTGGCACTGCAGCGAAAAGCATGATGGAGATGCACAAAGCACATAATACGAGCTCGTTATGCAAACTTCGAAGTCGCACGATTCTACCTTCACGCAAGGATCAAGCTTCGTGACCGCACTGTAATGTAGGCAAGTGAAGAACAATACCCTCAACTTTCTTGAGGATATATTTGACAGTGGGAACATAGGCGGCACCATACTCCATAAAATTCCAAACCAGTCTCTGAAGGACTCCGAGGATACCCCTCAGAACCCGTCGCCGACGGCATCCACTAGTAAGATAAATATCTGATGTGGATGTGTTATGATGTATTGTACCTATCAGCTTGGACTTCTCAGAGCGGGCTATTACGCATCACCACCATAACTACACGCTCGAAGATGTTAAATGCAGGGGTATCTATTAGGTACCTAATTATTGGCCCAAGTAGTCGAAAAAATTTGAGGGAGATGGACCGGGATAAGCAGAGCAGCAAGCACACGTTTGGTGCTTTGAGCGATCCAACCAACAAGTTTGTGGATGGTTGGATGGCCTCACATCGGGTTATTCTGGTCCAGCTCCCGGATGATTCCTCCTTAGCGGGGAATGGGAATAGTAACTGTTCTTCTCGTTTCTCGTCTTCGTCTTTTCTTCTCGTCTTGGCTCTGCGCCTAACTGCGGTTTCCGGCGCATCACTTGCTCAGCTGTCTTACGCGGCCCACGCCGCTACTCCAGCTGTGCGGCCAAATTTCTAGCTAGCTCCTTTGGGTCAGCATAAAAAAGATTACAGGGGCCGGAAATAGAGGGTCAAGAGGGCATAACTCGAACCCGAACTACTTAATGCAGACCCGAATGGCACAGAAGTCAATTCTGCGGGCAGAAGTATGAAGTCAAAATCGTAAGGATGATGGTGTGTAGAGGACCTGCTGATTAAATTATTTTGAAACCAGACTGAAATCGCTTGTGTGTCTGTTTCTGCGTTGAAGAGAGCAGGGCCAAAACGAGGAACACAGAATAACTTAAGGAAGTAGAAAATCCAGGGGGCTATAATCACTTCCATGGCCACACGGGCATTCGTGCCTGATTAGCTACCTAATTTGAGCTGTTTTGCTTTTTCATCTCTACCTGTTGGCATTCTAATTCCGGCCCCTCGGTGCCTGTCTAAGAAAATCTGGTGGGGGGCTCAGAAAATCTAAGCTATACACCTACAGACCATGATATTGAGATGTCTAGAGGAGCCCGTTCTTCGACATCCCGAGAGTTGTGCTAGAAAGTATTGCCCATCCGTGGAGAAGTCTCGCGCTTTCCCACATTTCCATGTTGCACAAAAGTATAATAATAGTACAACTTTTTTTCTGAGCCTCCCGACGGGGGACTGAACTTTCTTAGTAAGTAACAGACACAACCTACTTATTATACTCCATTCGCCTGGGCGGCTTCAACACACCCCGCAGCGGCCCCAGCCACACCAACTGCCGGAGCAAATAGAACGAGGGAGCCACTTACGGTAGCTACATGGACCCCGAGCCTGCTTCCGAGCCGAGCATGGGGTTTGGGGTTTCCAGTTTCTGATTTCCAGTGATGCCGCCTTGACGGTGCCCTCCCCTGTACATACAGATACTGCCACTGTCAATAGTCTACCTCTCTGGGGAGGCGCGATAATATTTCAGAAGAATACGGTACTTTTGGTCTCAATTTAAGACAGGCTTTCCTCTAGCTGCTTTTGTATATCCTCTCTATTAATTGTTGTTTCGTTCGTGGTTCGTTTGTACGTGGTTCGTTCGTGTCCGCCCTTTTTACACTTGCAGTATAGTAGTACTAATACTGAACCAAAAGCGGGCCACGGACCATGGGTACAAGAAGGGACACGCACCACGGGCACTACACGACGGGGCACTCAACCACGGGCACCTCAAGGCCACAAGCATAGTAGGTGCGACGAACTCAGACCTACTGTCCTACGTACTGTGTGTGCCGCAGCAAATCAACTGCGCCTGAACCGCGCATCGCGCGGGCATCTGAACTTGTTCGTCACTTCGTCACATAAGTACAGGGCTGATTCGTTCCAACCAAAAGTTTTGGGACTTTCGTTTCTTTTCTGCTGTAGGGTTGATAAAAATAAGTATTACTTATATATGCAAATTTTTGTGGCCAAATAAGTAATTTTATAGGTAAATAAGTAACATATTTTTCGAATTTTCCTGAAAAATGGGACTCTGAAAAAACGGTATTCTAAAAATGGTACTTTCTCGCCCTAATATACGGTATATACCACCGTATTTACCGTATTTACTTAATTATTTACTTATTTGGGTCAAAACTGTTACTTATTTTTACGAACCCTATTCTGCTGTGACATCAAGTATGATTGCTAGCTTCTAGCTTGCCTCTCGACCATCAGGGAGCGCCCTTCACCACGCCATAGCAATACTATAGTCTCCTTCAAAATCTTCGACATCAATTAAACTTGACCGAAGCTGTGCCTCGCGGTGTTCTAGCTGTCCGAAGCCCTTGAATAATTCTAACTTTGCGGAATGACACGCACACATCCTGGAAGTCAGCATACTCGAAATTCCTGCTCGAAAGCAAGACGACGGCAACCCATGAAGCAGTTAGAAGCTTATTCTGCCATGAAATTATTAATTTGAGCCTCGTGGAGTCAATCATTGCGAAAATGTGCTCTCAACCCCATTTATCTCAGTTGTAGGTCAACTGCTTGTAATCGGGGAGATCAGGGCCCACGGCGGAAAAAATCGATATCTCGACTAGGCTTCAAAATAGTGGATTTCCACATCAATGGCGCATGATAAGATTATTATCTATACATCGAGCCAAAGAACAGCTCAATCGGCCCGCATGGTCCTGAGTTAGACAAAAACAAAGTGAATCGCCTCCAAGAGCCACCTCGGCCGGGTCGGCCGTGAATCACCAACAGCTGCTAGCAATACGCGCCCTTCTCACTTCGCAGGCGTAAAAATGCGATAGCATCCTTCCTTTATATTCAATAGACAAATGCTTCAGCCATTGTGCTGGCAAATACTCCTGTCAAGGTGGTCAAATCGCCCATCTATGGTGTAATGCCTCTCCATTGGCCAGATCGGGGTGAGGTGGGCCCACGGCGGAAAAAATCGATATCTCGACTAGGCTTCGAAAATAGTGGATTTCCACATCAATGGCGCATGATAAGGTTATTATCTATACATCGAGCCAAAGAACAGTTCAATCGGCCCGCATGGCCCTGAGTTAGGGCTAGGCAAAGTCAGCCTCGGTTGGATCGAGTCAGCCCTGTAAGTTAATTACATACATTTTCCTCGTTCCTCGTTCCTCGTTACCAGAAATTCAGAAACGCACTGCCTGCCTGCCTGCCGCCTGCCTCGCGAGAGCGAGAAACAACCGCACCGGCGCGCACTTGAAGCAAGAGGGCCACAAATGGCGATACCGCTTAAATCGGGATTGCTTGATCGCAAGAGCGCCACTGACCTAGGGAATCCATCCGGAACCCTGGGGCGCTCCTTGAGCATGCTGTCAATGACATCATCCCCGCGCAAAAAGCCGCAAAGATTCTTGGCTCTCTATGATCACGAGCTCCAGGTAATTCGAAATGTTGAAGGCCGCACGCAATTATCTTTCAATTTGAACAAAAATTTAGCATTGGATTCATTTGCAAGAGTGCGCTTCATCGGTGATGCTGTCCTTACGCAAAGCTAGTCCGACAATCTAATGAGCTACACCCTACTTGACATCCCGTAGATCTTCGACGAGGATCCAGCAGCGAACAAGGACAAGACAGTGGTGATGTCGAGTTGCGTGCCATGTGATCGACTTCAAGTTGGGGTGGATGAAGTGGAAAACCCGCTTTGTTTTTGGGTGGCTGCCTCAAGTGTATCGGATGGAGTTGTGGAAAAGGCTGAAGGCGTTCCGTCGGGACGGGGCAAGAAGGCGGATCCGTTGCTTCTTGAGGATAGACTAAGCCTCACGGCGTCCACGGCGGCTGAAGTCGAGGAGTGGATTGAAGCACTCGCCAGCGCCAGCCTGCGCGTTCGGCCGTGGCCTGCTGGGGACCCGAAAAGCTACATGCGGCACGTCATAGTGCAGGGGACACTGCACGCGATGGCGCTCGCTGGGGATGCTTTCGCGCTTCTTGGCATCTTACACCCCGGAGATGCTTCACCTGTGCAGCAGCATTCGGCTGGGACGAGCACTTTAGCGGCAGCATGTGCCGTAGATGCGCTGGGGCGGTCAGCCCTACACTGCGCGGCTGCGGCTGGTCATTTGCAGTGCGTGCGCCTTCTCCTGGACGCTGGCGCCGACGCTGGTCTCGCTGATGACGTGGCACTTGAGACGCCCTTGCACGCGGCTTGCTCGGCCACTGCCAGTGGTGCTAGCCCCAAAGCCCCCGGGTCCGCAGCAGCGGTGGCTCGGCTCCTCTTGGCCTCTGGCTCGCGCCTTGATGCATCAGCCTGCAACCAGATGGGCCAATCCCCCCTAGAAGTGGCCCTCACCAGCGGGCACACAGACCGCGAAACCGCGGCCCTAGTAGCGACCTTGTGCCCCGCCGGTGCTGACGCTAGCGACGCTTTGAAGTTTCTCGTGGCAAGATCGGATGCATCCTCACCTCCGGCTCCTGCTGCTGCTGCTGCAACTACCGGTAGGAGTAGCAATGAGTCGCCGTCTTATCAACTTGCGCTAGGGCCTTTGACATTGAAAGCACTGTTGCGACATGGAGCAAAACCTAATTTACCTGTGACGAACGACAGCGACCCTTCAACACGAGCACTGTCACCAGTAGAGCAACTGCTGCAGATCCTCTTGCAGAATCCGCCTTTTGAAGTAGTAGGCGTGAAGGCAGACGGTAAGACAACAACGAACGAGGTGGGACCTAATGGTGAAGATGAAGAAGGCACCGCCTCAAGTGAGTTCGTGTGGGAATGCCTGGAAGCACTCGCAGGTGCTGGCGCGCGCCTGCCTCCTCCTTCGGCTTCGACTGCTTCGTCGGCTGCCTCCAGTACCAAAGGGTCATCGTTGCAGAAATGGAGCGACACCTTACAGGGACCTGCTTTAAATAAAGTAATCCAGGCTTACGATGTGTGGACAGCTGACAACTCAGCAGCGCGCCGTGGGACTGTCATGGCGCATAAAGCAGGGTGCGTTGCTCTCGTCAATGTGCTTCCTCTCTCTTATCGTATGTTATGCCAGCGCATATGTCAATGTGTTGTTTTGTCGTAAATGGATTGAAACACGCTTCACTTCATGCCCCTTTACTCGCAGCATTTTTTAGAAGAATTGTTATTTTTTCTCCAGCTTTTCTTTACCTTCATGTTTCGATGCTGGAGTAAACACATTTGAAGTCTTCGCTCGCCTCTTGATCTCCTCCTCCTCATGTTTCTATCCTTCTTCATGTTTAACAACCTTTTCTCGTACAGGTGGGTCCCCAACAAAGATTCGGCCACCTGCCTGCACTGCCCCGCGAAATTCAGCATGCTCCACCGCCGGCACCACTGCCGCTTCTGCGCTGAACTCGTGTGTGGTCCTTGCTCTACGAAGCAACTCGCCCTCGCGGGGGAGTCTGGGCAGCGCGCGTGTGACCGGTGAGACAAAAAAACAGCACCAGGAAGCAAAATAGGTTGATACGATCTTCTTGCATGAAATATGTTTGTCGTAGCTCTCTTTCCGCTGAACCGTCACAACTGTTGACGCACATTTGCATGACAATTCACTGGTCTTCCTCTGCAAATACATGTATGCATTAGGTGCTTCAACCGTGAAAGCGAAGCTCCAGTGGTGGCGGCCGTCGACGTTCTGTCTCCTGAAGCTACATCACTCGCAGCAAATCAGGATAGTCCCATTGAGAGCCCTCTGCTGCACAGAACTGGAGCAAGCGGTACTTGCGATGATTCTAGCGGCAATCCAAGCTCAACAGCAACAAGAGGGCAAACTGGGGATGGCACAGTGGCTACAAGTGCCTTGGCACGCGCTACGAGTGCCTTGGCTGCAAATCGCGAGCAATTACAGGAGACAGGAGACAAAGCTAGTGCCCTGCACAACGCAGCAGCCAACTATGGCAGCCTTGCTGCTCAACTAAAAGACCAGGCCAAAAGCAAAAACAACAAGTCAATGTTTTGGTAGATCGTCTCCTATGTCACGACTTCACTTTGTGTTGTCTTGTCTTGTGTGTTGCTTTGTCCAAGTGAAAAGTAGCATCGAAGGTGCTTTTTCCCACCCGCCCCTGTGTACTCCTATATCAGTATCTTAACTAAGTGCACCACTTGGTCGGTAATATCGGATTGCATTAGCGGAAATATACTTGCTTCTGTCTCCATATCCCGAACCAGCTCCTCTACAAATAATCGGCGTAGCGGCTTAGAACTTTTCTCAGTGGTTAAATGTTAATCGTAATGCGCCGTGATGGCTCCCCGCTCCCCACGCCCCACGGTCCCCCCGACCGACGTACTGGCCTTACGGCTGGGCAACAGGAATTCTATAACACTCCTCGCTTCTGCTTCTGGTCATGATGGTACAAATTTATGTGATGTATACTGCTACTGCTCAAAGTCTGACCTGACTTTAAACTTTTAAGTCTCCCGTGCAAGTCTAGTCTTTATCCCTATCCCTAGGTATGGAGGCAAACCTCCAGATGCCTGATGGCTGAAGGACACCTCGAGAGTCAATGATTACAATTTCATTACGCAAAAGGACACTCAGCCCAGTCAGACTTGTTCTGAAGGTTACATTTTTCTGTTGCTATATGCCACAGTGGTGTTTCTTTGTATTTTTGGGGAGTGTTAACTAGACTAGATCAGAGGCACAGAGCGCAGAGTAACGAAATAGAGAGTACAGTAGTACATAATGAAGAGCGAAGTCAGGATTTCAGAAAGGGAGATTATACAATAGATGACCCCCTGTCCCTGAGGCTGAGGGCTGAGGGCCGAACACGGAAAACCGACCGTTTTCTACTTTCTACCCTACCGAAAGCCGTATTATGAAAAAATTGTATTGAAAGTTACTGTCTACTTTAGTTCCGAAGAGCTAGGGTAGCAATAGATCTTCCTAGCTATAATAGAGGTGAGCGCCGCGCGCAACTAATGGCGGCGCAGCTGTCTTTATAATAGAAGCTAGAAGGTCACGAATGCATTTGTTCTTGTTAAAAAGCATGCACGCTAGCCCGAGTTCTAAGACTTCCTCTGTCGTTCATTATAGGGTTGTTCTGCACAGTTTTATGATTCAAAGCTCAACTCGTTATCTATCTGATACGATACAGACATATACTTGTCAAGCTGCTGCATGGTGCGCATGGTAGCCGTCCCTGAGTTAAAAATGTACTGCACCGCCTCGCAAACTTCTGTTTTCGAGGTTTCGTCTCCAGATGACAAGGCCAAGAGTGAGTTCTCATCAATACATTTCGCGTACGAGTCGATAGCATTCCAAAAATCCATCGGATGATCTAAGCAGCCACAGTTGTGTGTTAATACGTTAACAAAGTAGATTTCATTTTGATAAACAAACTACATACATTGTTTAGCACCCTTCTTATCACGATACTAGGGTATCCATACCAAACATTCCAATGACACGCAAATGCCTCTAGTGCAGATACTTACGGCGGCACTCGCGGAGTTAATACTGCTGTTCGAAGCGTCCTCTCGCTACTTTGAGGCGCTCGTTACATTCGCAACCCTCTAGCTTCTATCAAGACAGCTGTGCCATTATTTGCGCGCGGTGCTTACCTTTATTCTAGGTTGGTAGAGATTTCTACCCTAGCTCTTTCGGAACTAAGCTTAGCTTCCTGTAAAATTTTTCAAAAATATTGTAGGCAACCCATCTAGAGAACCGGCAAATCGGTGAGATTTGGATTTTGGCTCTAGCTTGCACACATTGTAGCCCACGCCGAGCTCCATCGATACGGCTTTTCAGAGCCAAATCCATTGAAATGGCGAAGAATTACACGCAACTGCGCTCTGAGAGCGCCGCCGAGGCCGCCTCGTTGTTGGACTTCGACAAGTTGGCGCGGGCCGCGACGACAACGTGGTCATGCACAGCTTCGTCGTACTAGACCGCCGGTGCCTCGCGGATGCGCTAGCGTCGCTGTTCGCTTAATAGAGCTACAACAGAAACTCTCAGATCAATAGTTCTGCGGCATTGTGGTCGGGCCATACCCAGTTCGGACAGTGCACACTAAAAGTCGATTATCTCGAAAACAGTTTGTCTCTAGCCGATTTTCTATATGGGCTGCCCACAATATACGGCTTTCAGATTTCGGAGGGGTCGGTTTTTCGCGTTTGGCCATCTCCCTGTAACCTATAACTACAGAACCCATCTCAGGAACTCCGAGAAGAAAGCTCATCTCAGTGTCTCAGTGTCTCAACAAGGGTTTGGTCTCGAAGCTCGCAGCTCCCTACTCCCTTCCTCCGCCTCCACAGCAGCACGCTCATTAACTCACAAGAAAATTACTGTACTCTACCTAGCGGGGGCTTAGTCAAAAAATTATGCAGGCCTCGTATTCACGCTCCAAGGGTGGTAAGTTGCAACGTCGCCTTGCTTATTAGCCCCGTTCTGTTTTGTCTAGCTACAGTAGTAAAATGAACTAAAATTACGCTTCGAAAGAAATCGGACATAACTAGAGTTGTAGCGGTGGTGTACACGCGACTTGTGCTCACAGACGGTTTATTTTCTAATGTAGGGCCAGAGCGCTTGAATCGTGGCGGCCCGCGCATGGACGCGCTTCAAATGAACTCATCGTTGCCACTAGGAGGGGCAAGCTTCGAGGAGGGCGGAATGTACTTAGACGACGACAGAGAGTCTCAAGCTGACGGAAAGAAGATTATCCACAAAGATTTCTTCAACAGTGAGTTCACGATTGGTCTGATGAGTAGGTGAACGTTGAGTATTCGTTAGACTAATTGATGCTCATGTCTGCTTCTGTTGCAACCGAATTTCTTTCCCCTTCCCTGCTGCAGATTTCAAAGACGACTTCGACGACAGTGATTTAGCGTAGAGGGCATGATTTTGGGAGCTAAAGCATTTCAAAAGCTTTGGCTGTATGAGAGTTGATTTGACCCTGGGAGTGTTCCAAAACGGTACATTGGGTACGCGCGCTCGAAGTGGACAAATAGGTTGAGAGATTCATGAAGGGCAGGCTAGATATTATGCTCGATTTCATCTTATGCAATTGCGTATAGAATTGGTGCAATAAGTTCTCTCGGACGCTCCAAGAAATACGCCCCGAGCAAGCGCATAGAATTCTCAGAAGTAAAAGTGCGCATATTCGGGAAATGCAGCGTGCAGCCCGAATAGTATACTCATACTCCAAGCTCCAAGCTCCAAGAGCACAAAAAGACAAAGATTCGAGATCCAAAGATGGGGTAGTTGCAGGGTAGCTAAGGCTGGCTCGGAGAGAAGAATAGGATGGTGTGCCTCAAACCAAATCCAATGGCCTATTTGGTTCTCTTCCAGATTAGTGTAGTGCTATGTATTACGTAGAAATATTGGATGAATAGTCCTCCTTCAATTTTCATGCCTAGCCTGCCTAGTGCCTAGTTGAATATACTTGGAATGTAATCCCCTGACATAGCGACGAAAGACGAGGGTCAAACAATGGGAATTATAGAATATTCGCAAAGGGCGTGTACGTGGCACCTTTGGACTGAAATTTCGTCTTTCTTGGACATTGTTCATCCGAACTATAGGCGGTAGGGCCGATTTGCTCCGTCGTACACTAAGTCCAGGCTACATATTTTTGCCATAGCTAGGCATTGGCTGAATTTTCTTCTCAGATGACGGGCGCCACTAAAATACACATGTGTAGTGTAGGTGCAAGCATAAATGTTAACACGTCATCGACCACATTCCGCTATCTGTTGGCGTGCAATATTTGATCGAAAACATTATCTGACATCTGACGTGCAATAGAGAGAATTGAACAAATCAAACAGGTGCATCCGCATATTCCATCCTTCTTATATGTTGCATACCACGGCTCTGACTGTTCCACGTAGTTATATTGTCCTTGTTTCTCCATGATGGTATCTTTTTCTTTCACTCAAAAGGATGACTCTAAGGCATATCTCAGCGTCGATTGCATTGATCCAGTCGACAAAACAATTAGTTGTATTCTACGAAGATCAAGCCTTTTCGCATCGCTTTTAGGGTACTGTGACATCTACGGTCCCAAGATATGGACATCTACGGTCAAATGGGTTTGATTGGTTGAAGGTGTTTCTGCAGAAAAACAGAAAGAAGGGGACTCTGATGACTTCGTGGTACACGTTGTGCGGCTCTGCTTAAACGCTTATTCTAAGGGGCGCCAGCA
>Ga0307930_1003073_pt1 | contig 12428 bp, 10 predicted proteins | sample OrgLakmetageno46_FD_203161 | JGI IMG/M metagenome (GOLD analysis project Ga0307930, IMG submission 203161) | Saline water microbial communities from Organic Lake, Antarctica - #46 | ecosystem: Environmental > Aquatic > Non-marine Saline and Alkaline > Saline | place: Antarctica: Organic Lake... | reverse complement strand
CTGCTAGTTACTTCCCACTTTCTTGATGTTAATATGCCAGTGCCATGGCGATGCTAGAATGCGCGGAGTTCAAACGTCGAGACGCCGAGCTTCTCTCAGTTGTCATGGAGCGCCTCGTGAAGAGTTTCTTGCCTTTTAATCGAAGCCAATGGACTCGAGTGCTGCCACCAGGCCGAGGCACAGGGGGTAAAGCATCAACACGAAGCACGCGGAAAAAAGGGTTTGGGTTTCTTGCGTCGAGGCAATCGCCACGCCAATCTGGCACACCACAATCGCCACCGTTTCGGCCGAAAACTCCCACGCAAGGCCCCGTGCACAAAAAAAAGGCAAGAAGAAACTCAAAGTCAAGAAGAATAATGACGCAATATCAGGGTATCAAAAAGAGGCCTCTATCCAAGGGCCATGTTGATAGACTGCATCAACAGCTGGTGCAACTCCGATAACTTAAAAGCAAATACCTGGAAGTAGATCAAGGCCATGAATATGGACAGGCAGAAGGTGTTGTTCATGCACGCAGCCCCCTGTAGCGCTTGGAGCGAGATGAAGATGGACGCCGGGGTCTTCTTGAGGGCGTAGGAGTAGGACGCAATGAGCTCGGAAGCATTGAAGGCGAGGGGCGCGATCACGAAGGCCACGTAAAACGACGAAATACCCGTGCGCTTCCCCACCTCTGCGCGCACCAGTTCACACAATTTGGCGCTGAGAGGTGAAGCTGCCACAAAACGGGTGAGAGAACAAATTGGTGCTAATTGTTTGCAAAAAAATAGAGATAGATGGAAAAGTTGTGACTCTACTCATGACACATGAGCGAAAACCATAAGTGAAAGCTAGTAGCAAGTCACATGACCGCCCAGCACGTCAGTCATCGGATCGGAAAACAGCACCACCAGCGCGGTGCCCAGAAACATGGTCGACAATGACATCGAGAGCAAGCGCCGCTGTTGTTCGGCAGGATCCAGACCGGCGAGCTCCTCGGGCATTTCCTCTTCGTCGTCGTCGTCGTCGCCTTCTTCGTCGTCGTTCGTGAGCTCGGCGTTCTTCAGCTTGACCACCTCGCTTTCTGCCTTGAAGTCGCTGCGGTTCGACTGGTCCCACAAGTACTGCACCGTGCCCATGATGAACTACTCTATGTCCACCATCCCGTTCCCGTCCTGGTCGAACTGCTTGAAGATGGCGGCAATTGCCTCGGGGGATAAGTTTTCGCTCATGGAGATGAACATTTTGAACTCCGCTGTCTTGGCCTGGCTTCACCAACTTGCGCCAAAAAGTCTTGATGGTCGCCGAAAAACAGCCTTGAGCGTGCTGATACAACTTAGTCCAGATGTTGTTGCCAGCAGTCGAGACGGCGCTGGAACCGGAACCTGTATAGGTGTAGGAGGGAGAGCAGAGAGCAGTAAGAAAGTGCTACGATGACCTTGAAATCAGACGAGAGGAATGAAAGAGCTTAGACTGCCAGAGTAAAGGAACTTATACTAGAGTTGCTTTATTCCGCCGCCACCATTTTCACGGCATTTGTATCAGCGCGTGCTCGGATAAGGAACTACACAATGACCATGCAGCCGTCATGCAATGCAATTGTGAGGACAGCGTAACCATGCTATTTTTAAATTCAGAAGGAACACATAATGCGAAAGAACGATACAAGACGATTAACAGGTATCAAGGAGAGTCCAAATTCAAATGTTGGAGATGACATGAGAGGCGCCACAAACAGGAGACGCGAGGATTTTACAAGAAAATGAGGTTTGAAGCTGAAATTCCATAGGCTTCCCAGAAAAAATCTCCTGGAGACACTTGGCAGAACTAGAAAGACTTGCACCTGCTCGCCTCAGTGTTTGAGTTGATCGCATACTGCATCCGTGGCCACGTTTGCCAGCGGCTTCTCGGCGACACTCGTGCTTGCAAAGCGCAAATCACGAAAGCCGGGCTCGTCCTCACGCTTACATTAAGCTAGCTACTCAAACTAGGCTAGGGAGCCATGCAGGTACCGTAGGGTGAGTAACGCCACAAATTAGCTACTCGTAACTTCCAGCAATGGCAGCTAAGCACATGTATTTATTGTTGTAGCAACTGCTCGAGACAACTTCCGCAGCCGTCCGTCACGCCGGCACATTTTTCTCGTCATTTCACACAGCATTATTAGCACACGGTCTATAGTCTAAAAGCTGCCATCAATCACAGTGGTTTCGCAACGTCACAACGTCACAACTGCTAAACAACACGTCACACAAACGGATCTTTTTGTGCATTCCGCGAACTCTCTCATTCTCTCATCACAGCCGTCACAGCCCTGATCTGAGTCCGAATGCTATAGCCAAATAGTATTGCGCCGAACGGTTTGACGTGGTGCTAGCTGCTTCTAGTGCTTTCATATAGAGAAGAAATTGGGGCTTTTCGCTACCCGACGTTCCTTCGATTTTTCTACTAAGTACTACTTATTAGCTTTTTGAAAAATATATTATTTATTGCCTAACTGTGCAACCTCGTTCTCCCCCTTCTTCTGCAGCAGTTTGCCACTCAACCTTATATAATCGAAGGGGCCATAGATGTCGAGTGAGAACAAATTAGAGGCTATCGCCTTATTTACTGCATTGACGGGAGAGAACGCTGTCATAGCTGAGCAATACCTCGAAGCTTGTGATTACGATGTCACAGAGGTTTGGTTAAAGCGCACTTCAAATAACTCTTTTGACTCCTAGCTAGAGTTTGCACGAAACGTACGTGCTGCTCCGTAACACCGATTTTCGAAAAATCCATTGTAAATCTACTTTACTTTGTGACTGATGCTAGGCGTTCAACACCTTTTCGGCTGTTGGGCCGCCTACGGCCGAGATGCCAAGCACTCAAACCTTCGGTGCAGGGGCCTCCACGTCTTCTGCTTCGCCTCTTCCCGAAGCCTACGACCAAGAGGCTGCCGATGCTGCTATGGCGGCTGCGCTAGCTGAGGACGACAAAGCATCTGGCTACGAGTACAGCAACGGAGCATCTGGCGCTGGCGGCGTGCGCTCCAACGAAAGAATCGTTACCTCTGGCTTCTCATCTTTTACGAAGCAGCAGCAGGCGGCGGCGCGGCCCTCGCCGAGGTCTACAGGGGGCAGAGGAGCTCACCGGGACGCGAGCCGGGACCAGAAGGTGGCGTACGAGGCCCAGCACGGGATGCGCGCCCCCGAGGACTACAAGACGGCGCGGATGGTGGACTCCTTCGACGGTCCGCCCTTCGGCCTCCCGCCGCTTCCCCGGCAGTTCCCAGGGTTCCGAGGGGGCAGCCTGCATTCCGGCGACGGTGGCGGCCTAGGGGGACCCGGCCTTGCCTCTGCCAACGACCTCGAAAGAGCGCTGCTGGGTGCCGGCCTAGGAGGCGGAGGCGGTCTTATGATGGGCGGTATGATGGGGCCTTCGCCGCTAGTGGTAGACGTGCCGGATTCCGAGTGGATGTTCCCCCTCCCCAAGGGGGCCAAGCAGCTGAACTGCGGCGGCGACGTGGCGGTGGCCCGGAGCAAAGCACGGGAGGAGAAGAAGTGGGTGCTGGTATGCTTGGCGGCGATGGACTTGTTCGACAGCCACCGCTTGAATCGAGACCTGTGGGGCAACGAGTCGCTCCTCGAGCTGATTGAAGCGTCCTTCGTGTTCTGGCACCGCACCACTTCCTCGCCGCAAGGGCAAGCGTTCAAGCAGCTCTACCAGGTGCGCTTGCAGAGATACAGGGAGGTGACGGGAAATAGTTTACTTCCTTCCTTTTCCTCCATTATTCTACCTCACTTACTTTCCTGTCTTTCCTTCTCGCCCCTTTCGACGCACCCATTACCCTAATACAACAATGGCGCTCCATCTGCAGGTGAACGAAGCGGAGCTCCCGCTGATTGCCATTTTGGGCCCTACAGGGGCGAAAGTGTTTAGTTTCACGGGTTGCATGCCGGCGCCCGATCTAGCCACCGCGCTCGCGGAGTTCCTCGATGCCAATGACCTGGAGTCGAGCGATGCAGTGAAGCTGAAGGTACGCCCAATAGGCGTGAAAGAATGCATGAATGCAAGAGCGAAGAAAATGTTGTGCCCCTCCGTTAAATGTTAGGTCTTGCCGTTTGCTTGCGGGAACATCCTTTTATCTCATCTTTGAAAGATTTATATTTTTCTTTTTCCATCATTTTCATAACCTCACACAGGTCCGAAAAGGGTCGAATGCAGATGCCCTCTCTTCATTGGCCGGTGCAGAGGCAGCGCAGCCTTCTTCCGTGGACGAGGCCGATGGAGGAATGAGCGAAGAAGACCGTTCTTTGGCTGAAGCGATTCGGTTGAGCATGCTATATGGTGATAACGGAGAAGGAGAAGCAGACAGTGCCTCCAGTGGAGCAGGAGCGGATACCATTGCGAATGACTCCACTAGCGTAGATGCTCTTTCAAGTCGACTGGCGCAGCAATCGCTATCGACGAAGGAGTCGACGAGTGCACCACCGTTACCTCTTCCGGTGCCGCCTTCTGTGACCGGCACCTCCTCCGCTGCTGCTGGCGATAGAACGCTTCCTGTTGAAACAGACGACGACGCCACTGCCCCACCTGCTCTATCCGAGGACCACCTCCCTGTCGGCTGGGAGACGGCCCTCGCGGCTGAGCCCCCTAAGGGCGCTGCAGGGTCCACGCGGGTGCAGCTGCGTTTGGCGTCGGGGAAAACGGCGGTGCGGCGATTCATGCTCACGGATTCCATTGCTTGCCTCTTTGCGGCTTGCGTGGAAGCGATGCCCGAAGCGCGCCTCACGCCTTTCACGCTCCAAACGCCCATCGCAGCGCAGGTTTGCTCTTAACACGAACTTTACAAACTCATAGCTTCCTCCCATCTTGCTGCTTGCTGCTGCTCGGCTCTTGTTGTTTGGCCTTCTATTACTTTGCAGTAATGTTGAAGGGGAAAGTGTTCTCAAAAGCCACGATTTATTTTCTGTCACGTTTGCGAACTCTCGCAGGTGAAGCTGCTGGATGTGTCCAATGATCCGATTTCAGCCCATGATCTCGCGAACGCCAAAGTTATCATGTCATGGATTTAAAGAGCACCGCGTCGTCCTTCTTGCTGGATATCCATCGAATATTTGTATGAAAGGAGGGTGGAATCGTCTTCTGGTATGTGAAGGTAACGCTCGGAGATGTGAATGTATTTGCCTGCTCATAACATGAGTAGTGGAAGCGCTTCAGATGGCGCCTTCCACAGTGATGTGCACAGAGCGAAAAGAAGGCCATGACATTTTTAAGTCCGCTTGATGCATGCAATCTCTCCGTAGCCCGGCCATGTCCTGCCCGATCTCCATCTCGCCCTCGTCTCTTGTCCAGAGTTGCAGTTGTAACTTGTAAGTCTACGTTCCTGGTTCCCATAATAAAAGAAAAAAAAACAAAAAAAGGAATTTATATAGCGAAGAGATCGAAGAGAAACGAACACGAACCAGCTAGAATCCTTGAGGTCCGATATCAAGGGAGATCTTATTATGTCAATTTCTAAGGGTGTCTTGTGAGATGGCGTTTAATATTTAATTCCTTTCTGAATTCTGGGTTCAGTTTCCCGCGGGAAATTCCGCAGAATTCCCGCGGAAAGGGAATTTTCTACCAATCAGACGTGATTTCCGCGACGGGAATTTAGCAGTGCCTTTATGACCACGGCACGGAAATACCGCGGAAATCCCACGTGAAAGTGAAAGTATTAGTCGTCGCGCGGGAATTCCGCGGAAACGGGAATCTCGATCCTGATTCCTTTTCCCTTGGCCTTTGGATCTTTGAATTCCAAATGGATCGCCAATGGCGTATAGCACTGGTAATGTTCAGCACGGGACTAAGACTTGCGAGAAGAGGCCAGGGATGATAACGGATGACCAGAGCGCCAATGTCAATGCCACAGAAGAGGCCTTTACTCGAAGGCGGTCTGGCTTATATGTTGCATTGAATTAGAGATAGATAATGATAGGAGGCCCTGGGCAGCCTTCCCAGCTCCACGGGAGCATGGTAGACCACAAACAGGTCCCCTATCACTGAATTGGGGTGCCCTGCCTCTGACGGAAGTGTCGGTCCGTCTACCGGACCTCACTCTAGTCCCCCACTCAGCGCGGTGAGAGGCAGGTGGCGCGCAGAAAAGGATATCCGCCTCGGTCGCAGTAAGATCGCGTTGTTCATCAATTCTTCGTTCAAGTTTGCTTTAATCTATTAGTACAGAGCACACACCGGGCGGTCAACAAGACCACGCAGCGCGCACCGGCACCAACAAGGGACTCAAAGAGAGCCGACAAAAGATCCATTTGCGTTGATATCCCCTATCACTACATTAGGGTGCTCTGCCTCTTGCGGAAGCGTCGGTCCGTCTACCGGACCTCACTCAATTTACTTTACATAATAGCAGCTGGCGCTTTGGTGCGGCAGCTGTCGACTGAAAATATCGCCAGGTCAGATTTAGATGCGCCCTTCCCTATTCCTGCTTCCCCTTTCGCCATCTATTCGCCATCTTTATTTGCCTAATTTATTTTGAGACAGGCCCCGAGGGGCCGGAACTAGAAGTCTAACAGGAAGATACAAAAAGCATCTCGAGTGGGGAAATTTGACTGGGTGGCTTGGAACTATTATTAGCAAAGCAGTGCGGGCCCTAGCGGCCCGTTTGGTGTAACGTCAGCGCATTTTTGTGACAACCCCGTGGTTGTGGCTTTTGGTGCTTTGTCTTTTCGGTAAATACACTCTATTGTGTATATATTAGTGCTCTCTCTGGCAGCACTCTTGTGTGTAGAGTAATCATTCTCTTGGAACTTTCCGAAGTTCTTGTTTGAGCCCGTGGCTCGGTCTGTTCGCATCCAGCTCGCCGTGCGAGCGTGTTGCTCAGAGGTTGGTTGACGATGTCGGCCGCAATTAGGAATCGCATTCCGACAAAGCAAAGCAGCTCAAACTAAAGCTAAGAAGCTAATCAGGCGCACATGCCCGAGAAATTCCATATCAACCTGCTAGACCTAACACATCAAACGAAATTCTTGCCGCTATTTCACTGCCGCTGTTGTTGCTACATAGCTACTTACTCAGGAGACTTATCATTACGGTCTTGCAAGACCGTCTTACATGCATGCCGGTATACCAGTACGCACATCAACGGATCTACGACAAACGGGGAAGGATCAGCTGCTCGTGAATGGTGTGCAACACACACACACACACAGAACACACACCACGCCACACAACAAAAATATGATGCGCCGTACGTGGCCTTCATGCCTTCATCCTTTCAAGCTTTCTTGAAGTGAAATTTGATCTTACAACAATGGCGCTGCTCTCGACCGCAGTGGCCGTGCTCAGCTTCGGGGTGGCAACAGCGTTCGCGCCCGCTCAGTCAGCTTGGTGAGGGAAAGAGTTTCTTTGCTCAAAACTATCGGTTTCCTTGTTTCTAGAACTGGAATCCAGCTAGAACCAAGCCCCTGCTTTTCGACAATCAAGATCGATGCTTAGTTCTTGAAAGGATAATTTATCATTAATCTTTCATTCACCTAGCCCTCGCCGTTTTCCTTTTTTGAAGGTCGCGATCACGGGTGTCAGTACGAGCAGAGAAAGCACTTCCGAAAGACCTCGCTAGTCTGCCAGGCAAGCGTGACGCGAACGGCTACTTATTGAAATCGGAGCTCACGGTACGCACTACGCTCTTCGTCGTGAACGCCTTCACTCAGTGCTCTTAAAAGACAACACTAACAATGTTCTATGTTCTGAAAAGCAGCTGATCTGCTCATCTATTGTGTCATATTTCTTGCCCTCGTCTTTTCCCCCGATTCACGCGTGTGGTCTCTTTCTTTTCCTCTTGTTTGTACATGTGCCAGTACGATTTGTCAGGCACTGATGTGTCGACTGACCTGGGCGCGTCCCTAGGGACTTACTTCGAGCCACCAGAGGCGGTGAAAACATTCTTAGCTCAGCTGAAAGAAAAGCCGGAAAGCATGACCTTCGAGGGCACGATGGCGATGATTGAGGCGGAGTGCGAGTACATGAAGAAGAGCTTCAGCGTCAACGGCCTCGCGTCTACCTCCGACCAAAACCAGGGCAGCTGCAAGATCTTGAGCTTCGCCCGGCTGGTAGGATTGACTTTAGTATTGTAGTGGAGTTTTAGCGTTAAACTTTTAGGGAACACCGTTTGAATTCTTGGTAGCGCTAGCACTGTTACGTGGCGTCTTTCCTATTTTTGGGGGGTGTCGAGAACTGTCAGGAGTGCTCTTTTCACACCTGCTTCTGATATATCATTACTACGTTAATGCATGCGTTAGGTGGGGCTGGATAAGGAGCCGATCGAGGTCACGCTGCCAATGTTCGGGGCCTATTACTTCAAGGACGTGCTGGAAAACCCCGGCGGCGATGATCACGCCAACATCCGCGGCGCTATGAAGTAAGCGCGCTAGCACCTTTGCCCGAGAAAGACCTTTTGAAGTTGCTGCAAGTGCGCTTGCTTGATTTACTCCATGTTCCATCTCTGAATTCCTCTTGAACTTTCTGGTTAAAGTGACATCATTTCTCGCCTCATTCTTTAATTGTTGTTCGCGCGACACCTTCTGTTACTTTCAGAGGCGGCTGGGAGAGCATCGTCTTCAGGAACGGCCTTTCCATTTCCTTCAAGTCAACTACCTTTGGGTGAGCTCACAGTCAGATTCTTGATGTATGCGCTACATCGGAATCTATGTGCAGTGTTGACCATTCTTTTCCCATGTGTTACCGCCATGCCAACTCACGCTTCTCCCTTCTGCCCCATGTTGTCCTTGGTATATGCTTACAGCATTGACACTTCAGTGGACGAGATGTTGGGCGAAGCCAATGTGATTGAAGGAGGCGAGGGATGGGACCCTGACGGCGACTGCTGGATTCCTTAAAGGTCAATAGAGCGAATGCACCAAGGTAGAGACAAGTAGACAGCTCACAGCTGGTTCGGAGAGCTACTGGGATCTCGAATAAGGGAATGTGGCAGTGTTTAAAGGATCTTCCTGTACGGACATTGATGTCGCTGCCCAGTAAGTGCTAGAAAAGAGGCCTTTTTAGTTTTTTGTTTGCCTTCATCCCAGAGCACACAGCAAAAGAATAGATAATGCCAGTGTTAATTCTTAGATATGAAGAATTCATTCTCGGGGGTCTCGCCGAAATTTTAATATTTAATTATAACTAATTCACTTTTGATTGTTGATGAATTAGCACAAATCCCAATCCCGTAATCCCAAATCCAAATGGCAAAAGAAGCCAATGGGCAATATCCGGGCAAGAGTAGGACTAGGACTCCACATGGCCACATGCATAGCTAATGCGTAGCTACGCAAACAAAGCTGGTTCGAAATGATTAAGGAGTCTGGCTGGATGTTGAGTTGGCCCATCATTGGCCCGCGAATTCTAGGTACTTCGCCATCTGCGTGCTATCTTGCATAATCATATGTCTGGCTCAGGAAGCCCTGTAGATCTGTAGACCGCAAACCCCGAATAGGTGAATAGATGGTGCCCGGTGCCCTCCTCTAATAGTATGAAATGGCCGTCTGGCTTGTTCTGCAGGTTGTTATTTATATTTTCTGCTGCTATTGCTATGTATATTACACAGGGGCGTTCCAATGTATATGCCCAATTCGGCAGTCAGGCGTAAAAGAAAAGCACGCAGCCAACCCGGGAGCTCCGTAGACAGCGCTTTAACTCCGAGCAGAGGAGCTTACGAACAAAGCAAAGGCAATGCACATGCTTACTAATTTAGTCTAGTTAATGCTCTCCCAAAAACAAAGAAAGGCAAGTGCACAGCAGTCACAGAGGCACATAAACAATACACTTGACCTGCATACGCGCTAGCAAATTCGCTCCAGAAGGCCAATTAAGGCTCCAACTGGCGCCTTTCCTCCGAACAAGTCGGCGGGACTGAGGTGCTCGTTCTTGTGTCACGTCCCAAGTCCACGAGGCAATTTTCTGGGCTATTTTTTTTTCCCAGCAGGGCATCGCCTCAATGTTTTTCTCAGGCGCCGGGCGCCAGCCGATGTCAGCATTGCCTGTTTTCTTTCTTGTTGGCGAAATATTGGTCACGTGGCTGTAATATTACAGGCTGCGCAAACACGAAATTCCACAGGCCTACGAACTACGAACGAACACCAGGATGCTTCTCCACTCCAGGAGCCGCACTTATACTTAGCGAGGTTGAACAAAGATTTGATATGCGCCCTTAGATGTGCCTCCCAACTGGAATTAGCCCATAACTGTAGGAATAAAGACGTTCCCCGAATTGATTACACATCAAAAGCGATAAACATCGAAACCCACGCTATTCAACTAAACATTCAAGGACCTGGCAGCGGGTTCGCATGCGCTCGCAAGCCAGCCTTCCATAACCCCTGTATCATGCTGCCTAGTTAGACTAAAGAGAAAGAATGAACTGTTGGACGTCGTTCCAGCCTTCGTTCGGGCCACATGCGCCCTCGGAAGGCTTGCCGTCTTCGAGAACAAGCTGCTGTCGTTGAAACCTGCCCTCAATGTCCTTCGGTACCACGAAGATGATGCGCGTGAGGCCTTTGCCCTGGAGCGCCTTGAACTGCTTCGAGTTGGACTCGATCGGATGCGAAAGTCCCACCGTAATCTGGAACATGGCTGAAGATGTCCACGAGTCCACAACGGCGAAACACGGGTCGGTGGGCTGGTAGTATGCATCGTCTTGAAGCTCGAGTGCGGCGAGACCCTCGTTGTCGACATCGACCGTGGGCATACTTCTGGGCAGCACCAGTTCCTCCGCTTCCGCAGTCTCGCCGTCTGCGGGCAAGCTGCGAATCGCAAAGGTGCCGCCACTTGACAACACGAAGTGCGCGTACGGCTCGAACACGAGGCCGCGGTTCGCGCCTGTGATCTTGCCGAGCAGACTCTTCGCAGACTTGAGGTCATTTTCCAGCGATTCGCGGAGGATGGTCTGGGCGATCTTGGCCGAGGACGGGACGAAATTGTAGGTGGTGAGGTCGCCCGACGGGATCATCAAGAGCAGGCGGTGAGACGTTGTGAACCGGCTCGACTCACCACCCGCGTCGTGCGACGTGGCCACTTCACCCAGCTTGTGGAGGTTCTCCTTGAAAAGGTCGCTCCAGAGGGCGGCGTCTAGCTTAGTGTACCCGTCCGTGGGGTTGAACACGCGCCGAGCCACGGGGCCCAGGTCTGCCGTCCAACGGCGCAACACGGCCTCGCGCTTGGCGTGTTCAGGCAGCGTCTCGTCCAGCATGGAGAGTACCTCTTCGCCTGCGGTCCGCGCCAGATGGCCTTTGTCGGCAATCGGCATCGGGAAGAGGTCCGCTGGCGCGCAGCCTGCGGTCCAGCACGCCACCATCTCGTCTGGGGTCCACGGAGGCATCACCAGCGTGTTCCCGTCCAGCTCGCCCGCCTTTTGAAACGAGCCGGCACGCGGGGAGGAGACCCATAGCACTTGGCACAAGACGTCGTAAAGTCCACACGGGCCGTCCTTGATGAGGAATACATTCTCGTCGTCGAGCCATTCTGCGGGTTTATCGTACTGCTTGGTAATGGCCTTGGTTTCGGTGTCGATGAGGTAGTACGTCGCGGCGCTGTGCACGGAGCGCACATGCTCGTAGATGATGCGGCCATTCAGCCCGACCCCAAACCCACCGCTCAAATTGCCACAGGACGCTTTGCAACTGCGAAGAAACCGGATAAGCTCGACGAGGAAGAGTAGACCGAACAGCGACTTGCCGATGCCTGGCGTGCCCGTCAGAGTCACGGTGATGCGCCGCTGCCTCTGTTGGTAACAACTCCAAACCTTATCAAAGATACCCGAGTAGCACTCTCGCACGAAGATGCGCCGGCTAGGCACCTGCTGCCCCAGTGGCTTGTCGTCTTCGAGGTGCACGACGGTGGCCTCCCTGCTTCCATCGATGAGCAAGACGTTTGTGTTCTCGGGGTCGGCGAGCTCGAATATCCCGCGCCAAAAATCTGAGCGTAGGAAATGAAGCCAACGCGTGAGCAAGCTTTCTAACCGCTAATGAGGCAACAACGCAGCGTACCAAGCTTCTTCTGGCGCTTGCGAACTCCAGCCGCGATGGTCCCTTCGTGCGACTCAAGCTTTCGCGAGCTGCTCATGGCGGCGCCAGGAATACTCCGAAGGGTCAGCACGAGATGCTCGTTCGCGCTCTGCAGGATCGCGTATGCTTCGTCTTTGAGTTCTTTGAAGGCCGTATCCTCGCCCGTTCCGATTTTCGCTTTGTACTCGGCCGCCGCAGCCTTGTACTTGGCCAACGCAGCGTCGTGTCTGCACTGCACGGTAACAAATGCAGCGGCGTCGACTGCTGGTGCGGCGAGAGCGGCAGGTTCGCCTGTGTCGGCAGCTTCTCCCGCCGCCGCTGGAGCCTGTGCCGGCACGTGTGGCGAAGACGACCAGTTGGGCAGGAGGCCGCCGCAGCGACCCGAGGCTGCTGCTGCTGCTGCCGCCAACT
>Ga0307930_1003070_pt1 | contig 12432 bp, 16 predicted proteins | sample OrgLakmetageno46_FD_203161 | JGI IMG/M metagenome (GOLD analysis project Ga0307930, IMG submission 203161) | Saline water microbial communities from Organic Lake, Antarctica - #46 | ecosystem: Environmental > Aquatic > Non-marine Saline and Alkaline > Saline | place: Antarctica: Organic Lake... | reverse complement strand
TTGAGTTCGCGCATTCAAGCAGTGTTCGCGCGCCCGATAGTGAAAAGTGTCGGGTATGTGGATGGGGGCGGGGCGCAGCCTACAAGATAGAAACACATTTTTTAGATGGTGTGTTTGATCGACCACTACACTGCCAGCAGCCTGCCTACTACGAAGGGGGGGTCTCAGAGTGATTTTTCAGATCCCAAAATTTCTTCGTGTCCCAGAAAGTAGGGTAGTAGGGGGGCATTTTGGGCTACTTTTTGGCTCTCGGACACGCGACCCAGGTGAGTTACGGGTAACCAAAGTTTATATCTCCGGGTTTCCTCTTTTATTTCCCTTTATGGAATTTTCCCTCCCATGTAAAATTAAACAACCCCGCGGTTAATTCGATAAACCATTCCCGACTTTGAATGCCAATAGTAGAGCTCCCATTAAGGGATACTTCGTTGGGATATTAAAGTGGCTCAACGCCTCAACGTAGGTGGATATGGAGCTCCAAAAGGCGAAAAAAATGCCCTCTGTGCAAAAGTCTAGAAGTGTGCATAGCCCAGTGCACAGAAAATCGAAAGCGGCTCCTTAGGACATCGCCCCTCAATCCGACAATCGTTGAACAAAGGCTGGACTTTGCAATGATTAAGATTGCTAGATTACACCGGTGTATATAATGAAACCGCAATGAGCTCATCGAAGTCGATTGTGTCGCCGTCAGCAAGAACATTAAATCTCGCAGCAGCGGCAGATGTCATCACGCCATGTTTGTCAGGCACTTCCGAGCTGCCGTCCTTTGAAGCACCACTCTCTTCCTCCTTTGGATGTGGTGTTGCCTGGCGGAAGTTTCCGCGGTGTTGCGCTAAGAGTGCCAAGAAAGGTTCACGAGGAACAACTCGGTGACCCAATTGCCGCTTGTATTCCATTGACGGCGAGTAGCAGTGCCCCAGGCTCCAAAACGCGTAGCCACGCAACTGAAGCCATCTATTGCAGCAATATTGAGATGCACATCAAACATGGCAGATTGCAGGGAGGCGTACAGGGCAATTCTCAGCAGTTTAGGCCCAACTGAATGTCAAGAAAGGAGAAACGCATTAGATTGGTTGTTCTTACCGGCCGAGAAGGACAAGCTGAATTGTGCCTACGTTTGTACCACTACAGCCCTCGATGCCAATGCTGCTCTTGCCGCTGCTGCTTGCGGTGCTGCAGCAACTATCTGCAGCAGAATTTTGATCACTGTTTTCAACCTGTCTTGAACTGAATCCACTCAAACTGGTGTACACAGCACCGACGGAGTAGCCGATCTCACCCGCAACCAAACGTTCAGTCGCAGAGTTTGCTGTTGTTCGAGAGGCTTCTGAAGCGTCGGGAGATTTCTCCGTTGACTCCGTGTTGTCAGCAGTTGATACGGACTCCCACAACTCCACGGCGTGTACGGTAAAGTTCATAGTCGGATCCGCAGAGGCGCGACGCATCAAGTCCAAGTAGCGAATCTAGGGAATCATAAAGATTCGAAGAAAGGACAAATTATTGCATGAAACGCGGTACAAACGCATGCACATGTGGGTCAGGTGCCTGAATAAATACCACATGCTTATCGCAAATAGTCGAATATTATGCATGATACAGTACCAATGGAATTCAATACCGTGAGCCAATTGTTGCCGCGCATCTGAGCTTTTTGGTAGCGATCAATTGCTTGCCACACTGCAGCACCTCCATCTGTTGCAATCTTCAAGCGGTATCGTAATGTCTCTGGCGGTGAGTGCTTTGATTGATCCATATTCAGTACAGAAGGCTTGATTTCAGCAGCTTCTGCAGTCGCTGCGTCTTCAGCTTGAGACTTTAAGCTACGGGCAGGAATGTCAAGAGTTCGAGGCAACTGGTCTCGCAAGCGCTTGAGCGTGCGCCGAACATGCTTGGCAGATTCAAATTGACGCCAGCCCACCACGCTATAGAAAGGCTGCAACTCTGCCAATGGCTCCGAAGCAGCAGGTGGTGGAGTGGTAGACGATTTCTTGGAGGCAGGCCGAGGCCGCTTCGTAGTGATAGTGAAGAACCCTGCATGCGCCAAGCGAGCGTACAGCGTTGGATCCCATACTTGCGTATCCGTACCCGCAAATTGGTAGTAACTAAAGTGCTTTAACGTGGCGATAGTCCCGTCACGGAAGCGGCCTTTGAATGTAATACAAAGCACGAGTGAAAAAATTCATGACATCACAGAAAGGACATACTCCGGATAACAGTCAATGACATAGCTTACCAATTTCAGCACCCTGGGCCATGAGATCGAAAATTGTATCCACGCTTACTTCACTAGCAATCAATGAAGGGTCAGAGAACAGCCCAGCAGGACAAGCATCAAAGTAATCATCTTGGCTAATGCTGGTGGGGAACTGATCAAGACCAAGGTCATCTCGAGGAGGGTGCCCAACACTGGCAGGAGCTCCGACCCCTTTAGCTTGCTCATTAAGTTTGAGTTTCCGAGCTGCCTTGCTTCGCTGCTTCTCTCGAATGCTCGCTTGAATCGAGTCGTCGAGGGATTCAAATGTTGCCATCTCGTTCACTTCTGGTCTACTGTGCTCAGAACTGAACTCTGTGTTGATGTAAAATTGGAGTACGCGCCTCGCTACACCTCTCAAGCAATTACTGAGTACAATATGTCAGACTAGCCTCAAAGAATCTGACGTAAACAGCCAATTTGGCAGCTCCGTGGCCTGCGCGCTGTGGGAGCGCTGAGCGGAGGTTCGAAAGATATGCGTCGAAAAGTCGAAAAAGGCCATATTATACAGGGTGTGATCAAGAGTGAGAAGAAAGTTCAAGCCAGTTCAATTCAAGCCAGTTCATCAAGCAGTCAAAAATATCAAGGTATCGTGACGTGATTCACGTGAAGGATGAAGACAAAGCATGCGCTTAATAGACGCTTATCATAAGACTGACACTATCGCTAGGCACAGCAACTCGTTGATTCTGACTGCAAACATTCGCTTAAAGACTTCAGCAAGTCTAGACAAAATTACCACGAGTAGGCGAACATACTCGTAAAGCTTTTGACACATTTATAATAACAGAAGACTGAGACCAATTGCTGTACCGATTGCGTTTTAATTGAAATAGATAGCTTACTGAGAATGGAAAGCTTGTGCTCTTCTCCAATTTTATGCCCTATATTGTGTATTGGCATGACAATGACAATCATCGACCTCTTCTTCGACATCAACTTCGTCCGTACCAGCGACCCTAAGCCAGTGCGTTGAATCTTCGTATTTACACTACTTTTCACTTTTGAATCGACCGCTTAGTAGCTATAATGAAGCGGAGAGACTTGAATATAACTTAAGTTCTATGATTGCTTATGCGTAGATTTTGAGGTACTATCTATGGGTACTGCAGCCGTCGATGAAGCCTGTTCCTTGGCCTGGATTCCCCATCGTATCGATGATCTTCATGCCGTATCTTACGGCCTGCCAGGGGAAATTGACATCACTTGGAATGTAGGTTGACTAGACAAATGAATTCAGTATGCACTCACAATCTATAGCATAACAAGAATTGTTGCGCGGATGTTGAATTCAGATTTCTTATGTTATCTCAGGTACACTTTCTATTCCCCGATCATATATCGGTACTACTTCATTTACTACCGGTCAAGCACTTTGAATTTCTGGTGGACAGTGGTGGTGTTTCGAATCGCATTATTTCTTTTGACGCTGCGATCAATGCAGGAAGCTGCTTGCCCTTTCGCATTTATTTCTTGAGAATGTGAGATGCAATTAGAGTTCCCAACTTATGGACGATATTTCGTGATCGAACATCTTTAATTTCCAGCGCCACACGAGGAGGAAATGGGAACGTCGGACATTCTTTTATTTTGCAGCTTCCAACTACCGATTTTCAGCAGTTCTGGCGGCGGATGTTTATAGAACAGAGAACGAAGCAACTAGCGAAAACTCTGCTAATGATTGATGGCTAGTTGTTAGTTACAACTAGGAAATGCAAATGACGCCAAGGCAGTAACCAAGAAAACCGCGGGTTTTCCGGGTTTTTACCCACTTCGACTCCGCAGAAGATCCGGTAAATACTAATTTTGCTGACGGAAAACCTGGTAGCCTCGTGGGTTTTCTTGGCTACTGCGCCAAGGCCAAACTAGAGATACTACAGAAATATCCAACATAAATCTACCTAGTCTCCTACTTGAACGAAATCGCATTTCTTATGGATTATGGACCTGGGGGCGGGTCACCCGAATTGGCATAGCAGCTGAAGGACTTTGACTTAATGGTTAATACTATCCGAAGCACCGAGCACCGATTTCGCTGCTGTGTAAGTTGTCAATTGGTTTGGTTTGTCTTTCCTAAAGTCCCGGTATAACAAAATTGAATTCGCAGAAAAGAACTAAGCCCGCTCATCAAACAAATTCCTCTATATTTACTGATCATCTTCGTCGACACTCTCACCAGCACTGCTGTTGCCGTCTTCGCCTGCATCAGGCCCAGCTTTCGCGAGCGGTGTCGCCTTGTGCGCAAACAGTGCCTTGACTTTACGGGTCTGGAGCGCCGAGTAGTCTTGGCGCTGCATGTGCAGCTGGCCCACTTTGTCGCCCAGCGCCGTGGTCGTCACGTTCTTCACCTTCTTGGCCTTTACCTCCCGCGGCTGCTTGAGGGCTTGCTTCATGAGCTCCTTGGCGGCCCACCGCGTTCGGCGCACGCGGAAGTCCATGGACGGCGCCGACAAAATGAGCTTGGAATGGGGCAACGTGGAGCCGCTGTCGGCGGCCGGCTTGCGGAGCTCGAGCGAGTAGGTGCGCATGTGAATTAAGTCACCGCCGCTGCCGGGCGCGACGGTGAAGCAGAGCACGTGGTCGAGGGAAGCCAGGTTCATCTGGTAGTTTGAAGAAAGCAAGAAAATGAATAGTCAAAAGCCGTTACGTAAAGCTGTTACATCAAGTCGTGCCATAATTCTAGTGAGAGAATGCAATGCATTTACTTAGAGTACGCTGTAAGCCTTACAACATTACAGCCTGTTTTGTCAATTCAAACTGAGTCCTGCCGTTGAAAGCAACAACAAATTCGCATCAACAAGCAACAACGTCATCTCTGGAGCTCACCTTCGACACGTCTTGTCCGCGCACCTGGTCCAGCAGTAAACTCCGCAGCCTTGAATGCTCGGAGCCCGCCACGTCCCAGGCTTCGCCCATGAAGCACACCAGCGGCTTGCTCCCGACTCGCTTCGTGCCAATGTGCGCGTCGGGGTGGGCTGCCTGCACGGTCAAGCGAAAACACAAATCAAGGGGTCAAAGACAGAGCACTTTGCAGCGCAAAATGATTGCTGCTTACTGCGTCAGCATGAAGTCGAGCCATGCACTGGGCGAAGATTACAGTATCAATGCAATGCTAAGCCAGCTCTAAAGTCCATTCGTCAATGCGTAATACCACAACGACTGAGCTAACAACAGTGCCAAATTATAAAATTGGCTATGAAGTTGTGCAAACCTGTAATTGCGCCAGAGTCGTAGCTGACTCAATGCCAAGTTCAGCCATGTCCAATACATGGCCATCGAAAGTGCGCCCAATCACCAAGTTATTCGGGCGTTTCTTGGAGTGGTTGGCCACTGTGAAAAGGGAGCAATCGTTTTTCTGGCACAAAAACTCCAACGAAGCTTCGTCGTCAAACGGGTGCATGTTTTCGTTCTTCCGCGCCATCATTTTCCCGAACGGCTTGCGCATGGCCCACAATTCTTTCAAACAGTCGCCGACGGTTTCAGACGTTCGTGTGCCTCTTAAAAAGAGGACGTTCTTCGTGTTTTCTACCTGCGTACGCAACGTACCAAGGTGTGAAGGAGTGCGCATGGCCTAGCCCACAACAACTCTTCATGACGTCGATAGTCAGGCCGTTCAAAATGAAATACTATGTATGCAATATTTTATATCTAGTTCTAGATATAAATCTAGTCTTTGAGGGGACTTACCGCCTTTGGAGCTTGGTCTTTTTCGATCCGCTTTGCCTTTGCTGACATCTGTTTAGGCTTAGGAGCGGCGTCAAATTTCGCCTTCATCTTCGCTTCCTTCCGAGGTGCACCCACCTTCGGGCCTTTGTGCATTTTTTTCGTCATGTTTGCGCGGGAAAAAGTGAAATCCTAGCTCGAGTGCTCGCTTGTCGCTAGAGCCTAACAGACAGTGTTCTTCACCAAACGCTAACAGAGCTTCGCGCTTCACTTCTTCGCTCGCTGAATTATGGAGCAAACTAATCGGCGAATGCAGATTACTCCTTTTAGGGGGTGAAGACATGTCTTGCGAATTCTTGTCGACGTGTCGAAGCAAGCGTGAATGGCGGAAGAAGTAGTAGTGAAAACAAAAATAAATATTGGCCAGCGAGCTAGATGCTCGACTATGCCACCATCTTCTCTAAAACAGGCGTGATCCTGTGGTCCAAGGCCTGGGCTCCAGTGAAGCCAACCGCGAGTGGAGAGCACCCAGTTGCAGCGCTGGTTGGTCAAGTTCTGCTGGAAGAGAAGGGTGGTCGTACACAATCCGCAGAAGTGGAGAATTACGCGCTCAAATGGGCTTTCGCCAACGAGTTTGACCTGGTAGCATGACAACAAACTCTTCTCACTCATTTTCATCTAGTGTACTTCAGATTGATGCACTCTAGTAGTCGCACTTTTGAGCGTGCGGCCATACTATGTATTCTTTTGGGCTGTGCGCTTTCGCTAGCTACGGAAGTTTGAGATGCGCTTCTAGTAATGCCGACGTACAGTAGTTCCAGAACCGACCATGTTAACCATCATTTAATTGATCCATGAATGCTGATGTAATCGCATGCTCCATTTCCGCCTTGCCTCTAAATTATCCAGGTGGTGGTTGTGGTGTACCAACGGCTGTTGCAATGCCTCTATGCCGACGATCTCCTAACGTTCATGAAAGCGGTATGTTAAGACAAGTGTCAGGCGTTCTAGACTGAACCCTCTCAATTTATTTGATGTTGCATTCTTTACTGGAGCTCAGAGCAAGCACATGCCTTCGATATTTGCTCACTATTTTGGCTAAGCTTATGCTTTTATTCTTAATAACCCAATGATCTCTTGCTATATCGCTGCAAATGATAACTATTCAAAGGCCATTTCGAAGCATTTTGGGAGCGTTTACAAGCTAGGGCAGCCGATCAACCCAAAACAGCTTCCCATGGCGTTTGACGAGCACTTTGAAAAGTGCCACCGCAAGGCGCAGCAGAAGTTGAAAGATTCCAAGCACGCTATGGGCAACGGCGGGCGTGTGGCAATCCGCAGCAGCAGCAACGGCAACATGGCGAGAAGTCTAAGCAGCGGCAACGATGATGGTGCTAACGACGACGACGCCGCTGGTTCAAAAGATGGAATAGGAGCCAATGGGGCGAAGGATCTTTCAGATGATTATGCGGTTAAAGGCGGTGACGGAGACAATGGAGACGGTGGCATGGTCACGGCACGGGCGCTCATGAAGGCCCGCGCAGCTGCAGCTGCCAACGCACCGAAAGGCAGCCACAAGGGAGGCGGCAAGTCGCCCAAGGGCCAAGGCAGCAACAACGACAGCAGTAACAGCGGGCCTCCCAAGAAAATGGCGCAAGTGTGGCGGGACGACGGTGGGAGCGGGAAACTGTCGAAAGGTGCCGCGGCCAGCCTGGACTACTCCAACAAAATCAAGCCTACTGGCGGCAGCAGCGGGAGCCTCAATACTCTCACTGAGGATGAGCTCCGGGTGCAAGAATACCAGCAAAAGTACTTGCCCGACGCTGGCGAAACCGCCGCGTGGGAAGACAGCGACGACGGCGAAGGCATCGGCGAAGACAGCGACGATGACGACGACGAGGAAGAAGAAAAAGTGCCGGAAAAGACCTGGTTTGAACAAACAGCAGTAGGCGGCTTCTTGTCTCAGGTGTGTGTGAGTGTGTCTTGTTTTACATTACGCTTGGTGCTATTGTTATTTTTTGAAGTATGACTACATGTGCGTGGCTGTTTTATTTCACGACTTTTGTCGAGTAGAGCATATTTCATGAAAGCCTCTGTCTGAACACACAAGCAAACCGAACAGATCACCGGCAACAAGGTCTTGAGCGCAGACGAGGTGCAGCCCATTTTAGAGGACTTGATGCAGAGGCTGGTGGCCAAAAACGTGGCGCCCGAAATTGCCGACGACATTTGTGGTTCGGTACGTTCAAGCAAGCGTGCACGAGCATGACGTTTCCCGTCCTGTGAAGCGGCAAGCAAAGTGTACACATTTCGCGTGCAGCAGTAGTGCTGACACCCGCAGCATTGCTCGAAATTGAATCAATGCGCAGAAATAGTGGCGATCCTGCACGAATGCACTGCAAGAATTGCTTTTTCTTTTTTCGCTCAATCACTTTTAAAATCTTGTTTATCTCACTCGTCAAGGTGCGCCATTCCCTGGAGGGGCAGAGGCTGGGGCGATTCACGAGGCCGAAAGCTGCTGCCGTGGCTGCGCTCAAAGACGCCGTTTTACGGGTGTTGACGCCCCGCAAAGCTACGGATTTGCTGCACGAGGTACGAAGGAGCGCACGGATAAGAAACTGAAGTAAAGAGCATGCTGATGAGCCACGATGAGCTACTTGACTTAAAAAGAGGAATCGAAGTCAGTGCACAATCTGTAGTTCATGGAAAGCTTCTGCCGCTTAGTGTTTTCCATTGTGGGAACTACTTCGTCAATGTATAGCACGCACCTTACATTCATTCGTTCTGACCTCTCCCTCTTCATTCTTCTTCTGTTGGTTTCATGGTCCTTCCAGGTGCGCAGCCACAAGGGCTCCAAAACCCCTTACGTGATTGCGTTTGTGGGCATCAATGGGGTTGGCAAGTCGACTAGCCTAGCGAAAGTGTGCTACTACTTGAAAGCTCATGGCGTCAGCTGCATGATGGCGGCCTGCGACACTTTTCGAAGTGGGGCAGTGGAACAGCTGCGGTCGCACGCAGCCTGCCTAGACGTGCCTCTTTTCGAGAAAGGTGAGGAGAGGGAGGCTGGTTGGTGATGGGTTCGCTGGTTTGCATCTGGCAGCGCCTCAATTGTCTTTAACATAAGTAAACCAAATCTACTTCTTTGGAAGGTTCAAAACGCATTCGTGCACAAGAACGCAAAGTGGATTGTCTGGTTGATGTATGCTCATTTTACGTGTCCCACTAACCCTTGATGACGCTCGTGTGTGATGTTCGTTTAAGGTTATTTGAAGGATCCCGGAGAGGTGGCCAAGCTTGCGATTGCGGACGGCCAACAGAAGAACATGGACGTGGTGCTGATTGACACCGCAGGCCGGATGCAAAACAACGACAAACTCATGCGCGAGCTCGCCAAACTCGTTCAGGTTTTTTGTGATATTGCGCAGAGCCTTAGATAAGAGAAACATGTGTGTCAACTAATAGAAGGAGTTCTCTTCCCTCCGCCTGTATCTTTCAGTCGTGCATGTTGGCGCATCAACACTACTTGGTGTGCATGCTTCTTGCTGTGAGTGTGTGTGTGCGTGTGTGTATTTGTGTGTGCTTGCATGAAAAGATGAACAAGCCCAACAAGCTCTTGTTTGTGGGCGAAGCATTGGTGGGCAACGACGGCATCGACCAACTGAACATGTAAAGAAAAAAAGAGATATAACATTAGAAGTTTGATAGTACGTGTTACATGACGTGTTCGATGGAATGAACCTGTAACCACTTTCGATGCATCGATAACGGCGTTGGTACAGCTCTTCCATGTGCACATTCTTTATCAGTTACCCCAACCCTTTCCGTTCGTTCGAATAACAACAAACAAATCTAACACAGGTTCAACAAGGCTTTGGCAACTTACCTGCCGTCTGGCCAGAAGTCCGGTATTGACGGCATTGTGCTCACCAAATTCGACACTATTGATGACAAGGTATGCCAAACTACGTGTGCTTATACTTTAGATACGTAAAAGAGTGCTCAAGTGAGGTGTGAATTCAGTTAAGATCAAGATTGCACTACTGCTGTGTCAATTCATTCCACCTTTTTGGCCTTTCCCTTTGATAATAGAATTTTTTGTTGCATCAAATGTAATTGATAAATTTCCAAACTCCTCTTTTGTTTTTACTTCACCTGTGCTTCAAAAAGGTGGGCGCTACGCTTTCCATGTCGTACAAGACGGGCAGCCCGGTAGTCTTCGTGGGCACCGGCCAAAAGTACACTCACCTCAAGAAACTCAACGTCAATTCCGTCGTCCGCGCGCTCTTCTCATAAGAATAATTGAGTGTCTGGGATGAAGGAACTGCGGTTTTAGTTTTAGTGTTACCTTATTAGTGCACTCCCATAAGAGAGACTAAGGAGCGTGTAGCAGTCAGGCGCACTTAGAGTCCTGCCTTCCTGGGTTCCATATCTTTACCAAAAGGGGACCTTTGCTGTGCATTTTGCCTGTGCTGGCGAATTCGCCGTACTGTACAGTGCTTTGATATGGGGCTAAACTCCATAACCATGAATCAAAAGTGGAAGACAAGAGGTACATCGAAATCGAGGTGAGATATTTACTCAGATCTATTATCTATAAATATAAGGTACAAGTTATCTACAAGGCAATCTTGAATATATATTTTTAGAGGTAAGGGTTGATCATAAGCGGGAGTGATGTACAAGAAGCAGGCAGCTTCCCCTATTTCCGTATCTTCGTTTCTATTTCCCATGAAGCTCTTGCCTTTTAATTTTAACTTTAACTTTTAACTTTTGACTGCCAAAGACGCCAGCCAATTCGAAGGAATCCGCATACTTGGTTCATGCAATTAATTCACGTATGGGAACAAAACGGCCACATCTCCAGTGAAAGACTTCACTCAATTGGGGCGTGTAGCGGCAAATATACAAAGCCAAGATATAAATATGTTCATTGTTTACACCCAGAAATATTCTAGCCCAGTGCTTACGCACGTCATAAACACTGCGCCGATTGCTGCTGAGATTAAAACCAGCATTATAGACGGCGAAATCAGTGGCTGAGCATGCGTCTCTGCATCTGGCACTACGAGAACAGATGCGCGTGGTGTGATGGAGTTAGCAGAACATGCAGCTGCAGGTGTGACGATTCTTCTTCTTATTGCAGAGGTTCGCGGCATTGTGGTTGCAGTCTTCGTTTGAGAATTCGTTACCGCTGCCAGAGTCTCTGACACAATTGGCTTTCTAGTAGACTTAGCTGCTTTGGATTTTGGCGTCAATAAATTCTTTGGAGTGACTGATTCCTCTATGGCTCTGGATGACTTCTGCGCAGCTTCGAAGTCACTGATAAGCTTAGTGTCAAGAATGTTGCCTGCAGGTTCCCAAGTATTGTCCGATGCCCGCGGATATCCTTCCCATGACACAAGGTACTCTAAACCGTTGGCTGATTTTCGGGCATCTACAATTTTGTCAGCCAAGAAGACTTCTTTCGAGCGCTTGGAAGGCGTACGCTTGGATGGTGTAGATGTGCGACGCTTCATGTCGAAGGTGTTCAAGATATTCAAGATCTAGCACCAGAAATCTAGTGCGCTTGAGATACTTTGCACAAATCAACTTATATGTGTATTTGCTAGCACTAAAGGCACTAGAGAATTGCTTTAATGCTTTGCTCCGTGCTCTCTAGCTGCGCAGCGCTTGGCAGACATAAAGATTCGGCAGCGTGTTTGTTGTGGTGGTGTCAAAAAAATCTTCTTTCGAAGAAACCCAGTCCTTGCTGTTAACTACTAAGCGGCCATTAAAGTAGGACGAATTCCCATTAATTGACCATTAACGGTGCCTGCAAAGCCCCAAAATACAGCCACACTTTCTACAATGCAAAATCTTTAATTCCCTCAATTCCTTTTTAGAGCACGGCCATATAGCACTGCACCATCCCCCTTGAAAAACTTCAATCATGACCCTCGATGTAACAGTTTTCTCATTCGAGGTTTTCGATCGATTCACGTTGACGCGCACACGATTCGAGACTTAGCTTCGTCCAAGTTTGCCTCGAAACAATAACTTTGAGTTTTCAAGGCATTTGCGATGCGCCGGGCCCGCGTCTGCATGAAAATACCCGCATCGCACAGGGTTGCGTCCAGACTCGAAGAAAGAGGTTGAATCCCCAGGCGTGAGAAGATTATTGAGGCGAGACTGACAGATTTAGAGCGCCCTAGCGTTGTCCAGGTAGATCTCATTAACCCATTAGAAAAGCTATGCTCGCGTAGCAGGCTAGAGTTTTCTTTGTGCACATAGCCGCATCATCGTCTTGTCAGTCGAGGGCGTGGGAAGTGAACACTATTGTCACACTACTGGATGGGGCCTAGCAAAACGGTCCAATACGATCGCCTAACCGCGTCAAGGGGTCCTTTAAGTTCATTCAAAAGTGGCCTCAATGCTCTTATTCTACGAGACCGCGCGCATGACCTTCTGCGGCCCAACAACTTCGCAAATGACCGTGTTGTTTTTGAAAAAATCATGAGGTGCAGCAGTGTGTGTACAGT
>Ga0307930_1003064_pt1 | contig 12451 bp, 4 predicted proteins | sample OrgLakmetageno46_FD_203161 | JGI IMG/M metagenome (GOLD analysis project Ga0307930, IMG submission 203161) | Saline water microbial communities from Organic Lake, Antarctica - #46 | ecosystem: Environmental > Aquatic > Non-marine Saline and Alkaline > Saline | place: Antarctica: Organic Lake... | reverse complement strand
AAGCATGGTCACCATTCAAAACGAGTTGGTGAAGTCCAAGAAGGAAGAAGCGCTGCTGATTCGCAACACTCTCGTGGGCAAGTCTCTCGGCATTTTCGACATCGAAAACCCTTTCCGCCGCGGCTGCATGAAGATTTGCCGCCACCCTTGGTTTGAAGCTTACATCTTGTTTGCGATTATCTTTGGCTCCGTGTGCTTGGCTATTGATGGGCCTGAAAATGTTGGAGTGCGCAGCGCAGGCTGGAAGGCTCTTGATCTGATCGATTTCATCTTTGTGGTGTCGTTTACCATTGAAATGTTCCTCAAGATCGTTGCCAACGGCTTCTACTTTTGCCCTGAGGGTTACTTGAAAGATCCATGGAACATTTTGGATTTCGTGGTGGTGCTCGTGGCATGGATCAGCGCTGATTATTGGTTCATGCCCAATCCTCTCGGTAACCTGGGCTCGGGCCTTGGCGCTCTTCGTACGCTGCGGTCGCTGCGCGCGCTGCGGCCTCTACGCACCATTCAGCGCATGCCTGGCATGCGCCTCGTGGTCATGGTGCTCTTCGAATGTTTCCCTGTCTTCGTCAACATTTGCATGGTGGTGCTCTTTTTCTTCCTGGTGTTCGCTATCATGGGTGTGCAGTTTTTCGCGGGTCGCTTCTGGTACTGCAACGACGACTCCGTCAACCGCGTGGACCAGTGCTGGGGCTGCTTCATGGACGAAGAAGAAAGCAACCCTTCGGACGTCTGCGGCGCGGGTTACTCGGAGCGTGAGTGGTCCAACCAATCGATGCATTTCGACAACGTCCTTTCTGCGCTGCTGACCTTGTACGAAGTAGCCGGCCTTGAGATGTGGCTCGATGTGATGTACGCGGGCATGGACACTCGGCCGATGTTCTCACGTAACGTGCACGGCGAAGAGAAGTTCCCTTACGGCGCCAACCCACAGCAAGAAAACAACTGGCCGGCGGCACTTTACTTTGTGATGTTCATTCTCTTTGGCGTGTTCGTGGTGATGAACCTCTTCACCGGTGCCGTGGTTGACAAGTTCAACGAAATCAAGGAGTCCAATGGCGGCAAGAACCCGCTTCAGACCGAAGAACAGTCGCAGTACACCGAGTCGATGGCGCTCATGTCGCGCATGCGCCCTTTCAGGATTCCGTTGCCGCCTCAGAAGATCTCCAAGCGTGCGACGGGCATCTACAAGACTTACGCGGTGCCCATTTACAACTTCCGGATGTGGTGCTACAAGGTGGTGATGTGGGACACTTCAGGCAAAGGCATGGGTACCACCTTCGACATGCTCATCAGTGTGGCCGTGATGGTGAACTGCGTGATCATGGGCATTGGGTACTGGAGGCGCCTTCCTCGGGCTGATTTGGAAGCAGGCGAGTACCCACATGCTTACCGTACGATGGCCAACGGTGGCACCATGATTTCGGACTACCAACGCACCGATTACTACTTGACACTCGATGTCTTCAACAACTTGTTTTCGCTGCTCTTCTTGGTCGAGCTTTTGCTCAAAGTGACGGCTTGGGGCTTCGCGCAGTACATTCAAGACTCCTGGAACCAGCTTGATTTCGTTTTGGTGATGTCCAGCATTGGTGCCTTCATCGTGGAAGTAATTCTGAGCTCTGGCAACTTGGCACTGAACCCTGCGATGTTCCGGATTGTGCGCACGGCGCGCCTGACTCGTGCCCTCAAGTCTCTTCGCATGATGAGTCGCATCAAGGGCATTGCTAAGCTTGTGGACACGCTCGTGCTCGCAATTCCAGCTATGGCCAACGTGGCGTCGCTGTGCTTCCTGGTGATTTTCATTTTTGCAGTGATGGGCATGGACTTTTACGGTTCCGACGACATTTCCCAGTCTTATGTGAACGGTGGCTACAACGAATGGGCGAACTTCCGCAACTTTGGTGATGCGTTCATGCTTCTGTTCCGGGCTACCACGGGTGAATGGTGGAATGGTGTGATGCACGATGTTATGGTGGCTGAGTGCGACCAGTCCTTGAACGTGAACAGCGATGGCGTGCAGTTGGTTGAGGGCATGGATGGCTACGACGAGAACTTTTGCGGCGCGAAGCACACCACTGCTGTGGCCTACTTTGTCGTTTTTACGGTATTAGTTGGCGGCTTGCTCTTTGAACTCATCACCGCGATTGTCCTCGACGAATTCGGTAAAATGAACGACTACGAGAAGCTGCCTGTGAATGCTGACATGATTTCGAACTTCAACGACCACTGGGCCCTCTTGGACCCTAAGGCCACTCAGCTGATCCCGCAGCACAAACTTCTGCCGTTCCTCAAGTCTGTAGAGCCGCCCATTTTTGCTGACCGCAACGAGGCCGCGAAAGAGATCTTCAAAATGAACATTGCCGCGACGGAAGGCAAAGACAAGGTTTTGATGGTGCACTATGTGGACACGCTGGTGGCGGTGGTGCGCTACCAGTACGTGAAGAAGCTTGGTGACGAAGTGGGCGCGGACCTCGATTTGACGATGATTGAGTCGCCCGAGCTCACCACCCGGATTGTGTCGGCTTACCCGCATTTGAAGAAAATCGAAAAGATGGACCCCAAGGACTTCAAGTCAGAGCTGGCGGCGACGAAGTTGCAAAACACGTGGATGCGTAAGGTGGCAGGGAAGAAGATCAAAATGAAGCGGCGTGAGATGGAAGTGGAGCTGGCGGTGCGCAAGGGATCGCAGAAAGGCCGTGTGCCTCCAGAAATCACGGCGCTCGGTGCTTACGAGCTCACCGCGGCGCTGCGCGATTCCGAGCCTGGTGCCCCGTCCGGAACGGTTTAAAGAAGGAACGAAATGAATGGAGATGGTACGCGCAGCGAACAGAAAAAAAGACAGACGAAAAAAAAAGAGCGCAAGTAAAGAGAGAACCCATTATTCATTGGCAATGCTTGTCGTTCGTATTATTGCTATAGCAAGAACTAGAGCAGCATAAGCCACACCCGACTTGCAACATCCGGCAGTGTCTGGAACTCTGGAACTTAGAACTGACGAATTAACCCATTTCGTTCCAGCGCAAGGGTGAGTGCGGGTGCTGGGGCTGGAGTACCGTTTCTGTGTAATGAGTAATAGCCGCGGCGGATGCAAAATCTCATTTTTTAATCGTCTCTTAATTGCAGTGTAATTTCTCGTCGTCCCGACGGTACATGGATCATTCTCCATGGTTTCTGCACCAAATGGCACACAAATTGTTGCGCTTAATTTACCCATATTCACCACATAATAATCTCAGACTGCGACGTGAAGTCGCGTTTACTAGGGCCCACCCTGTCGATTGTCCGGAATGAACGTATCTCCCGCTCTCTTAATCTCGTTAATACGGTAAGTCGAACCTCCCCCACAAAGGGGAAATTCCTCAATAACACAACACCTCCCACATACATCAACATTAATCGTGTTTTTCTTTTTGCAATGGTTTCTTTGTACCACAGAAAGAGAAGAATGTCCCCGGTTTCATTGAAAGCGGACCATATAAGCACCTCAAAGGAGCTACCAAAGATGAAAATTTTCTAGAGCTCTGGTTTTAAAAAGTATTAGCTCTAATATAGTTTTTGTACACTACAAAATAAAAATATATCGTGCCATATCGATGGATAGCTAAGCCTTCGCGTCCGGGAGTAGCGCGATAGCTCGCGATAGAGACGCTCTCAAGTGCTCTCATAATGGCATAATGTGTACTGAGGACCAACTCGGTTGTTGTCAAACTTTACTGCAGCCCAAAATTGCAGTATCGGAGAGCCAGTGGGACTAAGGTCCACTTCGAAACCTGTACAAACGCTTCCACATTGGCGTCCGAATCGTCGTAGCTGCCAAGGGGGGTCGTTATTCCCAGGTGCGAAGCCATAGCTGTGACTTTTGTAGTATGATTAGCTACCTTAGGTGCTAATTATAGAGCTAATTCCTAGTTCCATGCCGTTAATGTGAGGTTTGAGAGGCTGTGGCTGTCGCTGGAACTCGAACTGGATGTTGCGCCTTAGAAGCCTAATGCATAACTAAATAACTGACTGTATAAGCATCCTGGTCATGGCTTCCTCTGATCCACCCCCTAACGACGCATTCTTCATGGCTTTCACACTTTCTTATTGCACCGACACGATATTTACTTCAATCACTCACGCCACTGCAGCGTTTCAAGATTAAAAAGTCCTCGCTGCTCGCTGTACCCAGTTGTAGACTGCTACGGAGGGCACTACGAGTAGTCTCGCTGCAGCTCTCTATTCCTTTTTCTCAGTGGCATTTGTGACGAATTTACTTGGACAAATAGTGTCGCACGACCTGCCCGGCGCTACGGGGCTTGCTACGCTTTTTGGCATTACTTTCTCCTTTACTTAACTAAATCCTAGGCCTGCGAAGTTTGAATGCAGTGGAAGTGGTAGCTGCGATACACAGAGGACACGCGAAGAGCGAAGTGTCTTGCCTTTTGACTTCTTACCCAACTTCCGTGAGCATGGGCAGGAATGAGCCCGAGCTCAGAGACGGGCAAGTGGAGAACCGCTAATCGCTAATGGCAGAGACAGAGACAGCAGAAGTAAGCCTAAGAACTATGAAGTCGCTTTCTCTTTCTGTGTATCTCAAGGCATTCGGTTAGTACTATGCGTGTGTGTGAGTGAGCTTTTCTTTATGTGCATAGATCTCGGTACTTGGTGCATAGGTGTCTTGGGTACCGCACACTTCGCATGTGCGCACTCAGATGGGTGTATGGCCCTAATCAATAGAGCTCACAATTTGCGCTTCATACTTCAATGCCGGCTTTGTAGCATTTCAATTAAACAATGAACTCTAAATTTGCACAATCCTCTCCAGCTTCAGCCCTTTGTATGGCTTTCGTGAGTGCCTCGTTGATTGGCGTATCCACTCTAAGACGCTGGCCTTCACGCGCGACCCAGCCGCCCAAGTAGGCCATCTCCGTGCGCCGCCCCATCGTAACGTCGATCAGCATCGATGACTTATTCTTAGCATTTTCAGCCGCGCACGCTTCGACAAATGCACACAAGGCCTCGGCGCTCAACGGATCGTTCGAAAAAGGGACCAAAGAGTGAGGATCCATTGACGATTGCAATGCAAGAACAGCATCATCACAAGACGTTGTTGTGACCTTTTCTTCCGCACGCGCGCGGGCTACAGCAGCCACCTCACTCGCAATGGCGTTAGCAAGAGCGCGGCCGTCAGAGCGTGCAAGCACGGCACCATTCTCGCAACGCCACAGCGCAGTCAAAGGATTAAGCACGGCGTTAGCACAAAGTTTCTCCCACAAGCGCTGCTCAATGAAAGGGTCTAAGCCAACTGCATCAGCGTCATTCCCCAACAGTCCCGATCTGGCGATCAAATTTACGCTTTGTTCTGCTCTCTTCACCACTGCTACCGCTGCTCGCGCCGCTGTAGCATCTATTCCTCGAGTGGTGGCTCCAGCAGCTCTTTGATTGTTAGGACTCGCTGCTGCAGGAGCCTGAGCCGAAGCATGCGGTGCCATTGCCGGGAGCCCAAACCACACGCGGCCAAAACCAGCATGCACCACGACTTCGCCTCCTTGAGCGCTGGTTTCCTTCGGACAGAAGGCACCGTGGGTAGTGGTGCCCAACACCAGCGTGAACGGCGACTGTTGTTGGTGTGGTGATAGGCGAGCCTCGGAGACATCAAGCATAGGAGCCGCTTCAAGAGGGCTAGTGGAACAGCCGGGAAATCGCTCTTCGAGTTCGTCTGCTAAGGCTAGGCACCCGTTGTTGACCAGGAGCACCACGCTAGGAAAGTGCACATAAGCCAACAAAAACAAATGCTAGCTCAAGTTTTTAAAGTAAAGACTAAGCCACATCAATGACTTCCATAGTAGGAGGCAAATTCAGGTATGATACCATGCACTGAAGAGATGAAGTCAGATTTTTTTGTCTCAAGTCTCGAAGTCAGAGAGTAAGCAAAAACAAACCTAGTACAAGTACCTCTCCGATGAGAGCCTCGGCAGAACCTGAGTGATAGCGTTTGTAGCATCAAAAGCTTTCGTTGAAACAAGAAGAGTTGAGATAGGCTCCGTGGTGCCTTGTGCGCTCTCCACAGCCACGGCATGGGTCTGCTCTTTGGAAGTTTCACTTGCGCTGAAGCTCTGACGAAGAGTGATGTCTAGGCTAGGTTCACTAGGAGGGCGCCGCACAATTAGAGACACTGGAACGCCTCTTGCTCTTAAGCTCACCGCGAACAAACGACCTAAAGCTCCACCACCAAGTACGTGCACAGCCATAAATATTCCCTGCACTTTCAATTACGAATTGCGTAATAGTAGGAAGTACCAACAGACTATTCCAGGCATCTCGATGGTCGTAGATGATGGCTTAGGGCTTAGCTATCTAGACCTAGTGTTTTCAGGAGACCGGAAGTGAAGCATTATGAATAATGTTTCAAAGCCTCAAAAAGGCATGCTAGCCTTCTTTTCGTGCCCTAACCTAAGCCATGCTGCCATGCTGCTGTATCCACTATCCACGGTAGCTGTACTTACGTACTACGTATACAGTACATAATGCTTGCTGTACAGCTGTACAGTACTACTGTAGTAGTATAGTAGTACAGCACACAGCACACCTTTCCCCAAAAAAGCCCGAAAAGTGATGAGCACACGAGCACCGGAGTCCGGTAGCGGTGCACTCTCTAAAAGCTAAGCACACACTGTTATACCTATAGGAGCGCAACAGCTCAAGCTACGGAGTAGTAATCATCACAGGTCACCGTGAAGACGTGTAGAGACGCTACGGCGATACACTCATAGCACCAACACGCAAATGATCAAGGTACAACACCAGCTCGAACATGTTCTACATTTTGCAGTTGTTCACCTGCCGAGTTTAGTCGCAGAAGCCCTATCAAATGGGTATCGTTCATAAGAAATCTCTTTCGCGTGTGTCTGGCCGGCCCTCTCCATGATAGGTGACAGCCCGACGAGCGCAGGAGAAAAAGACGCCGAAGGCTAGCGTGAAGGCAAGGGAAGAAGCTGCAATCAAGATACAGGTAAATTAGGACGATTAAATCAGGCTTGTTTCGTTCGCCCGTGGGAGTGCTACGATGCCACGCTTAACTGTTGAACATTGAAATGAAGCTAGTTCATTGCGTTCGTTTCCTTGATCGTCCTTCTTTTTGTCTTTATAGTCGGTGTCTCGCCAGTATGAAGCCAAAAAACGGGTAGCGGAACTGAAAAAACAGGAAACGGTTCCAAACTTACGAATCACTTCCTCTACTAGAGTCCCTGCTGACGATGCTGGCAGTAGCTTCCGAGGTAAGCATTTTCAGGCGACGGCCCCTAGAATTGGCAAGGGCAGTACAAACATAGGAGCTGCTAAGGTCAGCAGAAGCACACGCAACGATGAAGTCAAGCAAACCTCGCTACCCAACAAAAGCTCACCGCGACGAAAAGGCCCCAACCGTGGCGTCAGCGACAACCCTGTGACCGTGATAAGTCCCGCACTCACTGAAATGCTCCGGCAACTTCACAACCGCTTAGACGAGAATGCTCAACTGGTATGCAACTCTTGAACCTCAACAACTGATCGGCTGTGTCGTGCATCTGCGTACATACCGTCATTTTCTTTTAATTTCTTAACACCGCCCTAGCCCAACCGGAAAGCTCAAGTCGCATGTAATTTTACATGAAGTAGCCTAATGCCCTTTTTTTCGTGGCGGTGCGCAGGTTGAGTATTTGCGCGGGCAAAACGCAGAGCTTGTGAACGAGCTGCAGGAGCTCCGCCAGCAAGGCGCGCAGCCTCCAGGAGCTGCACTCAATGTAGCGTGGGAGCACGAGTGCTATGCGTTAAGAGAAGAGCTAGCCAAAGCCGAGCTGGATCGTGACGCGTACAGCGCTGCCTTAGCTGCGTCCGGGAGTGGGAAAGAAGGCGCAGAGCGCCTCGCAAAATTTGTCACGGACAAGGTAAAGTTGCACGTACTGTTGCTCCTGGAAAGGTGCCCTGTATTCTGCCGCTCTAGTCTTTTTCTTTCAATTTACTTCAATGTATTTCCTATTGCTTACGCCTTCTTTTGATATCTCCATTGTCACAACAGTTGAGCACCGTAGCCGCCGAACGCGACGACGCATTAGCCGAGCTGGCGGACCTTCAAGAGCGCATGGACGAGGCTTTTGAGGAAAGACGGTCGGCGCGCAGCAAAGGAAACGGGGCAGCAACGCCAGCAGCCGCAACGGCAGCAGCTCCAAGCGACCACCGTCAAAGCGGCGAGGAGCAGCGCTATGGCGGCGGTAAGATGCAAGAAGGAGACATGGTGCGACACAGTAGTGAGTCAACAAGAAGCAATACGAGCAACGATGGGTCCCAAGAAGGGGAAGCAACAGGCAGCAGAAAGAACAATGGTCGTAGTACCAGAAAAGTAACCGCAAGTCGTAAAGCAGAGTCGTCAACTCGCTCTGGAAGTGGGGACTACGCTAGTGGTGCTGGTTTATCGACGCGAGGTCCACAGAAACGCCCGGCACGATAGCAACTCGCAGCTGCAAAATTAATGCGATATCGCAGGGTCTCGGGGTTAATTCATCGATACTTATTACTAATGTACTCAGTACTTACAGATCTGCACTCTTGTTACCGGCTACTGGTACCTGCGAATTTCTAACGGGTTTAGAGTTTAGAGTACTTTCATTGAATTTCTAGCTGGGTAGACCTCGTTTGCGCTTGGAAAATGGAGTTCATGACGAAATTAAATCGATAGTCGATAGCCCTTCTGACTGACGCTAACAAAACACGCTAGCATTAGGCACTCTAAAGTTAATCGCTAGTAATAGGCAGCATCCTCTACAAGAGTTATAGTAGTTGGAGCATATGAAGGCTATCACTACAACAGTGATATGAAGTCAAACACTACAACAAAGGCACCTGGTATTGCATAGTATTCGAAGCAAGTACCTTGAGATTTGCTCAGTCATTAATAAGTGATGGCCTCCTCAGTTTCCGACGCATTTGGCCTCTTCGGTGATGGTGGAGACTCTGACGACTCTGACGATGGTGTTATTGCTGCCCCCAAACTTCCATTGAAGCCCACGGCAACCTCGATGATTGAGCGAGCCACCGTGGCCCTTTCGCCTCTGGAACAACAGAGCCAACACTTTGAGCCTGATACTGTCGCCGCTGCAGCAGCTAGCTTGCGCACGCATGGCCTTGTCATTTTGCCAGGCCTCTTTGACGGAGCTGTATTGGAAGGTTTAGGCGACGCTGCTGTTCAGGTCTTCATTCCCCTAAAATTTTTAAGTAGATCACGAGAGCAAAGTTGCTACTACTGCCACATCATTATCAATTAATGTACAACTACACTCTAGTCATCCTCTCTTCTTCACCTTCCTTCCTATTTTCTGAACTTGCCATCTCTTCAGGACCTCAAAGACGCCGAAGCACTAGCTCACGCGCGGTCCGAAAAGCAAATGACGAAGCAGTCCTCCAAGAACTCCCCTAATCAAATCAGAGATGAAGAGGACGACCACTGGCGCTTTCACGAGCTCGCGAGCCGGCAAGCAGGGCGATTTGAAGTGCGGCATGGCCCAAATTTACGTGCTGCTCTGGCTTCGGCCAAAACTGGTGCGGCGGCGCCTTCGAAAGTGCCACTAGTAGATGACCTATCAAATTCGTCGTCTACATCTTCTACTGGTGCAAATGACTCGTCAAACACCACTGCTGCTGCTGCTGCTGCTGCGTCGGGTAACTCTGTTCAAGGGCTTTCTCCCACTTCTTCTTCTTCTTCTTCTTCTTCTTCTGCTTCTCTCGACTTGCAAGCGCACTCGGGTGTGTTAGCCGTGCTCCATGAGGCCTGCGCTGCTCCTGGCATGGCGCTCGATCCTAGCCTACCGGGAGACCGCATAGTGGCCAGAGACGTCGGAGCCTTTGTGTCGAGACCAGGCGCTGCAGACCAACCGTAAGTGTGTGCATGGGTCTTGGCATAGGTCGTTGTGTAATGCAGTGGTCACATGGGCTTTCCTATTCACACTCAGAGAAGACTTTCGTTTCGTTCCAATTCGGTGCCTTCTCTTTTGTTCGAGTTCGTGTGCCCATGTGTTTTTGAGTTTGTGCCTGTGATCACGTATGCGCCGATTGCGTCTGTGTGTGTGCGTGTGCTGTCCTCTTCGAACCTGATATTACTCTCTTCTCCTGGTCATGATGTCGTGCCACTCACCTCTTTCATTCACAATTACAACTCTTTTACGTTAGGTTGCACGCCGACAACGACCACCTATTCTGGCACACTACCCTCCCACCACATGTAGTAACCATGTTTTTGCCGGGCTTGAAGGCGGCCAGTTCTCATGACAGCAGTGAAAGTAGCAGTGGCAAAGGCAATGGCTCCTCCGCAGCTCGCACAGAGGAAGAAAGAGAGCATGACTTGGTAATAGCCTTGTCGAAAAAATCGATTCTTTTTTCATTTGGACTCAATCATCTGCTAGTTCTTTCATTTTACAACGATTTCGTTGCGCCTAACGATTCCACCACACGGTTATTGATTTGACCCTGCTCAGGTGGGGTGGACTACTTTTCTGCCGGGTACTCATCGCATCGAGGCTGCGGAACGCGCGCTGCATAAAGCTTCTACTGGTGATGCGCTAGACATGATTCATCCCCGGCTGAAAGGTGTGATGCTGCAGCAGTTTGACTTCCTTTGGCTTTACTCTTCGCTTCACGTCGCTTCTCGCTCCCTCTCTTCATTTTCATTTTTGCTCTAGCCCCCTACTACATCATGCACTACTTCAGTAGCGATCTCATCCGCTTTATTCTAACTATGCTCTTGTCTATCTGATCTCTCAGCGGGTGACGCACTCCTGTACGACGCCCGTACTCTTCACTACGGAATGGCAAATCAATCAACGCACACGGAACGTCCCCTCTTGTAAGTCCCTTGATGAGAAGAAACAGGAGGCCTTCTGCCGTCTTTCTTTTCGATTATCCACTTGCTCTTTTAACTTACACTTATTGCACCTTTCTTTCGTGTATGATGTTGAAACTACGATCTGTAGGTACGTGTCCTTCATGCGCGGGTGGTTTCGCGATGAGCAAAACTTTGGCACTGAGAGCCTATACAACCCACTGCCATGATATTAAAACTACTTCTAAACCCTGTGCCTTAGCTAGAGATCCGAAGAGGCACGCATAGAAGGAATAATAGAGGGGCATATCTTTTCATCTGCCTCTTGCCTGTCTAGTCTAGTCTAGTTAATACTCTCCCAAAAACAAAGAAAGACAAGGACACAGCAGTCACAGAGGCACATAAAGAATACACTTGAGCTGCAAATGCGCTAGCGAATTCGCTCCAGAAGGCCAATTAAGGCTCCAACTGGCGCCTTTCCTCCGAACAAGTCGGCGGGACTGAGTGCTCGTTCGTGTGTCACGTCCCAGGTCCACGAGGCAATTCTCTGGGCTATTTTTTTGCCCCAGCAGGGCATCTTGCCTGTAACGTAGTGAATTGCCGTGATGTGGTAAATTCGAGGGAACCGGAAATGGCATGGGCAATAAGAAGAAGGGATCCTTCTTCTCTTTGAGTTCTTAAAAAAGAACCAAGAAGACTGTTGAAAACTTAAGACAACTGGGCGCGCATCCCTATCAATAAGGCGCAAAAATATTCGTACGTCCCTCCAGCCTCCCGTTTCATATCAAATCAGACCGAGGAAGAGGCGGAGACACGAAGCAATAAGAAAATAGAGCTCTGCCGAAGACTTTATTCGTGAGTTGTGAGTCGTGAGTCGCGAGTCGTGCTGTTTGCTGTATTAACTTATTAAGTACTATTTTTTTTTTGCGCCGACTGAATCCCCAATCCCCCCGTAAAAGCATCGTGATTGGTGCAGATTTGCTCCCTGCGTAAGGTTGATCGTTGTTGTGTTCCACGCAATGGAGGACACCAGACGTTCTTGACCAATGCAAGTGTATGAACAGACAATGCCTATGATTGTTCTATGCTGATGTTTCCGCTTCGAGATTAGGAGAGCTTTTAATAGTAGCAAGTGTGCATCGAAAGTGTTAGCAAAGTTGTCTTTCGAAGAGATTATTCGCAACGTACCGTAACACAAGAAGGCGAGGCAACCAACTGTATCTCAACCTGCTCTACGCGAGTAATGCCTTCGTTATCCGCATTCTTCGGAGCAATTTTGGCAATCGCCTCAGTATGCAACCTGATTGAAGTATCTGCATCAAGGCCAAGAGGGCCAACTCTATCTCCTGTAACCGTCCCAACTCCGAGACCAACTGACCCTACGCCAGTTCCTATGGGCTATCCTACTCCACGACCGACTGACCCTACGCCAGTTCCTGTCGGCCATCCCACTCCGAGACCGACTGACCCTACGCCAGTTCCTGTCGGCCATCCCACTCCGAGTCCGACTGATTCTACGCCAGTTCCTATGGGCTATCCTACTCCACGACCGACTGATCCTACGCCAGTTCCTATGGGCTATCCTACTCCACGACCGACTGATCCTACGCCAGTTCC
>Ga0307930_1003063_pt1 | contig 12451 bp, 11 predicted proteins | sample OrgLakmetageno46_FD_203161 | JGI IMG/M metagenome (GOLD analysis project Ga0307930, IMG submission 203161) | Saline water microbial communities from Organic Lake, Antarctica - #46 | ecosystem: Environmental > Aquatic > Non-marine Saline and Alkaline > Saline | place: Antarctica: Organic Lake... | reverse complement strand
GTTCCAGGAAGGGCGTGGCCTCGGCCAACAGTAACCGCGCTGGCTTCCGTGGCGAGCACACGCGCAATCGCCAGCAGCGCTGAGAGCTCGCTGCAGCCAGCGTCGATGTCCGCTTGTGCGCGTTGCCTCTCCAGCACCTCGATGCGTGTCTGCGCCTTGTCCAGCACCGATGTCGCCACGAGGCCTTGGCGTTCGGCCCACATCACAACACCCATGGCTTCTTGAAATAACACCGTTGCTGCAGTCGAAGCGCTACTAGCGCTATCAGAGCCACCACCACTACTGCCGCTGCTGCCATTGCTGCCGCTGCTGCTGCTTGCTGTAGAGCTACCACCACTCGTGGCGCTCAAGGCTCCTTCCGCGACGGTCAGCGCGTCCTCCACTGCGGCTTCGGCGAGTTGACTTTTCAAGGACTCCGCGGATGCCACAAGCGCAGCCATGTCTTCGCTGCCATTGCTCTCGTTGCCGCTTGCTCCATCGCCAGCAGCAGCAGCAGCAGCAGCAGCAGCAGAACCACTATCCTCCTCAGAGGTTGCTCCCTTGGGAGCACCTTCTGCCGCTGACTTTGGCGCGCTCTCACTATCACCAGCACCATTTGACACGCTGGCCAGTGCCCGTGTCAGTGCCGACAGCGCATAAACAGCGGCGCCTGTGCTGCCTGGGGCATCTGCCCGTGTGACCGAGACATTCCGCGAAGGCTGCCACCCGCCGGATTTCACTTTGCCCCAAGCCACGTCCGGAGGCTGCTTCCCGCCGTGCGCTTCCGTGCACGCCATGTTGCGGTCCTGCTGAACCTGGTCCGAAGTCGTGATGGCCCACCGCCCCGTCTTGGTGGAATACAGCACAAGCTCTTTCTCAGCGTTGCCGCTGCCGCCACCGCTGCTGCTGGTGCTTGCACCGCCGCTGGTACCACCGCTGGCACCGCCGCTGCTGGCGGTCGCAGAATCAGCGCTGGCCTGAGGAGACCTCGCTGATCCTTTGGATGCCCCTGGTGAAACACTGGCAGCAGCAGTACTGGTTCCCGGTGGTGGTGGTGGTTGTGGTGGTGCCCGCGCGAGTTGAGTCCAAGTAGGGAAACCGTTCACGATTGCAGCCGTGGCAGCGCCGCCTTGAGTGCGCACGTAGGTGCCCGACACAACTGACGCGCGGCCGTCGTCCTTGTGCATCAGCACCCGCATTGCAATTGGCCAGGGCGCCTCTTTGCCGTCGCTCTCAGCACGTGGCGGCTTCAGAGGTGGCGGCCACGTCGTCGTCGGCGACGACGACGACGACGACGACGAAAAAGATGAAAAGGACATGCCGTTGTTGCCACTGTTGCCGCTGTTGCGGCCGTTTTGGTTCAACGCGCTTGCCAAGGCCGCTTCGTTGGGCTGCTCCACAAACGCCACGAAGATGTCAGGGCCATCAGCTTGGTCACCGCGCGCTGTTCCGACTAAACGGCCACCTGCGCTGGTGCTGGTGCTGGTGCTGGTGCCATTGTCGTTGGTTGTCGAAGGGGCACCTTTTGCTGCTTCCCACGAAAGCACCATCGGCCATTCACCGTATTGGTTGTGCATCACCAAGCGCACTTCTCTTGATGCTGGTGCTGCCATGACATTCCCCATTTGTGACAAGGTCGAATTGCCAGCCGCACCACTGTCGTGCGGCTGGCCGGCCTGGTCTCCTAAGCGGCACTCTTCGAGGCTCATGTGCGCGAGCTGAGGCTGAGCAGTGAGGCATTGGTAACCCAAGGTGCCGCTAAACTCCCCTGCCGTCTGCAGATTCTCGGTGTGTGCAGCACAGTTCGCGCCCGCGGTGCCCTGCCCACTAGCGTGTTGTTGCTGAGGCGCACCAGCAGAAGGCCCAAAAGAGAAAGGCGCCGCAACGAACGCGTTTGGTTGAGGGTTGCCTAAGGCAGTAGGTGCCTGAACTGTCCCGAAGGCTCCACCTCCCGATGCAGCAGGCTGCTCGAAGGCGCTAGCTTGTGTGCTGGGTGCAGCATTTAGTGAGAACGAGCTGAATGGCTGCGGAAACAGACACAAAGAGAAAAACGAAAAGAGAGAGAGAGACAAAGGAACAATTAAGCTAGAAAGTCAAAATATAGCACGAGGTATGCGCACACGTGCAGACAACATACTGTACAAATGATGAGCAAGCAACACTTACGCTTGCTGGGGCATCAAAAGTGCCTGGCGATGGCGATGATGATGATAGAGCTGTTGCTGCGTCGGCCGCGCTTGCTTCTTTCATTTCTGCATCATCTTCTTCTTCTCCCGAAGCACCGTCAGCGGTAGGCGGCGGCCCGCTCATAGCAACACTTTTCGGCCAAGTGCCATCTACTGTGAACGCACCGTTAGTGTTCACGCCTTCGCCCTCAACTTTGCCGCTTTCGCCGATGAAGCGAAGCCGAAACGCCGTCTTTGGGTCGCCCCAAGCGTTACCCAGAAAGAACATCGTGCGAACTTCTTCGTCGTCTCGGTCGCCACTCTTTCCACATGACTCGCTGCTGTCTACGGCCCCAGGAGTTGCGCTATCAGCACCTAAGCCGTTGTCCGAGGAGGAGGAAGAGGAGGCGTCAAGAACAAGGGGTGACAGCGCAGCGCGCGCAGAGTCTACTGCCATTGACAGCACCGCAGTTTTGAGGGAGGCTAGAGCAGCACTTGCGCGCGTCAGCGATGAGGGCCAAGCAAATTCACTGGCACGCGCCGTGGCGACGGCGCTTTCAAGCGCTGCCATTGCGTCATCGCAGCTCTCAGGCAAGAGGCTCTTCTTGCTGCTGGTGCTACTGGTCCTGCTGCCGCTGCCATAACTGCCGCCACTCCCACTGCTGCTGCCAGCGGACGAGGAAGATGGTTCGTCGTCTCGAACACCCCCTGTGCGCAAGAACGCCGCAGCTGCTGCCGCCGCCGCGATAGCTTCCGCGAGCTTTTTACGGGATGCCGCGGCAGCTACAGCACGCGCCGTAGCAGCAACCACCCCATCGCCATCGCCAGCTTCTGCAGCTGCGTTCGCAGAGAGCGCCTCCGCTGCCTCGGTATCTTCCGCAGCCGCCGCCTGCATGGCTTGCGCGTGCGCCCCGGCCGCTGCAGCCAAAGCGTCCACCTGCCGCTGGTCGACCACGGGCTGCAAATCGTAGCAGCGCTCGACGCCGTCGCGGTAGCTGCGCTCCCGAGTGCTGGACGAGTTGTTCCAGCGTATCAGCACCCAGCCCGGCCGCTGGCTCCCAAACCTGCCGGGGTCGTCGTGGGTGCTCATCACGGTGCCCACGCTGGCGTGGCCGTTGCGGTCCAGGTCTTGGCTGCCCCACTTCCAATTGGGCCCTCGCTCGACGCGCTGCCCAACCGTGAGTGCCGGCCGGTCGCGCACCAAGGGCGCATCGCCACCGAAGGACCGCGGCGGTTGTGGGCCTCGCAGCGAAGGTGGACCTCCCAAGGAGCTCCCGAAGCTGAGCCCACCTGGAGGGGCGCCGTACCCGCTCGGTTCAGAAGCACCAAAGTTAAAGCTCATCCCACCCCCGGAAGGGGCACCGAACCGGCCAGGTGATGACGGAGGAGGCGACGACGAGGAGGGAAAAGGATGGCTCCCTGTAGAGCCGCCGAAGCCACTGGGAGCAAGTGCAAAGGCCGGCATGCCGTTGGGGTGAAGAGGCGCAGCGCCAAAGGCAGGCGCTGCTGCTGCAAAGTCGTGCAAGTCGTGTTCACTAGGGTGGCCCCGACTGCCGTCGTCGTCTTCGTCGTTGTCGTTGAGGTCGTCGTCGTGCGAAGACATGAGGAGCAAGGACGAGCGCGGCACCATTGGAATCGGGTCGTCAATGCCGTCGTCTTCGCCGTGCTCCAAGAGCCACTCCACGCACTCTTCCACGGACCCGAAGTGGTGCATGAGGCAACGCCTCGCGCGCACCTGTCAGCCGCAGCACATGATACATAGAACAATTGCATTATTAGTTGGGTAGAGAGGAGGCCTGGTGAAGGCCATGGGGGGTGATTTTAAAGAATCAAGCGCCGCGCAAGGCTCGAAAACAGGTAAAACCAAGGTACAACTCAAAACTCTGCATTAAATGTTGAGGCAGTGCTGTTTACTACGAACACGAAGGGGTAGGCAGGTCATTATCGTAAGCTCGTCTCACCTCGGGGAACCCAAAGTCTATCAGCATCGCGAGTTGATCCTCGTCCACGGGCGGCATCACCATCTCGTCGTCTTCTTCGCCGTCTTCATCGTCTTCATCGCCGTCTTCTTCTTCTTCTTCTACTTCGTCGCCGACTTGCTCTTCACTTTCGGGGGCCTCGTTGACGCTTGGCTCTGCACTCGCCTCGTTACCTGGACCATTTGGTTCTGGGGCGTCGGCGTGGGCTTCGCTATCAGGAGGACTACTCGTAGCTTCCGCATTCTCCTGAACTAAGCTCGCGGCGCCATCAGGCGAGGATTCAGTCGCATCATCGTCGCCACTGGGCGACTGTGCGTTAGTGGACTCGCCCTCAGGCAAGCCTCCGTGTGCATCGCTCTCCTGGCTCATCTTGAGTGAATGCTCTGAGCTGTCGAATTATTTGGAGCTTTCATGTCTGTCTGTCGTCTGCTCCGCGAGCAGGAAAAAAATACTTCGACCTAGATAAAAAACCAATATTACAAATGACTGGAGCTGTACTGCTGTGAGCCTGTGACTGATGAGTACCACGCTGTACACACTGCACTGCTGAACTGTACCACCTCTACACTGTACTCTGTGCGGTATCTGTACGCGGTACTGTAAGTTCTGTTTCTGTAAGTTCTGTTAGCGCTGTAAGGAAGGGAGATTAGGAATATTTGGGAAAGGGATTCCTACTTGCGGCCGACATCGAAACACACAACCACCGGGTTGTCACCAGAATGTGTTGAGCGTTGAACCTGCATTAAAAGGACCGCAGGGCGCAGGGGCCCGCACTGCTTTGTTGTTTTATGCCTTGAGGGACGTAGCGCCAAGCCTCCCAGTCAAGTTTTATCTCCCGAGATAGCAACCAGTAACAATTAGTAACCACATCATCAATATCAATACTTAATACTTACACATAGCACATTACAGCCATCCCACCCCCTGTGGGCTTCCAAGATTTATTCATGAACAACAGCTCATACTTACGCTGCCCAAAAAATTATCAAAAAAGGCCTCCTCCAAGTCTTCAAGATGGTGCACTATTAGTTGGAGTGGACATTCTCTTAACTTTTACTTGAAAGCACTCCACATGAAACGCTGAAAGATCAAGAAACACATCTTTTTATTGATGGTCGCTTACTCCTTGTTAAATAATTTCTTTCGAGCATCGCCAAAGGCCGATGAGGCGCCCTTGGCGTCCTCGATGGCGACACGCAGTGTGCTGCCGACTCCTTCCTCGTTGGAGACCGTTTTCACAACCGCTTTTGCGATTCCGAGGAGGGCTGAGCCAGCCTTCAAGACTCCACGCTGTGTCAACTCCACCTCGTTGGATTCAGTCGAGCTTCGGGACTCCGCTGCTGAGACAACTCCCGTGTTGGCACGTGGCGTTTCCGCTCCTGCCTGGGTTGGACTCCCCCCTGGGACCGCCCGTGTGGACGACGTTTTTGCAGCGACAGCCGCTGGTTCTTGCTTCACCTGTGGTTGCGGCGGCATGTCTAGCAGTTTGTTGCGTTGCGCCATGGCCGACGCGATCTTTTCGCGGAGTGCAGCTACTTCAAGCTCGCTGGCTTCAGCTGAACGCTGGGTTTGGATTAACAAGTCCTGAAGCGTTACAAGCTCACTAAATCCGTACGCGCGTACGGCCGTCACGTCAGCACTGGTACCAGTTGAGGATGGCAGCTCATTCTTTGCTTTCTGCATAGACCCTAAGCGCTTCTCACTCAGCGGTAGCTCCGCCTGTTGCAGTGTTAAGAGCGTAAATGAAAATCATCACGGCTTAATAATTCAAAATTAGTGCAAACCTAGTAATTCGTTATTAACGCTCTACATAAGCACAGAAGTGAGCTCTTACCTCCAGTTGTGCTTTGCACGCTTCTATTGTTTCTGATAGCTCCGTCTCAATGGTAATGAGTTCAGCTTTAGCCTCTACCGCTTGCTCCAATCGACTCTTAATTACGGCTTCAAGTGTCTGCGCCTTGATGTCCTCAATCTTTGTTAAAAGTTCTTTTTCACGCTCTATGATACCGGCTTTGCCCTTAACCACATCCGTCATTTTGCCAATCAGTGATCTTAAGCTAGCCAGCTTTTCTTCTTCAGAAATGATTTCGTTTTCAAGCAACTTCGCAACGGAGGTCAACTCCTCAGCGAGGAGCCCAGTCACCTCACCGGACCGCTCGATTGATCGAGTCAGAGCCGTTGATAGAGCTTCAACTGCATCACGCCGCGCAAGACTCGTCGTTCTAGTTGATAACATGCTGCCAATGGTGGCAGGCTCTTCGCTAATATTGGCCAAAGCAGCTTCATCAGGAGTTACAGTGCTCTCACCTTCATCACGCAGAGCTGACGAAGGTTCGCTGGCGCTGGTTGAGCGGAGAGTTGATAGCTGCTGTCTTCTCAGCCCCACCGTGGGCGACCATGATTGCACGCCACCAGCTAGGGCGAGGACTGCTAATGAGTATTTCATGCTAATGATTGCACGCCCTTCAACTCGAAGGCTAAGCTGCAGTAGACTACAACTCGTGCGTGCTAAACTACAACCAGGCCAGGTCCGATTGCTCGATTGAAAACACAAATTTCCTGTTTCCCGGAACCGGAAAAAAACGGGTGGTTCGTCTATATGAATCGAGTTTCTCGGTCTCCTTGACTCGGGTTTTGATTGGCTGATACTGAAGTACATGAATGATTTTGATTGGCTGAAATTTGAGTACACAAATATTTGAGTTGGCACTGACGTCAGGAACTGTACAGCAGTGCTGCGCACCGCAGGTATGACGTTCGCGAGAGCGGGTTAAGGGCATAGGGCAGTTTTTTTTTTTTTTCTGCGTGTGGTTCTTACTTGGTTCATGCGAAAACAGGCACCCGAATCAGCCAATCAAAACCCGAGTCAAGGAGACCGAGAAACCCGAGTCAAGGAGACGGGGGTGCCGAAAAAAACAGGCCATTTCCTGGTAAATTCCCGACGTATTTCGCCGTTTTACGGTGAAATCAGGCACTGGTCTGCACAGAGAGTACCAAAAAGAAAAATAAATCGCAGGTTTACGACAACGGGAATGGACACGTATTTTCTTGCGGTTCAGAGTTCAGAAGCCGAACTAGACAAGGCTGATCGGCAATTTAGGCCCTATAAATGGCCATTTCCCGGAATATTCCAGAATCGGTTCCCGATTCTCGATGAACCCATAATTTCCCGGAATCTTGGCACCAAGAAATCGGACCTGGCCTGACTACAACCTACGAATCGGAGATGACGCCGAGACGACGATGATTATGATTAGGGGAGGGGAATTCCCGGTTTTGTAAAGTGGCCTTGGGAATTCCCAAGATTCCCGGGAATTCCCATGGATTCCCGGGAATTCCCGGTGGTTTTGGGAATCCAAGCCCGTCGCAGGAGCTCAAGAGAGGACTCCCCCAAGCGGGGAATTGAGGTCCACTTCTAGATCTTTCACCTGGACATCAGTGGCGTGTGCAATGGCAATACAGAAAGGGAAACTCACTCGCCTATAATCTTCATACCGGCCCCGAATGGCCGCTTTTGAGACAGGCCCCGAAGGGCCGGAATTAGAAGACTAACAGGTAGAGAAGAAAAGCAAAGCAGCAAAAACTAGACCTAAGAAGCTAATCAGGCGCACATGCCTGAGTGGCCATGGAAGTGATGGTAGCGGTCCAAAGTGGCACGCTCCTCCATGCTCTGAGAGTGCAGCTCAAAAGAAGAGTTTCCGCCCGCAGAGGAGGGGACTACAACGAAGTCCCTCAGGCGATCCAGAAGAAGAGTCGCCCATCCCCGAGCAATTGCGCTTTTAGCGCCCGTTCTCTTCTGGTTTTGAAGCCGCAAGTAAGGATTATTTTGGTGGCGCAATGAAGAGGCACCTCCCTGTAAATAAAACAATACCCCCTATAAATAAAAATCACCCCTGTAAAGCCAATATACCTCCCCTGTATGGGAATTCCGAACGCCATTTTGGAAAAGAGAATTCCCGAGGAATTCCCATTGATTCCCGACCTCGGGAATTCCCGGTTTGGGAATTCCCCCCCACTAATTATGATGGCATGTTTGGCCATCGATATTTCCAAAGAATATCATATTTGTGGTGAGAATCAACGCAAACGCAAAGCGCAAAGCCAGCTGGAATGGCACTCCTTCGTTAAGCTTAGCAACTACAGATAGCGGCGGCCAGTCCTTCTAGACAAATAGTCGTACTTCTACCATGGGCGCACGTGGCTCGAGCTTAGTAGGGAAAGCGGTGGTGGACGAGAAGTTTATGCCTTACACTGCTTACCAGAAGCGTGATGTCCTCCTAATGCGTGAACGGCACCTGCATGACCTCGGAGGAAGGTAAAGATATAATACGTGCTAGCTTGCGCGACTAGAATGACAACTGTTCTCGTTCTTTCTTGTCATATTCTCCACGAGTACACGAAGCGGGCACATTACTGGTGCAGTTCATTTTCGTTTCTTCACGCTCTAAATCGTATTGCTTTTTAGGTTTGCGCTTGGGCGACGGCAGTTCGCGTCCCTGCTGCAAGAAAATGAAGGCGGCGACAATTTGCACATTCTGTTTGACACCGACAAAAATGGCCTTGTGGATGCGTTGGAAGTAATCGCAGCCTTCACGATGCTGAGCTCGATGTCGGTGAAAGACAAAATGGACACGATTCACTCCTTGTACGATTTCAACGGTACTGGCACGGTCACCTTAGACGAAATGACCATCATGCTCCGAACAGTGGCGTCGGGGACCGGCAAGCTGGACAAAGGAATTGTAACGCCAACCACACGCCAGATGGAAGAACTCTCGAAATGGGCCTTCAAAAAGGCGAACCTCGACAGCGATGCCGTAGTGAGCAAATCCGACTTCGACGATTTCTGCTTGACGAACCCTACTGTGCGCAGCTTTTTGGATTATTGGTCCGGGGGTTCGCACCAAGTAGCCCTGGCAAGGGGCGAGCTGTTCAGCGATCCTGCATTTAAGGCCAACGGCACCGCGCTTTACTATTCGCTCACTGACGCGCCCATCGGGATGCTGCCAGCGCACACCGTGAATTGGCTGCGACCAAAACAGCTCTGCCCAGGAACTCCTCGCTTGTACAGTGACGGCGGCTTAGGCAACCAATTGAGCGGGAGTGGCTCCCTGGGTGGAGCGTTGCGAGCCGGTCAATTTGCGAACCAGTGGTTTTTGTCCGCGTTGAGTTTAGTGGCGTCGCAGCCGCAACTGCTCCGGAGTTTGTTCGTCTGGACGGGCCAAGAAAAGCAAGGAAGGTTTTGCGTGCGTTTTTTCAAAGGCGAAAAGTGGCAAAACGTGGTTATTGACGATCAGGTTTCCATATCGTGTTAACTGTTTGCGCGTCTTGATCCCATTTCTGAACATGAATCCATACCGTTGTGAGATATTGTGAACCTTTCAACCGTTGTTCGTCAGTATTTGGGCTTTTTCACAACGTATTTTTACAACCTTGTATTCGCCTGCCTCTCACCTCCACCACACTCTTTCATCCCACAACCACCACCACCCTGCAGCTCCCATGCGACGCGCTAGGCCAGCCTCTGTTTGCGAAATCGGTGGACCCAAACGAGCTGTGGCCCATGCTCATTGAAAAAGCTTACGCCAAGCTGCACACCTGCTACCAGGTTCGTGGGCACACACATGTCCATGTACTTGAGCTTCTCATGGTCCCACGATCTCTTCAATTTTCCCTATTACTTTTTATCTCTATATATCTTTTTATTTACCCTTTCTTCTTACTCCTCTTCTTCTCCGTTTTCTATGGTCCATGTTTCTTTGTATTTTGTCTTCCGTGTGTAGAACTTGCTCATGGGCTCCGTAGAATACGCGCTTCGCGATTTGACGGGCGCTACCATTGAGCGGCACGACATGTCAAGCAAAGACTTCCAATTGACCCGCGCCACCCTCGGGGACCGCCGGGACGCGCTCTGGAAGCACTTGTATACATGTGCCAACCACACCCTGGGCTTCAGCGGGCACGTGGTCGGCTGCGCGTGGACCAAGCCCACGATGGCGTCCGCGCGCGAGGGGGGCACTTTACAGGGCCTGCAGTTTGCGGTCATGCACACGGTGGTGGGGGTCCTGGAGTACAAGCAGTTTCGGTTGCTGCGGGTCCAAAACCCTTGGGGCGCGTCTTTCTTCAACGGGGATTGGAGCAACGGGTCCCTGCTGTGGTCGCAAGCGCCGCCTGCGCTCGTGGACCTTGCGCTGAAAGTGTCGGGAAGCGCGCCTCAACCCTCAAATGGCAACGGCAACGGCGGCAACGGAGGGGCTAACAACACTAGCGGCGTGAATGCTCCTCCACCAGTGCCGGGAGGAGGGGGAGATGGGAGCGACTACATGAAACCACTGGGCCTTAATGACCCCACTTGCTTCTGGATCTCGCTCGAAGATTTCCTCCAGGTATGTGTGCGCGAATGATTCGAGAACTAGGCGGATTGAGTTTCAATCGCCATTCCTTCGTCTCTATCCTTTGTTTTGCCTCTCTTGTCACATTGCATTTAATTCGATGTAGATCTATATTCTAATTGGCAATGGTTTCTGTCGAATGTCGTTTCGTTGCTATTGTTACCCTCATTCTTCCTCGCGTGTTATAACTTGACCACCATTTGTTGTTTTGTTGCCATTTCAAACGCCAACACCCCGCAGCTCTTCGACGTGCTGGTCATAGCGCACGTGCACGACTCGAGCCAGCCCCCTGCGCCGGGCCGCGGCGGAGGTGGGGGGTGGAGCCACCAGTACCGCCGGGTGGTCTTACCCGCGTCGGGGGGTGGGAACCCCCAAGAGCCGACCTGGGCCCAGAACCCCCAGTTCTTCCTGGAAGCCTCGGAGCGCACCGAAGTGCAAGTGTCCTTCAGCCAGCCGGACGCGCGGTGGTTTGGCCAACAGAGAGCCCCCCACTTGCAGAGTTTGGGCTTCCTCATACACCAGTACGACTGGGGCCCCGACCACACGTGCGTGAAACCCCTCGAGAAACTGGTGGATTTGCCGGCCGATAGGTCTGCTAGCAGCGGTGGCGAGAGCGGTCTAGTGGCGCGCACGGAGCTCTTTCAGGCCAAGCGCGAGGTGTCCCTGGCGGAGCCCGTGGTGTTGGAGGCGGGCAAGTACGTGCTCTTGCCGATGGTATACCAGCCGGCGGAAGAAGCGCCGCCAACCACGCCCCTGACGCGGCAGTGCCACCTGTCGGTGTTTTCGAAATCCCCCCTGTATCCCCTCAAGCTGTACAGCGACGCGGAAGTGGAGTACGACGACCCGCACCAAGTCTTAGAGGTAACAGGGTATTTACAACGAGAAAGTGTAATGTATCGAAGAAAAAAAGAAATCAGAAAGAGGGTGACTGCACAATTTTTTAAAAGCATTTCTGATGTGATCACGCCATTTTAGTTGTGCTTTCCTTCTTAATGCTGTCAGTGCTTGTTAACACCTGCCTCATTTTTTTGCTTCGTTTTTCTTTTTTTTCAACCCCTCTCAGGGCACCAATGAAATCGACGCCGAATTCACCGAAGACTTAACCACGCCTGGCCCTGACGTTGAAACCGACAACGAAACAGTGGCCATTGCCGCCCTTTCGGAACTCATTTCGAAAATGTGGACAGTGGCGAGGCAGCTGGAGTTTCGAAAGCAGGACTTGGAAGAAAAAGTGGCCTTTTTAGAAGACGAAAAGCGACGAGTCGAGGAAGAAGCTGCAGAGGCAGCGGCAGCTGCTGCAGACGAAGGCGCCTAAATCTAGGAATTTCATCAGAAGGCAACGGGAATAGAGAATCCTAACATGGAGTGCATGGCCATTGGAGATAGAAAGCGCTAGCAAGGTGGATTGCAAAGAAAACGATTTCTTTCCGCTCTTACTTGCATAAATAATTCACTCTTTTTGTAATCCTTTCCCAGTGGTGGGTCGAGGGTTTCGTGTTCCGGGCTTCTATTGGCTTTTGATGAAGCATGGAGGCGGAATTGAGAACGCCGCGAGAAATTTCACAAAAAACAGATAAGGAATAAGAAACAAAGACGCATACTCCAAGGGGCTAACAAAAACAAACAACAGGACTACTGGCCTTTTTACCCGGCCTTTTCTGTGCATGACTCAAAGTCGCTCATGTCTTTTTAACTGAAATCTATGTAATATATAATTCTTTATGGCGCAAGGCACGGCCATACCTCCTAGGCCGGCTTTGGCTTTTCTGCGTACGCACTGAGACTAGGCATCCTCATGTTTTCCAAATAGTTACTCGAACTCGAACTAATACAAACCCAAATGGCACAGAAGCCAATGCTGCGGGCAGAAGTGGGAATGCGCGTGCGTTGCGCAAACAAAGCAAGTGCGGAATGATTCAGGAGGGAGAGGGGCATT
>Ga0307930_1003062_pt1 | contig 12451 bp, 12 predicted proteins | sample OrgLakmetageno46_FD_203161 | JGI IMG/M metagenome (GOLD analysis project Ga0307930, IMG submission 203161) | Saline water microbial communities from Organic Lake, Antarctica - #46 | ecosystem: Environmental > Aquatic > Non-marine Saline and Alkaline > Saline | place: Antarctica: Organic Lake... | reverse complement strand
CCCATTTATGCTGTGGTTTGCTCTAATGTAGTAGTCCACCTGAGCGACCATAACCCTGTTATGGTCGCTCAGGTGGACTACTACATACGTATGTAAACGAGATTACCTTCATGCCATGGCATTCTTGCACGTAAGCTTACAAGTTTTCAAGTTTCACAAGCTCCATGATGAAAAAAGTTTCTCAAGCAACAAGCACCGAGAGTTGCAGAGAAATGGCATTATTTTGATTGGCTGAAATATGTTTATCACCGAATAAGATCGCCAACTATCGCCCCTCTTCATTACTTACTGCACATCTGTTATAGTGTAAGCAGGACAGGAGCCCGTCTTATCGCATGTTCCTAGTTCGCGGCCAGAGTTCAGAATGGACAATTCGAACAAGTTACTGAGCTGCATTCATTGCATTCGACTTCGGGTCTGTGACGTCTTCAATAGAATACAGATCACAAACTTTCACCACATGCATACAGTAGTAATTCTCTGTGCCGACAACGACGAAACCGAGGACAGTACAAACCACTGACGGCCAGGTTGACAGCTCTAGCGTGTGACTAGATTTCGTTTTCTTGAGCCCACCCCAAACAAGGCGTTTTTTTTTCAGCGATTTACTTACCTCTCTGACTTCAGCCAACGAACGATGAATCTGCATCGAATTATGTCCACTTCATTTTCTTTCAAGAAGTTAGGTTACAGATAAGCAAGAGACCTGTACGCAAAATCACTGTAATTTCATTTGTATTCTGGATTCTGGAACAGTCATGCCTGGCACAAGACGATAAATCAAAACTAAAAGCAACAAAAAAGAATCAAACATCAGTTTCATTAATTAACTTAGCATCATGCGCTGCCTGCATTGTTATCCAAGTTCTCGACAATGCCCGATATACACGAGCTAAATACTTGATATCAAAGCCGCCAGACGTCTAGAAGTATCCGTTTTGCAAGAAGTGACTAAGTATTCTGTTTTTCACGAATTCATTTGATGGAACGAAAGTGTTTTCTTGCGTCGCAGTACAGTATCCGTTACGTGATCAAATTTGCGAGTTGAAAAAAAAAAGTGCTGCTTCTTTTTTCGCTTGTTGGTCCTCTTATTCCGCCCCCTTGGAACTCAAGTCAAAATTTTGTACTTCTTCAGACATATTTTTTTATAAAAGTGACAATGATTTTGAACTACTTTTGTCGAAAATATTGAGTGGCAAAATTCGTTACCCTTCAGTTGTGTGTGCATAATATGAACACTATACCTCAAATTCGATAATAAATGAGATCAAATCAGTCGCGTGGCCCCGGTCGGAGCCGCCGTTGCTTTGGTCATAGCCCATTGCCTTGCATTGACGATCGCGAAGTCTGTTGCCGCAATTGTGAAGAAAAGTCGAAGAATGGGTCTTCACGGCCCACGAGAATCAGGTGAGGACTTCAATTTGTTTGTCTAAATCGGCCTCAGCTACCCGACAACTCCTGTAGAAATCCCTCATAATTTTGAGCAGGTGGTGCGAATTGTGCTCTTCATACCACTCAGCCAAGAACTATCGGCGCGAACGAGAAAAATGTGCTAGCATTGCTGGCAGTACGATAAACAAAGAATATCAACCTGTTTTAGCGAATGAAGTACACCTCTGTGAAGAGAGTAGTGCAAGTGAAGGATGCAACTCTCATTCATTATTTGACGAAATTTCGAGTAGTTCTCTGCTTCTTACGACAAGTAATAAGACATCTGACCAATATTTGAGAAAAGAAATCAAAGCGAACTCCGATATAGGTATACCTGGCATATTACGACATCGTAAAAGATGTATATAAGTCCCCAGCGACGATAGCCATCAATATAACTCTCATTTTGTGGTTTGCGAACTTATAAAACAGATCGTGTTCTTGACGATGAGATTAAATATTGGAGTAAGGACGAAACATATGCTCCGATATCTTTAAGCCCGAACAAAGCAGCTGTCGACATCAACATTTCTCAAATATCCGAAATGGTATTAGTACTAGGGCCTGATGATGTGCACACATTTACAGCAGTCCGTGACAGGGCTGACTCATTATTAGGGCAGGATTGCGTACAAAAAGCCGAACGAGCATTCAATATTGTAATTTTATGCAATAAATCCCCGACCTCTTGATTGATCAGGTAAGTGCTGCACAAAAGTCTGTAGCTGGACCATCTCATGAAAATAGTCTATTGGGTATCCTTAGGAAGTCAAAAGCGCTGGCTAAGCGAGGAGATTTCGTTGCGGCAGAGATATCATTTCGTGAAGTAATCAAAGGTCGAAGTATACGTTCACATGAACTCGGCGAAGAAGAATGTTTAATCATTGCTACATTTTTTGGCCTTGCCACCACCTGGACGAGCTTAGCGATAATGCGGAGGCAGCCATTATTAGCTCGTATGGCCCAGCGAATAATGAGCTCTGTGTACGAACGTCGTGTTCGATTTCTCGGGTCAGACCATGTTGAGACGATCGAAACCCTTCATCAAATGGGCCTTTCAATCGAAGCATCTGGGTGAGAATTTTGGCCATGTATTTTGCTGTTATCTTAACATGTATGATTACGAATAGTTAGTGTAATCTTGATGATGTTTTTTTCCTGACTTAACGCCAGGCATTTCCTAAAGGCTACTGGCTGTCTGATCGAAGCTCTCAATGGATTTGCTGTAGTCTTCGGAAAAGATGACGACTCTACAGTAGCTGCTCGTCAAGATCTTGCACGAATTCTTCTAGGTTTGGGATCAACTGCATTATTGCAAGGTCTAGACTCTGACGTTGATTTCGTTGAAGTGAGTGTTACACAAGCAAAATACTGCTGGATGATAGTCAATGTGTGGCCAAACTTCCTTTTCAAACCCTTTTCGCTATTGCAGGCGTACTTCACTCAGCTTTCATTTTACGTGCATCGTGGAAACGATATTAAACTTGGAAATGATTGCGAGGAAAACGAAGAAACAAGAAATTGCGGGATTAATTCAGATGAAAGCTCAAGAACTCGAGCATGTTTACATTTTGATCAAGCGGACTTCACGAAGTCCGAGGACAGTGTCAAGCACTCAGCATCTGAATTTGGAGAAACTCATTTTCCCCATGAAAACTTCATCTCAGATCAACTAATGCGCGGTATCTGTTTTCAACACTTCGACGAAGAAGACTCGAAGTTCAGTGCAAGTTATCATCGCAAAACCATATACAAGTGCCTGGTGAAGCTTGAAAGGTATTTGTAGACTCCTACTTCTTAATAATTCACACCTTACAACTAATTTGACCGAAATTGGGTGCCTAGGATTGAAACATTGCAATTGAGAAGAGACCAAAGCACTCTCATTGATGCATTGAAGATTATTGCAAGAGGGTAGTGTATGTGCCGTGAGCCTATCACAAAAGCGCTGAAATCATAGCAGCCGCAGCGGCAATTGTGACTACCTCTTCAGTCATCCGTCAACCCATGAGAGCACACCCCAGTTGCGCAACGCATTTCTTTCGGGTATTGGTGGGCAATCCGGAAAATTAACTTGTATTTTGATTTATTACAGGATCCATGGTAAAATCACATATTCCTATATAAATATTGATATGAAAGCCCGTCAGTTCTGTATACTCCATGATTTTGGATCGTTTAATGGCCCTTCGTATGAATACAAGATTCCCTATGTATACGTCCGATCCATGAAAGCGAGAGAAGACGGAAAGTACTGAGTAAACTGAAGTATACTAGAACCCATGGCACATGGAAAACTCGCACTGTCTTGTATAACTATCAGTGGCCCATTTATAAGTACCATAAAGGATCACACTGAGTCCGACTTTAGGCAAAAAGTTTAGGCCTAGTAATCGCGACTTGCAATTATATAGAAATATGGATGGGCTATGGGAATCGCATCCGGCACTTCTTCTTCATTCGCACAGATTACTTCTTTCGAGCCTGCTTCATTCGTCTTATATCCCACTCGCCCGACTGCAATGAGGGAGATACAAATCAGCAGCAAAATAAGATAACAGGCAAGCTGAATGAAATTAACGTAACAAAGTGCGCAATATAGATGAAGTGGTTGAAGCACATGCCACGATTAAGTTCGACACTTCGAGACAAGCAAACTAAATAACTATATTACCTGGTAAGGAACATTCGACTCATCGCTAAAATGCTCAGTCCAACCAGCATATCTATACGAAGAATGAACAAGGAAAAATCGGGGTTCAAGGATTAAATAACATCAGCTGCATCAGAAAGCACAAGAAGCGGGCACAAGCATGCGGAGAGTCACGCAAACGAGGTACAAATGTAGGGCAAAATGCAATTCCTCTTATTCATGTAGTAGTGCGTGCGTGAGAAGGAGCTTTCCTACTTGAAAGCGAGCAGAAAAAAGCTCGAGAGCCCGGCACTTATGGCCCAGAACGCTACCGCGCCATACTTCTCATTGAGCAATTTAATACCCACGCCTGCGATAAAAAAAACGATTGGGCGATCAAAGCACCAAATAATCAAACGAATGAAAGGTACGCGGAGGCGAGGGTTATTTAAAGAGGACAAGCAAAATTGAAATCACTTCTTAAGCTGCTCATTCAACAGGCAATCGCGAAAGGTTTACCCGGAAGCCCGGTCCCATGAATGTCCGTAAAGTTCATTCCAAAGACCCCAACCAAGAAAGTGAGGGGCAAAAAGATGGTGGCCACGATGGCTAAAGCAGTATCCGTTGACGTTGCATTCGCCTCCCCCTAGACGAAAGCAACGTCCAAGTCAGAAAGAAGTGCTCTCTGCAAATCAGCATGGCTTAAAAGACCAAAAGTGAACGCACATCATGGCGATGGCGAAAGGAAGTTTACTTGATCTAATTTCGTACATAGCAAAAACTATACACTAAGAAGAAATGCACCTGATCCCGAAGTGTGGTTCTGAGCTCGCCCAGTGCAGCTTCATGTCCAGCCAATTTCCTCAACCCAGCCGACGCCATATCCTCCACATCGCGATAGAAAGGCAAATGGGTCGCAGTAATGCAATGGCTGTAAATTGCATACTTATCTAGGCTGTGCTGCCCAAAATAACCTCCTCCTCCGGACGTCAAATTATCGCCCTGGGCTTCTGAGTTGACGCGTCCAGTGAGACCGCCGTGGCCGAACGTGCTGTTGTTGGCGCTGTGCTTCCGGCGTTGCTCGTCCACCCATCCGGACCGCATGTTCCCTTCTTCGCTGCGGCTGTGACGCTCACTGTGCCCGCCAAGACCAAAGCTGCCCAAGAAGTCCCCACCACCACTGAAACCTATCTCGCCATAATCAGCGTCCCCGAAGCTATCATGTCTGTCATGCCTGTCGTCTTCCTCGCCCCATTCGCCGAACGGAGAATCAAAGCCCGCGCCGCCGTCAACGTCGTCGTTGCCGAGATAATTGCTGTAGCCACCCGGGTCCAATGAACGCATGCCGAGAGACATAGCCTGCTCGTAGTGCGCCGAGAGAATTTCAATCCCGTGGTGCAGAATGTTGATGGAGCGGAAGTAGTTCACCCCACGCCGCGCGCTGAATTTGTTGTGAACTTGGTGATGCAAAGCACGGATGGCTTCGGCGTAGTGGTGCAATGTTGACTGACCAAGCACCGACATTTCCATGAGGAGCAAGTACGCCAAAAAGCCACCTCCTAACTCGTCGAGCATCTTCCGCAGCGCTGAGGTTGGCGCTGCTTCTGACGTATCACGATGGCCTTTGTTGGTGTCGTTATTCTCTGCGAAAGTTCTATTTTCACCATTGGTCGCAACACTACTGCCTTTAAATACAGCGGCACACCCGTGGTCGTCCAAGACTAGTGCACGCTGCACTTCTAGGAAGACTTTGTCTGTACTCAGTTCCGTGTCTTGGTAAGCGCGAGAGCGTGTGAGCAGTTCAAGCTCAAACGTGATCACGACGTGGGGTGTCGCGTAGATGCACAACTTGTGCGTGTGCAGCTCTGCCGCTTCCAGAAAGACAGCTACTGACGTCAGCAGTACCGTATTGAAGTCCAAGTGGTTCATCATGGTCTGAGGACGCGAGTCGAAAAATGTCTTCAGCATGAGTGGATGGCATTGGAGGTGAGTGGCGAGCAGACGCAACGACTCAGCATGGTTCACGTGCAACCAGCAGAGGCCGTTACCGGATGAAGTCATCATGTCGCGAGGTAGAGCCTGCAGAAAGTCGTCAAGGTCACGCCGCTTCACAACTTGATGCTCGTCAGCGCCCGATGCTGCACCCGTTGGTGACTGGACTTCATCTGCCATTTGCCCTCTCGATGTGTCACTTTCGTCCTGAGCTGATCCTGAGTCCTCTGCAGCGAAAGGGTTGCCACTATTCATGCCAGGGCCACCTTGATCGGCGCTTAGATTGTGAAAGCGCACAAGATGCAGCGAAACAGCTTCATTGAAGCGCACATCGTCCACCACCGCGAAATCGGGCATTGAAGAAGCTGCGCTTGTCATGCTTTCGTGAAACTGGCGTTTAGTGAACGCATTGCCGCTAGCATCCATACTGCTATCTCGGCTGCCCCTACTCACACTATCATCTATGTCATCGAGGCTAACGTTAGTGGGTCGGTCGACTAGGCTTCTAGGAGACTCCTGGTGCCCATTGTCACGCAAGGGCACCATGACCGCTTCTAGTTTCCCAACACAAAGCAATGATCGCTCATGGAGGTCATGAACTGCCTCTTGCAGAGACTCAACCTCGTGTGAGCGCTCAGATCCCGCAGATGCACGTCCTAGCGGCCGGCTTTTCTGCCCCGAATCCACTTGTGCATACTCTAAGATAGAGGAGTGATGGCTCAAGTATGGAGAGGTGCTTCTCGCAGAGGCGTTGAGCGCATGATTGGCACCGTCGCTTAATGCAGCGTAGCCGGAGTCAGTAGCACCGTTGTAGCTTGCCATTGAGTGGTAATCTTACGCTAGGGCCTAGAGTCCAATTTTCCAATGGAATAATTCCTCCGCGGGATCGTAGCTCTCCAGCTCGAAGTAGATATCCTCTACTTCGCCCTCCGTAGGAAGTCCCCGATCCCCGATGTGTGTCTCGAAGTGGTGAGTGGTGAAGGCAAGTAAGTGGTGAAGCGTTGGTGAAGCTCGCGAAGCGAAGTGGACGGACGCGACAGTCGGTTACAATACAGGGGGATGTGCAAAGAGAAAGGATCGAAATTCTCAAAACTCAAAACTCAAACTGTCATCGTCGTCCACCGTCCACATGTCCACGACTATGACTGTCCATGATGCCCTGTTGCTCGAGAGCACCCGGTCGCTATTTCAGAATATTACGAGGAGGACCTTCGCGGCTTGGCCATTTCTCTTTTCTTCTACTTGCTTCACTCCTTATCCTTACTTAAAGATCTAAGATTGGAGTTCCTTAAGCGTTAAGATTTAAATTGCATTGCGCAAAAGGGCACTCAGCCCAGTCAGGCTTGTTCTAGAGGATCCATCAAAACGCAGCTTTATGCTATTTGTTGTTGTTTCTTTGCAATTGGGGAGTATAATTTAATCTAATCTAATCTAATTTAAGTTACAAGTTTTTAAATAGTTCCTTGTTTTGGCCAAGACAACAAGCGGCAAAAAAATACGACCCTTTACTTAATTCTTGAGCAGAATTCGCAAGTGGACTTCAAAGAAGGCCAAGTGAACACCACTATTAGCCCTAAGGGCAGGATCCAAGTTCACGGCTGTTTGCCGTTGTCGGGTGCAAGCATAGTCCCATCACTTCTTCGCCGACTCCGCATCGACAGTGCTCACGCAGATCGCCTCTGCAGGCACGGGGCGTTTATACACCTGCACACCGCTCCACAGGGGTCCCACAGGACTCGGACGAGTGTTCGCGGGTTTCACTGCCGCCGCCGCCGCCTCTGCAGTGCTCTTTTTGGAAGGCAGAGGGACAGGAGGCTTCGTCAGAATGCCGTCAATGAGACCAAACGAATGCGCTTCTTGGGCGCTGTAGTAGGCGTTACGGTCAATGGCCAACTCCACAGCTGGTTCCGACAGGCCCGTGTGGCGCGACAAGATGGTCACTAGCCGCTGTTTGGTGACTTCGCCTTCCTTCGCCTGTGACGCACGCAAATCCCGACACACAGCGCGAGGGAATCAACATTAGGAATCAAATGAATGAAAGATATTCTTTCTTTCGCAAACACATGTTTGTATCACTAAAAAATAAAGCAAATAGTTTAATGTTATAACGTATTAATTTAGTAAGAAAAAATGCTCAAAATAGCGTTCAGCCTAGTTTAGCCCATGCCCACCTGAATCATCACGTCGGCAGCCGTAGCCCGGTTCACTCCTAAGCTTGGCTGGTGCACCATCACACGGCTGTGAGGCATCGCGCGCCGCTGCCCCGGCTCTCCTGCGCTCAGCAAAATGGCTGCCATGGACTCTGCATGCCCCACGCAAACCGTGTGCACTGGAGAGGATATGTGCTGTATTTCAAAAAGGTGACAATGCATGAGCACACATTGTGAGGGCGTTGGAATAGATTGAATGGGAAAGAGCGAATGGCGAGAAAAAGTGCAAAGCATTATTCGAAAATAGAATCAACTTAACAAATAAATAACAGTACGAACGTTTACAGCACGTGTACTGCCAGCAATATCAACGTCTCGTGTTCTTCCCATTTTATTGCCACTCACCTGCATAGTGTCGTAAATAGCTAGGCCACTGTAAACGAGGCCGCCACCGGAGGTAATGTACATGGTTATGGGCTCACCAGGTGCCTCAAGTTCGAGGTACATTAGCTGCGCAACAAGCACCCTAGCTGATTCTTCATTGATGGTGCCATTGAGAAAGACCACCCGTTTCCGGAGCAGAGTAGTATAGAAGAGAGCCTAGTAGGAGCACAACATTTCGGGAGGAATGAGGAATAACTAGGCGGGAATGGATTGATATAGGGGAAAAATGGAAGATTCTGGAAAGGTTAGCACCTCTTTGGTGCGAGGAATGTCCAAACTTGGGGAAGTCGAGGCACACGCCGACTCTCCGTTTGCAGCTACGAAAGCTACGGCGCCTCCGATGCAAACAAGTTTCGGTGCGACTTTCTTTAAAACTAGCCCTGCGCGAGGCGCCATCGATCGAAGAGAGCACAACCAACGAGCCATTTTCACACTGTCTACGATTACTTCTAAGCTATCTCGCGTTCAACCGGCTACGGCAAACGCGCCTCGAAATGGCATGGAATGATGGAACCCGAGAAAGATTTCTCGTACTGTACTGAACCATCAGACGAGGCGGAGTTGTTCAAAATATTTTCAATCCTCCCGCATCCTCCTCTCTTTCTTTCCTCATCGTCGTCGGCCATTCTTTCACAGTTCACACTCGTCGACAGTCGACAGTCGACAGTTAACAACTTTTCTAGACAGAGAGAGCTCAAGGCAAAGAGTAGCTTGGTGGGCAATAATTTCGCTCTCACTTTCAGGCTATTCCTCCTTGTTGAAGGCAAAATTTGATCGACGCCCCCTATACGGTGAGTTATTTGCTGTAACGTTTTACACATAACAAAAGATGTTGACGGTGACCAAGACGACTACCTCAATTACGAACTACTCCACATCTGCCAGGGATCAAAAGCATTATTCATGAACGGAGCACTGGAGAAACATAAGTTGGCAGCATTACCTGCGAGCCTATCGATTCCAGATCTAGCGATACCCTCGCGCTTAGGATCAGAGCCGCTTGGAAGTCGCGATCCGTCACCCAGGACAGCGCTTGTTACCCAGACGAGCGCTTCCAGCCTAGCAGACTCCGAAGGAAGCTCACCTTCACCACGATCTCATGACCAGCTGTCCGGCAGCCGCATAAGTAGTGCCGCTGCTGCCGCAGCTGCGCCTGCAGGCTCTCTCTCCGCACGCTATGCCTCCTCCCAGCCCAGTGGATCTATGACAGCTCGCAGCAGGGGCATCGGCAGCGATGGTAGCTGGGGCAGCCATTCCGGCGGGCTGTTGCTGCGGCCGGAGGAGTCGAGAAGCGGCCACAGCGCACTTGGCACGAGCAGTGGTGGATTCAGTGGTAACGCAGAAGGCGTGGCAAAAGCGAAGGCTTTGGGCGCTATTGCCGGCACTCTGAGGGCGGAAGCTCATGGAGATGTTGTGCTTCGCCTCATCAATGCAGAAGCTGGCGCAGCTGCCGACCACCTTCTTGTCGCTGCAGAGGTTATATCATGCTCACACAAACACAGCAATGCTGCTATATTTGCCTGCAATCCAAATGCTTGAAGGAAGAGATTGGTAGTATAATAGAGGACAAAATGGCTTCGTCTAAGATTTGTATTTTACTTCTTCATTTCCCCACTTTGATGTCTCATAACATTATTTCTCATTTTTTTGCACAAACCATTCAGAGCGGGGACTACTCGGGCGCCCTCGCGGCTTTACAGGCGGGGGTGGACCCCAATCGCGTGTCGGGCCTCAGCGGGTTCACCCCACTGCACCATGCCGCTGCTCGGGGCCATGAGGACCTCGTGCGCCTGTTGCTCACCCAGGTAAGGGGGGGAGGGGGTAAGGGGGGGGTGCATTGATGGTTGTCTCAATTTTTCTTCAAGTGTCTCATTCCCAGAGTAGTTGTGCCTGTCTCTCTGCCTCTTTTTTAGTTGTCTCTCTCTTTATGCTGCTCTACTCTTGTCTCTACAAGGGCCGAGCGAGCTCCAGCGCGACTTCCGACGAGCTGGAAACACCTTTACATGTAGCTGCTTATCATGGTAGCTTACTCATAGTTGTCGTCAGCTTGTTGCATGAGTTCTTTTTAACTGTCAAACAATGCTTCTTAGCCTGCACAAAGCTGTTTGTTTACATTCATTGCACTCTCGCCGGTTTCTATTCTTGTTTGTTCCCCTCTTGTTCTGCGCGTATCTTTGCGTGTGTCCTAATGTGCGCTTGCATTCGCTTTTTTTTTGCTACCAGGCCACGCCTCGGTGTGCGCCCTCCTGTTGGACCTCGGGTGCGCGGACCCGAACGCCCCAGCCACCGACGGTGACACCCCTCTGTTTCTGGCGAGTCGGCGGGGGCGCGCCGCTGCTGTGAGGGTGCTTCTGAGCAAGGGGGGGGACCCGAACCGAACGAACCGGTAGAGTTTAGGGGGGAGAAAGAAGCAAGTGAAAACGGGGTGGGCGATGTTCCATGAGGCTATCGTAGGTGTTCTTGCTAAGATGCTTCAACACTAACCCTAGGATTTTTTTCACTTTAGGTCTCCTTTTCTCATCTCTCGCCTCCTCTTTTTCTCAATTATTTTCGGCAAGTGAAACTTTTTGTGTGCGTATAACGTATAGCTACGGCGACAAAGCAGTCGATGACGCGACGGACGACGACACGCTGCACGCCTTTGTGCTTCACACCCAGCAAGCAGCTGCCTCTTCATTGGCCACTGCCGCTGTTGCTGCTTCTGGGAGCACTGCCACTGCCACAAGTTTGGCTTCACAGGCCAACAACGAATTAGTTCCAGCGTTAAATCCCTCAAGCATCAGCATGAGCGTTACTACTGTAAGCCCATGCATGCGTCTGTTGCGGTCTTCGGATTTGAAGCGCTGTTTGCGGTTTGTGGCGACTGAAGCCAACCTCTGGGCAGCGGCTCAAGTTAGCAAAGCATGGCGCAAGGCTGCTGCCGATCCTCGCCTGTGGCGAATTACTGGTCGACCAGAAGCACCCCTGAGTTTACGCCCAAAAAACAAGTCCAAGGCTTGATTTAGTGCCATCATATAGTGCCATCATATACCCTGGTTATATGCCATAGGGGAACACGAAACCTTACTCGTTATACAAATCCCGGCTCTGCTCAGCCCCCGTCTATGTCTTTTTTGTTCTTCCCCAACTTATAACGAAAGCAAATTTTCTCTAGAAAGCCGCTATCCGTGCGTTGCCGAGTGAATTGTGTGGGTTCTCTGGGTGGGTGGGTAACACAATATGTGAGCACTGGTAAGGGTCGCCTCAAAGTTCCGCTCTGAAGCTCAACCCAAACTAATGCGCAAGATCTCTAATCTCTTTCAAATTTGAAGACCCTGCTCTACGCGCTTAAACAACCAAATCGATCTCGTCAAGAAAACTCCGAGATGACCTAGAAGCTGAAGTCCGCGTAGTCCATGTGCACCGTGCCCAACAGGATGAGAAGTAAGAAGACGGTCACGGTGAAAACGGCCGTTGGAGAAAACGTAAATATACGGCTGGCGTCCGTAAAGGCAATTTTCTCTAGAAAGCCGCTATCCGTGCGTTGCCGAGTGAATTACAATAAGGGAATGAAACACCCCAAGAAAGGTGCATCGCCCCCTTTGCAAGCCAACCAGCTAAACCAAAAGTCAGGCAAAAATCTGCAGAAGCCTGAACCACTGCCAATTCCCGCCATCCTTCGTCGGTCTCCTGACAGCGTTGAAGAAGCGCTAGCTAAGACACAACCAGCATAGAACAACTTCGCCATCGATTGTGGGGCAAGTCGAAACCTTGGAGCACGAAAGATCCGCTGAAACAACCAAACCCCGCCCTTGCGGGCTTA
>Ga0307930_1003060_pt1 | contig 12458 bp, 13 predicted proteins | sample OrgLakmetageno46_FD_203161 | JGI IMG/M metagenome (GOLD analysis project Ga0307930, IMG submission 203161) | Saline water microbial communities from Organic Lake, Antarctica - #46 | ecosystem: Environmental > Aquatic > Non-marine Saline and Alkaline > Saline | place: Antarctica: Organic Lake... | reverse complement strand
ATTCCGCACTTGCTTTGTTTGCGCAACGCACGCGCATTCCCACTTCTGCCCGCAGCATTGGCTTCTGTGCCATTTGGGTTTGTATTAGTTCGAGTTCGAGTTCGAGCAAACGAATAGTCTGATGCGTTCTCAAGAGATAAGAGAGAAACTGCTCTAGCTCTCAAGCGCCAGAAGGGAGATGGCATAGAAGCTAATGCCGCGGGCAGATGTTTGTGTCCACACACACGAGCACAACAGCAAATGTCGACAAAACAAGTACTCGCAGTGACCAACATTCGCACAAATGAAGCGAGTGACATCGAAAATAGCTGAATGGCCGAGGGGTTTTTCCTGTCTTTTATAACTGCCCCATTTCGGTCAGTATTATATAAGTACCAAACCTCCTCTGGGGGCGAAAAAAAAAACAGGCGTTTTTTTTGCTGGGCCGGTCAAACACCACCCACCCACCCAGGCATATAGCGATTTGTGGTCCATTTGCTGCCCTCTTGTGAACAGCCAGAATTTTCTTTACCCAGTACCCAGTCCTTTGCTGGCCTGAATTACGATTTCCTAACCGTCCAAAAAATGTCAGCTTTGCGGTGAACAAAACAGCATCAAGATAGCTGAAGTGAAGAGGACATAGCAAGACAAGAGGGTCCGATACAACGAATTTCCCTACCTTAAACTAATTGGGCTACTACTTTTTCATCGATTCTTTCTCGTCTCGAAAAGGTTGCAGTTGGTTTGGCGCGTTACTTCATTAGAAAAGAATAACGCGATAGTTTTATAATAACAACTATAATAATTCCTACTGTAGTAACCACTCATTTAAGTCGCAATAAATCCCTATTGTAAGGCTTGTCAGTACTATTTCCAGCGCTTTGCACTTAGCAATCTAAGTCCGTATGCAGCCCAGTGATGATTCTGCGGATGAGCTAGAACGATTGTTAGTGGAGCAGGAAGCTTCACACCGGGCTCGAATAGCAGCAAATCCTGATGACGTTGAAGCAAAGTTTGTATTCGCTCGTTTCCTTGCTGAAATGATCGAGGGTAGCGATTCAAAAGCTCAAGAAAAGTGGCAAGATGCTGATGCCCTCTTTCAAGAAGTGCTTAGCAATGAAGCTGCCTCTTCCGGTCGCGAGGAGACGCTTACAAGAAGACAGCAACAAACCTTTGCAAGGTACAGAGCCTGGTACGCCTCATTCCTGGAGAAGAAGAAGCTTTGGGGACAAGCTGAAGATCAGTACACCGCTGCATTAGCTCTGAACCCAGCAGAGCCCCTGGCGTTGGGCAATTACGCGCTCTTTGCACAGAAGCACCCACGTAAGAGTGGCAGTGGAGCACTTCCAGCTGCCAAGATGCTCGAAGAAGTCATTGCGGTGCATCCGCGGCATGGGACCCTCCTTTTGAAGCTAGCAGCGGCGAAGAAAGCAAAGCTTGATCTCAAGGGCGCTGAGAAGCTATATATGCGAGCGGTAGATCAAGCAAGAGACGATGACGGGGAAGCAGCTGGCTCCTATGCGGTAAAATGATGTGTGGGCACCACCAACTTTGACTCCATTTTCCTCTGACCGTTTGCTTTGTGGCTGACACGCGTCGTATTTCTTTCCCTTTTTCTGGCACGTATGGTTTTCTCAGGTCTTTCTGCATGCAGTTCGCCAAGATTCGGACAAGGCTGAGGTCTATTACCGGCAGGCGGTCGCTGCTGACCCTAGTCATGCCAACAACCTCTCCAACTTTGGCCTCTTTCTATCGGACGTGCGTGGCGATCCCGCCGGCGCTGAGTCTTGCTACCAGGGAGCTCTACAGGCGGATCCAAATCATGCCAACGCTGCCTACAATTATGCGGTGCGGAGGGATCGGAGTAGACAATTGCCTCAACTCTCTCACGAGTACCTCGACTCTATGCCACAAACCTGACGAGCTATTCTTCTTGCTTGGTTTTACTTCTCCTCCCCCATCATTTGCTCAGGTGCTCTTAGACGGCCCACTTAAGCGTCACAAAGACGCCGAGGCCATGTACCGACGAGTGCTTTCCAACGATTCAAACCATGCTTACGCCCTCTACAATCTTGCCATCTTGCTCGAGGAAGGGCTGCCACCAAGTACATCATCTTCATCAGCCAACAAAGAGCTACCATCAGCTACAGCAGCAACTGTGCCCAAGGGACACGCGTCTGCAGGCAGCAACGAGCCTGAAGTGTTAAGCTTGTTCGAGCGCGCTTGTGCTGCTGCACCGGATGACGCCCTTTCATGCGCTGACTTAGGTCGGTTCTTGCTGGTGCGAAAGCGCAATTATAATGCTGCGGAGGCTTCTCTCAACAAAGCCTTGGAGTTGGATCCACACTGCAGCGTGGCTCTCTTCCATATGGGGTTATTGAGAGCAGACGCGAAGAGTCAGGGGCCTGACCGCATGCACGATTTAGGCGCTGCCACTTTGCTTTGGCAAAGACTAGTGGCTACGGATCCAACACATGTAGCGGGACTGAGGCGCTTAGCGAGATTGGAAGCAGAGCACCTCAAAGATTGGCCGGCTGCCGACAAGCATTACGCTCAGGTAAGCTTGTGAACTTGAAGAATATTCTCCTCAGCGCTTGAATGTTGTCTGTATCAAAGTTGAAGTACTAAATAGTGGCGTGCATTGGGATAGCACACTTTTAATAACTGGAATAAGACGTTGTGCTTTGGTATTTGCAGGCGGTAAAAGCAGCAAATGCGTCCCGAACCAAAGGAAGCAGCAATATTGGCAAAAATATGGATGATTTGGATGGCTTACTCCGAGAAGTCAATGCAATAATGGCCAAAGCACCTGTGGAATGCGACCTCGCAATGCGCGCTATCTCTGAAAGGGATGGTGGTAGTGGTCGTCAGCGGTAAAGGACTCACCATGAAGGGGCCATCCAAGAAATATATTTTGGAGTAAACCGCATTGAGATTTCTGGAAAGGTAGCTGGAGGCGGCGGGGGTTGAATCAATTCAAGAGCAAAAGGCGCGAGACCTCAGACCCCCTAACGAACCTTTTGTGCTTGTAAGCGTGGATAGGCAGGGCCATTCATTCACGTCACGCACCATATCTAAAACCCAATGCCCATCTGGGGATTCGAAGAGCTCCAGTGTACCACTTATTTGATTTCCCAATGCTTACTTCATTCCAGCCAGCCTCGTCCTACTAGTAATTCCAATTATATCCGTCCCTACTCCGCCCTTCCCTGTGCAGATACTACGGTAAGTTATCTGTACAGTACTACAGTACGTACAGACCAGACCTTCATTTGGAGCCAAGTGATATCAGATATCAGATATCAGGGGACACCCTAAACCCTGGTGATATCCCTTGTTGGAGCCACTCCTCCCACACTTCATACCATTTGCTGCTGGTGTTTTGTAGCTCCATTCACGTTCGTAGGTGCAGCAGTCTTGCTTCCTATAGCAAGAAGGTGCCAAGTAGCTGATGCTCCCTACAACTAGGCCAACTAGCACAACTTAATTAAAGGCAGTAGCTTCGCTGCTTATTCTACTCTAAGGCTAGCTAGAGCAAAATACTACCAGTATCACTTACACGTACAGTAGGTTGCTTCGACTAGGTTGGTTAGGTTCGAGAATGGCTCTAGCGGCGAGAAATCTGCTTTCATACTGTAATGTTATTAGCAATCGCCGACTGTGCATTCGCCGCGCTTCAAGCTCTCCATTAGTGTGCCCTGTAGCTGATCTTGAAGGCTTAACCTGGTTCTTTCAAGGTCAGGAACCGCCCGCCGCTGCAGTACTCGCAGTGCGTCAATCGCTCGAATCAGCGAGTGTTTGGCGCGTGGTCAACCATGGAGTGCCTGACAGTACAATTGCTAACGTGAGAGCTAGCGGGCGGGCGTTTTTCGACCAACCAGCAGCGCAAAAACAGTGCATGGCGGTAGGGCACATGGATCGATCGCGCGGATGGGAACTTTATCCTCAGGTAGTACAGAATTGTTGTAGGGAGGAGCTTCGCATGTATTTATTACCATATCGATAATAATATTAATGGAGAGCGGGCTCAATTTGTGAGTGTTTTCCTGCTTATTATTGAATGACATATTGCACTTTTACTAATATCCATCTACAGCATTACCGCTTCCATCGCTCTTGGATGGCTGATCCTAGTATACACGACATGGGTTTATCATCCCACACGGAACCTTCTAGCCTGGAAGGCATCTTGTGTGAGCGCTTTGTTTGTGGCCCACCGACTGTGTGCAACTTCAGCCCCCGTGCTGACAGCAGCAGCAGTCAGAGTGACAACAGAAGCAATAGAAGTATCGAGCAGCGAAAGTTTACACCTTTTTACGACTCAGAATGGGCGCGAGTGTTTTACGAGCGTAACGTTTGGCCTTCGAAAGAATTTCCTGCTTTACAACCATCTATGGAGGCTGCTTACTCGTCTCTTGAGCCTGTCGCTCATGCATGCTTGCAATGCCTCGCTGCAGCGATTGGGAAACCTTTTGACTACTTTGATCATCTAGTGACGGCGAACGCAGGAATAAAACATCCAGAGGCACCTTTAAGACATCACTCGAGATTGCAACTCAACAATTATCCCTCTCAACTTCTATCAGTCGCCCAGGGTTCTCCTCGAGCGAAGCAACAACCGCCAATACGAGCGCGCCGGCACTTCGACACATCGATGGTTACTGTATTAGCGCGTCAGGACCATGATACATCCTTGAAAAATGAGGCCGTTGGTACAAATCTCAATTCGTCGTGCGAGGACAGACATAGTGTATTGAAAGCGGGCGACTCGGGGGCTCTTGAAGTGCAGCTCCCGGATGGCTCGTGGAGCTGCGTTCCGACTGGACCTAGCCAACTCACCGTCTTTGTTGGGTGCGTGTAAAACTGAGAGCAACCTCTTCAGGGTATATTAATCAGGTTGCTACAAATCACTTAAATATATGTCCAAAGAAAGTATACATACAGTCCATTTCTTATTACTTTTGATACTGTGGTTGATTTTTATTGTGTGCTTCAGGTCTCTTGCTGCAGTTTTATCGAATTTTGCGGTGCGTGCAACTACACACCGCGTGTCAAATCCCCCCATTATTTGTGCGTCCAACAGCCGCCGTCTTTCCCTTGGCTATGTGCTCAAGCCAGACTATTCTGCTTCGGCTCTCGCAAATGAGGCAGTTTGGCCGCATCATCAACTTTCTAACACTCAGGACGTTGCTATGACAGAAAAAAATATCATGTCGAAAATCGAGGAATCAAGATCTCGCCAACGATGGAGTGCACCAAGTGTAGGAATGATAGGTCGAGTAGGGTGGCAAAACAACGTGATGCAATGTAAGCAAGTGAGCCGACTGGAGGCTATAAGCAGCTACAAGGCCTGGAAAGTTGACACGTTCAAGCATTTGCGCACTGCTTCTGCCGCGGCTATAGACACAAGCGTAACAAAGCCCAAATTTGCTTCTTCAGACTAACAACACTAGAGGATCAGAGGCAGTAACCAAGAAAACCGCGGGTTTTCCGGGTTTAACCCACTTTGAGTCAGCATAAGGCCCGGTTATTACAAATTACGCTGAAGGAAAACCTGAGGAAACCCGGCGGCATCGTGGGTTTTCTTGGTACTGATCAGAGGGCGCGATGTTGATGGCGCCTATCAGTTGATACCTCGCCTAGTTGCTACATGTACCTGGAATGAATAAGGATATGGGCAGTAGCTAGCGCTATGTGTTACGCGATTCGGTGGTTTCTATTGGCTATCGGGATAGGGCTAGATGGCTTCTGGCTTCTCTGGGTCACCCGTCACGAGTTAAGAGTCAGAAGTTAGAAGTTTTCAGAAGTGAGAAGTCAGAAGTGTCCAAGTGTCAGAAGTCAGAAGTCAGAAGCCGCAAGACACAGCTAAAAGCTAACATTAACAGCGCCACAGCTTAACAGCCCAGAGTTCACAGCAACTAGCTCTGGGCTATTGGCCTTCGTTCTACTGTACTTATGGATTAATAATGATATAAGAGGGCTTTGCTCTTTGCTTTGTAAGTGAATTTTTGCTACTCTGTAGATGCAAAAAATGCGTATTAATTATTAGTAATGCATGCGTGGAGCTCCGTCGGATACCCTGCTGCGTGCTTAGAGTTCACGCTGTCCCGCACTTATCCAAATTGTAGTTAGCGAGTAATTCATTGCCATGATTTCCCACTTCCCTTCAACAGAAACAGTAGGTAATGTTTCGCATTCGTGTTCCCTTGATCAGCTGCCTTTTGGAACCACTTGGTCGCCTCCTTACCTTTCCTCTCCTTCATGAGCAAAACCCCCAGATTATACTGCGCTCCAGAATCCCCTTGCTCTGCTGCTTTTTTGAACCAATGACCTGCCTCTACGTCGTCTTTCGCAACACCTTCGCCTTTTGAGAGCATTCTTCCCAAAGCGCACTGTGCAGTACGGTCTCCTTTCGAGGCTGCTATCCTCAACAATGGCACCGCATCCACCCTGCTGTCCGCAGAGCCTTCACCGTTCTTGAAGAGCATATTGAGCTTCTCTTGCGCTTCTTTGTCCCCCAAAATAGCTGCCTTCTTCCACCACATAATTGCCTCTGCATCGCTTTGAGCTACACCACTGCCTACTGCGTAGAACTCACCAAGAAGAAACATGGCAACTGCTTTGCCTTGCTCAGCGGCCTTTCTCAACCATCGCACTGCATCTTTATCATTCCTTGCAACGCCACGGTCCATCATGTAAAGCAGCCCCATGTTATACTGCGCCTCTACGGAGCCTTGATCAGCGGCCTTTTTAAACCATTGCATAGCTACCACATCATTCTGCTCGACGCCATAGCCTCTCTCGTATAAAAGCCCCAGTTTGAACTGTCCATCCGCATCACCTTGCTCAGCTGCTTGCCTGTACCAGCGTGCTGACTCAACAAAACTCTGCGGAACACCATGGCCTTTCAGGAATGTAAAGCCTAGAATACACTGTGCCAGCGGAAGTCCTTCAGCAGCAGCAATCTTAAACCCTTCGACAGCTGTGTCTATTTCACGCTGTGCCGCAGGCGGAAGGGCAGACCAAGACGCTTTCCCTCGTTCCACATGCATTTTCACTACTGAGTAGCGAACAGCACCTTCTTCTAGGAGCTTTTCTGGCCCTGGCGGCAGTGGGGAGCGGCACAAGGGGCATGCCACCTTCAACCCAAGCTCTCGCAAATTCGACACGCACTTGACGTGAAATCGGTGGGTGCATTGTAAGGTGCACGTCGACTCGTTAGTTAAGGCGTCCAGACAGATACTGCATTCATCCCTCTTACTTGCCCTCCTAGATTCAGCTTCTCCCTGATCACCTGAGGGTTCCTGACGCTGAGGCACTTTGTCAGCCTTGGTAACACAGTGCTGTTTGTGGCCGGCCTTCCAGTGAGCCCGCTGACAGTCCTTGCTGCAGTAAAGGACAAGTGCGCAGCGCGAGCAAGCCGAAAGTCGGGGAGCAGTTGAACTCCCTTCAGTCGAAAGGCAATTGCTGCAGACCTTATCTTGCACGACTTTTTTTACGTTCTTCTCGGACATCCTGGGGTTCTCTTGCTGGCTGACGGATAGTTCCTGTAATAATCAATACTGCGGAATCTGTAGGGCTCAACTCAGGTAAGAGTATAGAGACAAGGGAGCTGAGGAATAGAGGGCTAAGAAGCAATTAGGAGGAGAACGGAGCAACTGGGCAACGGGACGGGGCCAGAGTCTGGAGTCGGGAGGCTGCTCTGCTCTGGAGCTACAGGTAGGAGGAATCATGTACTTATGTAAAGCGTAAAGCATAATATTGGATCATTCGCCAATCAACGATCAGACAATGAGCCGTTGCTTTTCAAAACGCACACCTTCACGTTTCACGCTTCGTGCCCAAAAAAAGCAGAAGCGGAGAGCGCACGGAGAAGAAAGCTACCGCTTAGGCTAGCTGACTGGTTGAGGAAACCCTCAATAACCATCATCATTCTTCTTAGGTATAAGTAAAACTTCTTAAGCAAAGATAACGAATAGCTCAGCTTTTCTTGTAGCGCTATCACCTATTGATTTCAAAGCAGAGCCAACATTAGTATGAGCTCGAATCGTGGATTCAAAATGCCGGGCATGGACGCTGGCGGATACTCAGAGTCTGTGAACCTGCAAAAGGTCGAAGAAAAGCGCTACGATGGTGATGAAGGTCCATTTACCAAGCAAGAATTCTTTGAGGTGCGCAACCGTGTAACCCCTTTCGACCTGACACTATACAGTATAATCACACACAAGAGCCCTCAACGTCAGAGTTGTCATCCATGTTCGTTTTCCACAGGTATATGGCGGCTATGACGAATGGGAAGCTGCAGCTCCGAAGAAGCCTCCTCCAACGCGGCCTTCGATTCGAGATTCAGTCTCGCTGAGGGCGGTGCAAGTCGAAAGGCGCTACGATGGTGACGAGGGCCCGTTCACCAAGGAAGAGTTTTTCGAGGTGCGTGTTGGAGTGTTAGCGCCCTGCACTGATGTGTTAAGGCTCTAAGAAGCGTCTCATTGTTGTGCTGCGTATTTTCGGGTCTCGCTGCTCCAATGTCAGGTGTATGGTGGCTTAGCCGAGTGGTTTGCGGCAGCCCCGCAGGAAGCATCGGCATCGCTTCGAGACTCAGCCTCCCTCGGAGCCGCCAGCGAGGAGAAGCGTTTCGACGGAGACGAAGGTCCTTTCACAAAGCAAGAGTTCTTCGATGTGTATGGTGGGTATGATGAATGGAATGCTGCTGCGCCTAAAGCTCCTAGCATTCAGTCAAAACCGGCAGCAAAGGATGAAGAGAAGCGTTTCGACGGTGATGAGGGTCCTTTCACAAAACAGGAGTTCTTTGATGTGTATGGTGGGTATGATGAATGGAATGCTGCTGCGCCTAAAGCTCCTTCTGTGCAGGCAGCATTCCCAGCATCGGTTCAAGCACCTGTCGCGAAAGCTGAAGAGAAGCGTTTCGACGGTGATGAGGGTCCTTTCACAAAGCAAGAGTTCTTCGATGTGTACGGTGGGTATGATGAATGGAATGCTGCTGCGCCTAAAGCTCCTTCTGTGCAGGCAGCATTCCCAGCATCGGTTCAAGCACCTATCGCAAAAGCTGAAGAGAAGCGTTTTGATGGAGACGAAGGTCCTTTCACAAAGCATGAGTTCTTCGATGTGTATGGTGGGTATGATGAATGGAATGCTGCTGCGCCACCCTCGTCTAAACCAAACAATGTTATGCCACCTCCAGCCCCCAAAGCAGTCATTCCGACTCGCCCCGCCGATTTGCCGCCTGCCATGCCAGCTCCAGCGATGCCCAAGCCAGCTGGCGGGATGAACATGCTTGAAGAGCTGAAAGCAAAGCAAGAAGCCAAGAGGGCCGCTCAGGAGGCGGCGGCAGCTCCCGTGGAGGTTGCACCGGCTGCGGCTGAAGCTCGGAAAAAGGACACCTCTGACGTTAAAGCATCTTCCAAGAAGGCTGACGCCAAGCCAGATGCTCCCAAGGCAGCCACTAAAGCAGTGCCTAAGGAAACCACTCCTTCAACGGCCACGAAAAAGAGCGTGAAAACAACTACCAAAGAAGAAGTCAGCAAACCCAAAGAGAAGTATACAGCGCCGAAGCCCAAAGTCAAACCTCGCCCAGTGCCTTCCGCTGGCCGAGCTCCCAAAGCGGATCGGCATGTAGCAACTCCTGCTGCACCAGAGAAGAAGGAGAGAGCCAAAAAGCCGCCAGCGTTCAAAGTGGATCAGTTGATCGAAGGTCGATTTGAAGGCAAAGCTAAGTACTTCTCCGGCAAAGTGGTCAAGGTGCGCCAAGAACTCATAGAGCTTCGATAAAGTGGCTAGGCCTGTGTGATGTTATAAAAGTCCTTCCGTGTACGGCAGTTCAGAGAGAGAGAGACAAAGAATGGGAAGGGAGTTATGGGAAGTAATTGATATTGGGTATTGAGGCTCTCGTGAGAATACACCCTATTCAATGTGCCATCTTGGTTCAATGGCAGGTGCACGAAGAAGACAACTCATACGACATCCATTACGACGACGGCGACGAAGAATTCGAAGTCAAAGAAGTGTTCCTCCGGAAGCCTCTGACTCGAAAGAAGTCTGCGACTGCTGCAGCCGCTGGTGAAGAAGCGACTACGTCATCCTCTGTCAAGGCCGGTCGTGGAGTCGGTGCGAGAGCCTCTACAGGGATCGATCGACCAGGAGAGTCGTCCTACATGGCGCCGTCTGCAGCGGATGTGATGAGCGGGCGAGTTGTGAACCAATCGAACGATGACGTCACTGGTGGGAGGAAGAAGAAGGGGCTCACCGGGAGTGAGAACTGGATGAGCAACAAGGAATATTGGGCCAAGCAAGACGAAGAGAGGCGCAACGCTGCCAAAGTGAGTTTACAAGTAATGAGATTGATGATGCTCACAATGGATACATTGAGTTGATTAAAGAACATAGCCTGTACGCATTAGAATTGCTGGCGTCTAAATCATGTGTTAATCAGTAGCACACTGTCGTTGTGCTAACTATTCTGCTTTTGAATGCACGAGGAGTCGTTTGCTTTTGTATTCTGCTTCTTGTCTGAAGTGTTTCATTCAACCAATTTTATTTTTCTTTATCATGCAACATCTGTAGCCCACTGTTAAATCCACCACCCACCCCTGTATATCAACCAATTAAGGCCCGCACCGAGGCGACCATGGCGAAGCGCCGGGAGCAGCGAGCTGCCCAAAATGCCAAAATGTCGGCCATGGGGCTTCACCTGCCGAGCGCCGAGGAAGTAGCCAACCGCAAACTCCGCGTCATGGCGGAGAGGCGGGTCAAAGCAGTGCTCGTGCTCCAGTGCTGCGTGCGAGGCAACTCCGCGCGCCAAACCTTTCAAGTAAGGAATAGTTGGAGACGAACCTGTATTATTTCCATCGAGGAACATTGGGAGATGTCTTCACTTTTTACTGTCACGGTGGTTTTCTTATGATTTCGAGAAACCTATTGTGAGTTGACATCGAAACCACTGTTAACTGTTACCTTTTTTTTTCAGTTAACTTTTTGAACGTATCGCACTCGATTTTCTTCTTGCTACGCAGATGGTGCTTCAAGCTCGGCGGGTGGCTCAAGCTCAGGAAGAGGCAAAAGCGGCAGAGGAGGCTGAGCAAGCGAGGATCGCCGAAAAAGAGGCCACTGAAGCGGCACAGCGCCAGCAAGAAGAGGAGAGGGTAGCCGCGGCGGCGGCGGCTGCTGCCAAGGCAGATGCTGCCGCCAAGAGAAAGGCAGCGGCAGAGTCGGCGGCATTAGAGGCGCAGGCGGCAGCGGCGGCAGCAGCAGCGGCGGAAGCGAGGGCGTTAGCGTTCCTTGAAGCGTCGAAAAAGGCCGATAACGAGGCCGCAGAAGCAGAAGCCAAGATTCAAGCGGGTGAATGGACCAGCAGTGGTGGTGACGCAAGCAAAGCAATTGTGGAGTTCAACTTGCAGATTCCCTTGGGGATGACGCTGAGTGAAGACATGATTGTGGAGGAGGTACATACAAATAGATTTCGACGCTTGAAACGAGCCCTTGTTGCAAACAGAGAAGCTTTGTGTCGTTGTTACTATCTTATTGTAATGCACGCAGTGGCACTATTATCGTGTAGGTTCCATTTCGGTTGTAATTCAATTGGTCTTTATATTGAACCATTTTTGCTCATCCATTGACTTCAACTTCATCAGGTGGAATCTGGCAGCCAGGCAGAGGCTGGAGGGGTTCAGAAAGGGTGGCATTTGCTGGCGGTGAATGCTCAACCGTTCGATGACGAAGCATCTTTCCTGGCACTCATTCACGGCATGTCGAGCGCACCCTTTGAGTTTGATACGACTGGCACCCTACCTCCCCCAATTCCATCTCCCTCGCCATCTCCTTCGAAGGCAACTGCAGCACCGTCGCCACTGCCAGAGAATGGAGTTGCGGATTTGCCCGCGGTGCCTTCACATGAAAATAGCACGCACCCGCCTCCTCTTTCTCCAGTAAGAGCCAAAGAAGAAGAAGAGGAAGGCGAGAAGGACCCTCTGAAGCAACCGGTAGTGGCCTACCTCACCAATGCTGGGCTTTTACCGGAAGTAGCGGCCACCATTGCGGACTATGTCCGGAACGAATTTGAGGCGGACATCGCGCAAGACCTCGCCGTGCTCGATCAGGTATGAAGAAGATGGGATTACTTTCGTGGTATTATTGAATTCGTATCTAATTGCCTCTTTCTTAAATGTCTCATCCCCCATAGAATCACCTTATTATTTATCAGCCATTGATTGGTACCCACCTATAATCAAGATTCCTCCAGCTATCCTCCTCACCTCACCTCCACCTTTCCTACAGGGAGACATCACTGCAGTGGTCACTTCCTGCCACTTGAAGAAAGTCTCCGCCACCAAATGGACCGACGCGTGGAAAAGCGTGCAAGACCTCGCCCCTGAAGTGGCGCAAGCAGCGCAAGGAGCCTGGGAGGAGGCCAGCGAGAAGCAGAGGAAAGAAGAAGCGGAACAGGCAGCTGTTGCAGCCAAGGAAGA
>Ga0307930_1003058_pt1 | contig 12465 bp, 8 predicted proteins | sample OrgLakmetageno46_FD_203161 | JGI IMG/M metagenome (GOLD analysis project Ga0307930, IMG submission 203161) | Saline water microbial communities from Organic Lake, Antarctica - #46 | ecosystem: Environmental > Aquatic > Non-marine Saline and Alkaline > Saline | place: Antarctica: Organic Lake... | reverse complement strand
CACCGTCGTCCACGAGGCCGAAGTATTTCAGATGCCGTTCTAGAGATCTGCCATAAGTCATCTCTTGACCGCCCGCTATCCTCGGCTCGTGTACCCACGAAAGCATGAGCCTTTTGGGTAGCCGACAATTGGGCAAGGCAGAATCAAAGCCACCTCCACGATCGCTCGCGTATCTGGGTGCTTTCTGCCTGTTGCCCGTTAGCACTATAATTCCTTCCCCTTAGGGCCTGTGTCAATTTGCCTTATGTCCATGTCCAACACACGCACAAGGAGTTGTGCTGTACACTGCACGTTGACCTTCTGTAAGTAGTAAGCTAAGATGCTACTTTACTGCAATTCCAAAAGTAAAAAGTGCACCGCTCGTAAGTAAGACCGAAGTAGGAATAGACCTGAGCGGCACAACGGCACTGGAAGTAGGTTAACGAGTGATAGGGGGCAACTCTCCGTATGTAGACCACAACCTTTTCGGAACATAAACCTACACTGCGCAGCCATCTTAAGTATTGCTGGATCACAATTGTGATGAATTTTTACATCAGTTTTTAAAAAAACATGATTGCTTAGAAAAATCGTCACTCACTACCCATACAGTTGCCCTTTTTTCGTCTTTTGTAAATGCGTTTGCCCGTTTTTCCCCTATTCCCTGATTCGAAGTACTAACTCAAGTGCTTATTATGTACAGACGACTCGGACTCTCTGTACTGCGTAGTAACCCCGTAAGGGCATTGGTATGATGTTGACGACGAATCGACTCGACTGAGATGAGGTGATGAGTGATGAGTGATGAGTGATGAGGCAGACATCTGACACGACAGTTCGACTCTTTAGTCGTCTCTTAGTAGACTTGGTTAGACCGGCATAGTAAAGGATGCATGCAATGATGCCGCCACGCCGCTGCTGTATTTTATGACAAGAAGGCTGCGTGCTGCATTGAAGTAGATTTCTTAATTTATAAGTCTGCAAGGAGGAACAGGCTCGAGCAGCAAAAACCTAAGCTTTCTCGAAACAGATATTCATTATGGATTTACAGTACAGTAGTATTTCACCATTCGTTACACGGGCGGACATTACATCATTGTTTTCCTATATTCGAAATCGAGTCTACTCTTGAGTGTGCATCCCAGGGATTGATTCGTTAGAGTTGTCAATGCTCTCGTCGCAGTGGAGAAGAATCTACTTTCAAGACAACATCTGCCGCCAGTAGTAAACTTATTGAGCCTTGTTCATTTGGATAATATCCCTAGTTGGACACCATTTCAATTTTTAGCATGTTGGGCTTTGTTCTAGCGCGCCGTTTGGGATTAGCAGCAGCGAGCGGTTCGGTGTTGACTGTAGGGCTTTGCTATCCCGAACGCCACCGAACATTTGATGTCCACAGCGCACCGCACTCCTCGCTCGAGCGATTCCTTGACCCACCGATACATGTGCGGCTTGGGGTGGTCTTCGCCGTGGGCGTTGTAGACCTTATACTGAATATGTTCTTTGTGGCGCCTGGCCGCAGCGTTACTGTAACTACGCATGCTGGTGACAGCAGCATTCGCGTTGTGCTTGATGCTGCGCGACAGATTAGCGCCGAAAGCATCGCAGCACGGACAGGAAAAGAGACAGACCACGAGAGCGCCCTCATGCCCAGTCAAACAGTTGAGATAGCCACTACCAGCGGTGACGTGCTTCGCACTCAACCTGCCGAGAGCAAGTCTTCGAAAGGGCCACTCTTAGTAGTGCTAAACCATAACACACTCCTGGACGCGCCGCTCGTGGCTCCCATGTTGGGTCGAGCGACAGCTTCCAAATCCGCCTCACCGTGGATATTTCCATGGACTACAGACCCAGAAGCATGGCCATTTTGCATCGGCAGTGCAAGCTTTCTATTCAACGACGCGATCAAAGCCACTTTCGTCTCGCTCATTTGTGGAATGCCCATTCAGCCAAAATGGGTGAGCTTAAATAATACCCGCCTCATCAATTTAGCGAGAGTTCGACGCACCACCACACCAGCAGATAAAAATCCATGACTGCAGTTTAGTCCCACAATTTGTATGGTAAGCGCCTATTCACCCCTTTTTTTAATCTGTTATTTCGCATCGCCAGTCCGCGGCAACGGACGAAACCTTTGACTTGAACCGAACGAATTACATCCCAAACGTGCTTGAATGCTTGCGGCGGGGGCGCACCATGCTGATTTGCCCTGAGGTGAGCGCCGGCTTTACGCTTTGCTCGGCACATTTTCTTGTGCATGTACATTGAGCTTTTCATTTTGTTTGTCCTGCGTCTGATCATGCTCATTTTCATCTGTTTCAACTTCTGGGAACTTTCCATTGTTTTGGCCGGCGTGCTTTACCGGGGGCCTTGTTGCGTAATACTTTTCTTACAGGGACGTTTGGTACAAGCGGCGATAGAGCCGCGCGATGCTGAGGTAACAAATCGCTTGCTTCTTTGTTGGTTTCTCGGGTGCTTGTACGGATCAGTTTTTGAACACCTGATAGTTTTTTGCCAACACTTCATGCATGATCTTGTATACGGATGTGTTTCTCTTTAGTGCAACGACTTCACTTTGCATCTTTGCATGGATGGGTATCTGCTCGTCGTTTTTTTTGTTTCCCTCAATGTACTGATACAACAACGTCAAATACACCCAGGGGCGTTGGATGAACAAAGCTGGACGCAAAACCGAGCCCGGCGCTCTCGTGAATGCCTTTCACAGTGGCGTTGGCCGCATGGTCGCGCACTCGGGAAGTGCTGTGCTTCCCATTGCTCACTGCGGCCTCGACAGCATTTTGGCTGCTCGCGGCAGCTCGTGCGTAATTATGTGTGTTTTATCTGTGGTGGGGTTATTCATTGGAGTGTGAAGTGCAAACATGCGACAGTGCTACCTTCAGATTGATAGGAACAGCGTAGGACGAAATACGGAGAAAACGGGGAGTGGATCCTTTAAGAGAACTTGTACTCCATGAATATCCAGGATCGCTTTTTCGCCGATGTCATTCGCGTTGTTGTTGAAAAATGCTTCAGTTCACTTCTCCTCTCCCTTTCTTTGCCTGATCAGGTATGCCATGGCTAACAGCGACTTCAACTTGTTGTCTCCACCCGTCGCCGTCGCCGTGCATGTGGGCGCTCCCCTTGACTTCGGCCCGATGCTCACGGCGTTTGAGTTGGCGCACCCGCACTTAGTTCCGTTCAAAGCGCCCAACAGCTGGGCTGCACCCGATGCCATGGGCCCCGAAAAGCGCCAACTGTACCGCGACATCACAGAGGCAATTCGCAAAGCAGTGATCGAGTGCCACTCGAAAGCACTGCAAGAACGCGCAGAGCAATCGAAGAAGCTGTGACCGCTGCGTGTGTGCTCGTGTGCGCCTCATCAAAAGGACTCTTCAAGTACTGTATCTTCGTGAATGGCCCTTCAGTTGGAATACTGTCGCAGACGTATTCTAAGCGGCTTGATCTAGACTAACACATGTATGCACCCGACTTCCGTTTCCCCCCTGTTTAGGCGGGCTAGCCAAGAAACGCGGAAATGGTATATTGGCGCTCATTTGAAAAACCCCTGATCTATAAGTCACTGAATAACGCGGGCTTAAAAGGGGTGGGGGGGGGGGGGGCTCGAAGCACTCAGCCAAGGCCGGGAGGTCAAGACCTTGGCCACGATCTCTCACTATAAGTCCGCTCAAATGATTTATTTTTATAATCACTATTCGCCTTGTCCGATCGCTTATAAGTAATCTTTTATTAAGGCAGAACTCTTGGACTTCGTAAGAATGTCTCTGATGGAATTTGCATACAACTGGGCTCGCTAATCTTGATACTTAATTCAATTCTTGGCAAAATCTTCTCTAGGTACACGTCGGTACAAAGAAAGAGATCTCGGTTGCAGTGGCGGTCACCACGGCGGTTGTTGCGTGGGACGACCAGTCTAGTTAATATTCCCCAAATACAAAGACTTACTTCCGTGCCGTATAGCTAACTGGGCTGGATGTCCTTTTGCGTAAAGCAATTGCAGTCGTTTACTCTTGAGGAGTCCTTCAGCCATCAGCCATCAGCCATCAGCAATCAGGAAGTCCCTACTGTCACCACTTCGGCCTGCCCTTAGCAACGGCGATCCACTCACCGGACTTCTTGGAAATACCCTAATTATTTTGAAGGTTCTCCAACATCTTACCAGTATCTGCCGTGACGCCTGGTACATCATGCCATGAGTATAAGGATTCGAAAGGGCTGGGAAATAAAGCAGTACACTCTGCCCTACACTTGCCCTAGACACAGACACTATGAAGGCTTTTTGTAGTGTTACTGTACTAAAGTAAGAAATTGAAGGCGCAGCAAATGCCAGATGCGAGATCAGGTGTTTCTCAAAAACACAACACCAAGTATAGTTAGAGGTAATTTCGGGCAATAAGAACTTGGTACGTCAAGCAAACAAGGATTAGAATTAGGGAATTCGAACGGAACTAATACAGAGGATATCTCGTTCGAATTCCAGTGTAGTGGAGTAAATAGGTTTAAGAATCTAAGGGGCTTAATAAGATTCTTGTGTTATCTTCTTTCTTGTAATTTAGCCTGGAACGAAACGCCCCGGCCCCAGCGGCTGTGTTCTTGCACCAGCCAATTCATCGGCCGCTACTGGGGTGCTTCCTTTGGCTTCATACCCATATTTGACATCTTTCCTCGGGATTTGGCTCGCAAACACACGGCTTCTGTAATATTGGCTTTTCGAAAGCCAAGGCCATGCCCGGGTGGAAGCTTACACGCAAATGAGGTCACGCTATTGCTCGGAGGTGGGCGACTTTTCTTCTGGACTGCCTCAGGTTCCGGCCCCTCGGGGACTGTGTCATTTATTAGTAGCCCCAGAATAGGAAGATTAACAGACAGAAATACAAATCGAAGCGGCTTATACAAAGAGAGTTCTTATTGCCGCATGCCACATGCCCGAGTGACCATGGAAGTGATGGTAACGGTTCAAAGTGGCACGCCCCTGGACTGGTGAGAGTTGCTCAAGAGGTTCAAGAGAAGAGTCCCACACTTTCAGTTCTGTATGCAGTACTACTGTACAGTGTACAGTACAAGCAAGTAAAACGCATCTGTACTGTACGAAGCAAAAAGTAAGTTAAGAGCTAAAGCTAAAGCTTACTATCTGTAGCACTCGCTTAAAGGCAGCGGTTTAAAACTAAAACGCACTATTGACTTGATCAAATACTTACCTATTAGATAGAGCTAGCCTGAAGAAGCTGCCTCTCGTGAAAGAATCCGTTCTGATTGTTCTTGTCACAAAGTACTCAACTACAGATATTACACGACTGACGCGTAGCATATTTCTAGCACCTTTGGATCTCGTAAACGTCTGAATTGCGTCCTGTCGCGCCTAAAAATGGACAAAAGTTCAGCACAGTTCGATGAGGTTTTAATGTCACTTGCGGGGCAGCTGGGTGGCATTGAGCCTCTCCTGCAGGCTTTCTTCTCTTTTCTGCACCGTAAGACCGACTTCTATGTCGCCTACGACCGTTCGCTTAAAGCCCCACCACGCATGGGCTTCCCAACTGGCGCGGCTGAAGCTCTTGTGCTAAAGCACTTTCGTGCCTTTCCAACGAAGGCCTATGAGCAAGAAGTGTCGCGCTTGAAGCCAGCACAAGCTGCTCCCACACCTAAAATTGCAACGACGAAGAAACCTCCAGCCGAGCCTCAACCTAAACCTAAACCCGTGTCGTCTTCGAAGCCTGTATCCATAGATGACAGCAAGAATAAGCCCCAGAGGAGCACAAACAACTCTGCCGATGGACATACTGATATAAATCCTCTTGCTGCGAAAATTGACTCTTCTCCCGCTACACCAGACAACAGAAAATCTCCGTCGACCGAAGCTGGTAGCGGTTCCGTAGCTGCACTTCCCCACATGCCAAACACTGCCGCGGCATCATCGCCTCCGGTGGCTCCAGAACCATCAGATGAGCAACTTCCAAACGTCAAATATTCAGAACGCGGCAAGCAAGTGCCTGTGGGCAACGGTGGAGTTACTCCACACTACCACTGGACACAAACCTTGTACGAAGTGACGGTCTATGTGCCAGTGCCCAAAGGTTCTCGGGCTGCCGACCTTAAAGTGACAATCGCACCTGAGCGAATCGAACTTGGTTTCAAAAGCGGCATGCCCATTCGATCAGCTGGTGGCAGCAGCTTCGGCGATGCCAGTGGCTGGCTTCTTTCTGGGCAATTTCCAGAATCCGTCAAACCTGACGAATCGTGCTGGATGGTAGAGGACGATCCCGCATCCGAAGACTGCAACGTAGTCCTCATTACCCTCGACAAGATTAAGCGCACGTGGTGGGACAGCGTCTGCGTTGGGCACCCTGAAGTAGATACACAGCTCGTGGACTCAACTTGCAAAATGGATGAATATGATTCAGAAACGCAGGTACACTGTTTTTCGTAAGGTGGCTCTATGTAAGAATTGGAATTCTCTCATAGCACTTCTGTTTGTTTGGACTTTCTAATTGCTCTTTTGCCATTCTCTTTTTCCTAGGGCGCCATTCGAAAGATTATGTTTGACCAGCGACAAAAAGCAGTAGGTTTACCCACTTCAGAGGAACTTGAATTGGAGTCGATTATGTCCAAAGCAAAGAATCTCCCGGGTTCACCTTTTGCTTAAGGAGGAGCCCTCTTGAATCCTGCATTGGTCTACATCAATCCCCATGATTAAGCGAATCAGTTCAGTGTAAAGAAATGTTTCCATTTGTCGCCTTCGACAACTCAATGATCCATGCCGCATGATTTAAAACACATTTGTTTTTCAAGTGAATTAACCAAAATCCGGCAGAATTGGCCTAATAATGCATAAAGGAAAAGGAAAATAGAATATTTATTTACACTCCCGAGAACACGAATTAGTGAAGTAGGCCCAAAACGAAAATTGGTTTAGATATGTCCCTGAGAGAGCGAAATACGAAAACGACTACGCTCGTCGCTCTATCATCTATCATGGTACTATTATTCGCGCAAAAACATTTTGTGAGGTATAACTAATCCTCGTCTATTTAGCTCGTAGAATAAATAGACCCCCAAACTAGTATTACTCCTTTGATAAAATAAGAGAAGTACTCCACTTTTCATGTATAGCCATTTCCACTGTATTATCTTACTCATTCAGGAACGCGATTAATTGTTTTAAAGAGGTCTTCGTTACGTGCACAGTATTTTGGTATCGTGCCAATTGAGGCCGCAAAGTTCGCATCTTCCCACCTACTTTAGGAAACTGAGATATTACTTCGCTTTTGTCAATAATTCCAATTGCATGGAATCATTATTCTTTATAACATATCATTGCCAGTGTACGTGAAACCGCATCAATGTCAAACGCCACATCATAGGCAATACGTTGTCAATAATTGCTTGATGCGATCAAGGCGCAAAGGTTTGACAAGAACTTCATTGCAGCCCGCCCGCTGAAAGTCTGCCAGTTCATCAGAAATTTCATTTCCTGTCATGCCAAATATATGGCATGATCTTTTGGCGAGCGAATCTATTCGTCGAATGGCCACTGTGGCGTCTATACCATTCATACGTGGCATCAAGTTATCCATTAGCACCAGAGTGTACTGCTTCGCGGTGCACATTGCTACTGCTTCTGCGCCGTCGCATGCTTCGTCGCACTCAAAGCCTAAGTGCTGCATGCACTGCATTATCATTTTTCGGCTCATAGTAACGTCATCCACGATGAGTACTGTACCTCGTGATGGGCTTGAGACGTGCATAACGATTGCCAAATAACGTCAAAAAGTGATTTGAATGATTACGAGCAGCAGGTCACGACAAGGTCACCATATCTTAGGACATCAATAACGTGTCAAATACTGTCACTTTGCATTCTTTCATAAAAGAAGTCGTCCTTAGAACAAATTTTCTGTATCATTAGTATGAGCAAATTGGTCAACTCCAAGATTCCATTTTGTTGGAAGTCATAATGGATCATGTCTTCGTCTTTTCAACAAATCTTCATTTTATACAAAATGATTGGGAGATTCTTTAGCCACCGTTACGGTGGACTCGGCTGACGATACCACGCCAGGGATCGCGGAATATACTGGGTTTCAACCCAGAATTTGTAGTCAGCCTAGATTTGGTACCATGGCCGCTTCATGCCAAATGAATCGGTGCACGAGTGATATTTGAAATTGATGATTGTGCGCTTATCAGGTCAACTTAATTCTCAATACTACAGTGTAGAGCAGATATGATTTGAAATGATCGCTGCTAATATTTAGCCTTGAGTCACAAGCCGAGAGCTTGAATTCTACTACTGCATTCGATTTCCTCAATCAGATTACATTCGGCAAGAATTGATGCTTAATATGATCAGCTCTTATTTGATTCACTAAAGCTTACAGTCGTTGACATCTCGCTTAGACGTCAGATGTTATGAGTTATATTTCAGATTACGAGTACAGCGAACAGAGCTGGCATTCGCGCATGCCAAGTTCCTATTACCCCCGTTGTGCTAGAAGCTACGATGATATTGGTTTCATTAAAAAGGTGATGTGTCGAAATGGAGAGATGGGGCCCTCCAATCTCCGACTTTGAGCTCTAGGATACTTAGTATTCCGTTTGCCGTTGCCGTTGACTTGCTTCTTTTCTCGGCGCATCGCAATTCGAATTGTATTCACACAACAGCCAGCTCTAGTATATAGTATATGTTTAGTTGTGGAATTTCATACCATATATCATTTACTCCAACCCCAGGTCTTCTACGCGCTGGTTCATCATGTACCATGTGTGTGATTTGCATGGCCACCCCTCATTCTTTCCGACTAAACGAACGTAGATGTAACAATTGGTTGTTGGAAATAGAGAAACAGATCTACGTCGCATGAGGACGAAACGATCGAGTTCGTAGGGTTGCTAAGAACGAATTCCTGCCACGCTCTGCGTCTGATTGCAAGGAGCCCAAACTCTAAAATAGCTTCAAACGAACGGCCCTCGAAGGTACAGGGCCCATTCATAGGCAAAACAAATTATTTTGACTCCTCGAAGAGTCCGTAGGCACTTAAGAGTTGCTTGAAGTGGTCAAACCGGAGTGGCTTAGTAAGCACTTCATCGCAACCTGCACGTTGAAACTCCGCGACATCTTCAGAGAGCGCGTTCCCCGTTAAACCAAAGATGCGTGTTCCAGACCAACCATCCACAGCATCATTGCGCCGGATTGCTGCAGCTGCTTCCATACCATTCATGTGCGGCATCACATTGTCCATGAGCACCAAGCTGTAATGTTTAGCATCGCACATGGTCACTGCTTCCGCACCGTCGCATGCTTCGTCGCACACGAAACCGAGCTGCTGCACACAACGTTTGATCATTTTGCGGTTCATAGTTACGTCGTCTACGATGAGCACCGTGGCACTAGAGAGGTCAGGAACAATTTTGGAAGATGATGCCAGTGCCACCTTCGCCCCATTTCCCGACTTCTTTTCACTTGCAGGACTTGACTGCGTCATGGACCGCTGGAGTCCGCTGTTTGAGCCCGTAGAGCTCACGCTATCGATAACTTTGCCGCGGAGAAATAGATTGGGCTGCGCACTGCCAGCACCTTCGCTGCCGCTGCTCAAGCTATTTGTGCGCAGGGTTGCAGATCCAGGAGCTGCAACTGGTAACGTTACCGTGAAGAAAAAAGTTGAGCCTTGGCCAGGCCGCGAACGCAAGCCAATGGAGCCACCCATGAGGTGAATCATATGCTTACAGATACTCAGTCCTAAACCAGAGCCGCGGCCGCTCTGCAAATCGCCTGCACGAATCTGCGAAAACGCTTGGAACAACTTCCGTTGGTCTTCGGGGGCAATGCCAATGCCCGAGTCAGTTACACTAAATTCCATCGTAGCCATGGTTCCTGCTTCCACAGCTGCTCTGTCTACATTATCATTTTCACCCAGCACTGGTGTGCCTGACGTGGATGCGCTGCCTGAGTCTGCTGCTCCCACTGTCGACGGCGACGCTGGCAGGCTTTCGTTGGCCGCCGAGCTGCTGGGCGGCGACAGAGCCAGAAGCCGCGACCGCAGAGTAATGACCCCACCCTCGCCCGTAAATTTAATTGCGTTTGAGATGAAATTGTTTAAAACTTGCCGAAGGCGCAACGCGTCGCCTACAAGTTCAAGCGGCACGCGAGGGTCACTCTCTTGCTCCAAAGTCAGAGATTTTGCCTGCACAGTGGCTTCAAATCCTAATGTCACCGCTCGCATGAACTCGTCAATCGCAAAAGGGCCGGGCACAAGTTCAACTTTGCCCTCTTCAATCTTTTGATACGAGAGCACATCGTTAAGCGTTTCTGACATGGTATTTACTGCTTCGTCCATACAGGACACTACGAAGGAAGTTTCTAGTTCCAAAGGGCTGCCTTGTTGAATAGAATCAATTCCAAGCCGTATGGTGTTGAGAGGCACTCGGACTTCATGGAACACGTAGCGAAGGAAGTGCCGCTGTGCATCGTTGGCAGACTCTATGAGTTTGAGCTCTGCACGCACTTCTTCTGGGCTAAAATGCCACAAGTGCGCTTCTGACAGTACATTGGTGTATAAAAATTTGGCCATCAAGTCCACGATGCAATTGGCCACGTCTTCGTGCGTGGAAGTAAACCACGTTGGGTGAAATATAGCCACGAAGTAAACGACAAAGTAAAGTGACCATGTGATGGAGGCCCAAAGTGTGAGAAGCAAAGCTTGTGCTGGAGCAGCGGCCGCAGTGCTCAAGGGTTGCTTCGCCGCGCGCCGTTTCAAGACTCGAAACAAGTCCATGTAACAGACTGCTCCGAGCAGCAACAGAACGAGCTGACCTTTGTGGGCTCCACTCGACCGCACGAATGCAGCAGGAGACCACCATGCGTTGTCCTCAGGGCCAGACACACCCCGATGCTTCCAGTGCCCTTCATTCACTATAGCAGCGCTCATACCACCGCTGCTACTACTAAAGCTAATACTACTAATGCTAGAATCGCTGACACCGCCGATGCCAGAGCCCACTAGCCATGGGCATTCACCATTTGGCAAGGGACCCCACAGTTGGCAGGTAAAAGTCGAAGCAAAGCCAAGCGCGACCGCGATGACGTGGAGCGAAGTTGAGCGGACCAGTTCGAACCACGAGGGACAGTCAAGCGCGTTCATTACTACCGCGAGCAAGAACACCATGGAAAGCCATTCTGCGAAGCGAACCGCCTGCAAGGTATGGGAATTCGTTGATGAAATAAAAATTTGGATGCGCTTAAAATTTGGGAGAGAAGAAACAAAGCTGGTGTATGAAAAAAGAAAAGAAAAAAAAAGCGAGTGTGCATTATTCATGATGCATCTATATTTTGCACGCACATGCATTCTTCTGCCGAAGCATGAGTCATACACTGGCCCAACACCATAGGCCATGAGCCAGTGCGCGTGTGCCGCCACTAAATTGATGAGCGTCACGCAAAGCAAGACCGACGTTTGGGAGGACCCGCGCCGCATGAAAGCTATCGTGCCCAAATTGCGGGCTGCTGACGCCAAAAAGGCCACGGCGCACAATTCTGCCACCCACGAAAAGTAAGGGTCTGCAGCAGAGCTGTACTTGGCGTCATGCAGCGGCGGAGTTTCGCGAAACGTATCCGCGTTATCTGAAGGTATCCACTGGGCCTGAACCAGTGCGAGCGTGCCGAAGTAGATGAGCACCGCCATAATACATGCAGGCACCCACACATCCGGTAAAAAGTCGCGGTATGCTGGTGATGCATCTTCACTATCGCCTAAGTCCTCGGCGCTACCAACCATCACGCACTCGAATGCTTCGTTGCTCGCCTCTGAGTCTACTGCGGAGGTGACGCGCCTTCGTTGTGGTGGGGCCCGTGACGATGACATAGGGGGAGTGCCTTCGGCAGTAGGCACACCTACGCCCCAGTGCCGGTCTAGTCCGGCGCTTTTGCTAGCATTGCCAGGTTCTAGAAGATATTCGCTGGGAGCTGATCCGGCGGTGTCGTCTTGCGTTGGCTCAGGGATCGCACGCGGTCGTTTCCCCGGACTCACGACATCAGTGGCCTATAGAAATAGAGACAATCAACGCCAAAATGTTGCCGCAAGGCGTTTAACTCACAAGATATTTCTAGATGCAATTGAGAAACGTGCGCCCTTTGATTAGAAAAAAAAAACAGTAAGACTAGCGCACTCGTTAGCGGACTTTTTAGACGAAAATGAGAAGGGGTCCCAATCCACACGGAGATTCAAGCATGGTTACTTAAGTTTTATCATGGGACAAACGACTCAGAATAATATAGCCATGCACCTCTGGCGCTGCTCGCTTAGAAGAACCAACACGAGCCGCATGAATGCTCGACATCTCTGGTGCTTAAGAACGGAACGACCGCTCAAGCAAATCCAATGAAGCGAGTTTCTATTTCAGTGACATGAGTTCAATTGCACAAAAGTATGACTGAAGTGTGTACTGTGTACTGTACCATCTGCTGTTGGAGTGCAG
>Ga0307930_1003055_pt1 | contig 12472 bp, 6 predicted proteins | sample OrgLakmetageno46_FD_203161 | JGI IMG/M metagenome (GOLD analysis project Ga0307930, IMG submission 203161) | Saline water microbial communities from Organic Lake, Antarctica - #46 | ecosystem: Environmental > Aquatic > Non-marine Saline and Alkaline > Saline | place: Antarctica: Organic Lake... | reverse complement strand
GGAACTTTTCCAAGAAGTTCCGCGGTCTTGGTTGGCACCTTTCAATTTGGGAACGACAGAATCAATTTTTTTGAATTTCGAACGGCAGGATCAAATATTTTCAATTTTGGAACGGCAGGATCAGATTTAATTCCAATTTGGGAACGGCAGGATCAACTTTTTTGAATTTGGAACGACAGGATCAAATATTTTGAATTTGGTAACGACAGGATCAGATTTAATTTCAATTTAGGAACGACAGGATCAACTTTTTTGAATTTGGAACGACAGGATTAGATTTAATTTCAATTTGGGAACGACAGGATCAACTTTTTTGAATTTGGAACGACAGGATCAACTTTTTTGAATTTGGAACGACAGGATCAGATTTAATTTCAATTTGGGAACGACAGGATCAAATCTTGTCAATTTTGGAACGACAGGATCAAATTCTACCCTTTTTTGTTCTTGTTCTGAGTTTCAATATATTTTGGCGCAGTATATCACATTAGACTATAAGTGACGTCTTGTTCCCACTTCGTATCTTCGCAATGGCAAAATGCTGGATGGAAATGGAGATTGGAGGAACTTCTGCCGGTGTCATATCTTTTACACTATATGATGAAGTTGTTCCTCGCACAGCAAAAGTAAGTAGTACAATTATTTCCCGCTTCTTTGGTGCTATACATCTGCAGTAGATTTTGCCTTCATTATGCCTACAAGATAGCATTCGAAAGCTTGATAGCGTGCAAATATTTGGCAATCACGCTTCCCTCCCGCTTGCTCACGCAATGCCTAGAATTTCTTCGAGCTATGTACGGGGAAGAATGGGATAGGATCCAGCGGAAAGCCTTTGCATTACAAGGGTTCAACGCTGCATCGCATCATTAAAGGCTTTATGCTTCAGGTGAGGGTGCTGTGCATACTGGTATGTGTATTAGATTGCCTTTGATATTGTACTAGGTTTGCTAATACAATCAGCGTGTAGAGTGGTATGCTTGTGGTGTTGACTATAACAGAATTTCGAATCTCTCCCTACCGTAGGGTGGAGATTTCACTCAAGGCGATGGCACTGGAGGCGAATCCATTTACGGCGGCAAGTTTCGGGACGAAAACTTCATCAAGAAGCACACTAAAGCTGGCCTCTTGAGCATGGCCAACGCTGGCCCAAACACGAACGGCAGCCAGGTGGGTCAGCTTTCATGCCTCCTCAGATTGTTGCTTCGACCTCGTTGATGTACCCGAAAATTTAGCCATCCGATTGGTTAAATTGGTACGTTTTTGATGTTATATATAAGAGTTGCTCCATTGCTCCCTTGGTTCAATTTGTACTAACTATATTTCTGTAATTTTGATCACGTGCGCGTGGCAGTTTTTCATCACCACTGTGCCCACCCCACACTTGAACGGAAAGCACGTGGTGTTTGGGGAAGTCTCTTCGGGCATGGAGGTGGTGAAAGCCATCGAGCAAGTGGAGACCATCAACGACAAGCCATCCCCCATGCAGGTGAAAGGGAGTGCAAGAGATAGAGGCGTCGGAGGGTGAGACTTACAAAAGCTGGTGTTTAGGAAGGAAGAAAATAGAGAACGAGAATCAGTAAGTACGGAAGCGAATAGAGATCCAGATATTGTGGTTATTATATGTGAGCCGAATCGCCAATTTATTCTTGACTCAATTGTTTTCTTATTTCTTTATTATTGAATCTCTCATATTCATTCGCAGCGAGTGGCGATCGTGGACTGCGGAGCAGGGGCTGGCCCGTCGCGAAAAGCTGACAAAAAGGACAAGAAAAGCAAAGACAAGGAGAAGAACGATTCCAAAGAAAGGAAACGCGAAAAGAAAGAACGAAAGCGGGAAAAGAAGGACGCGAAGAAGGCGAAGAAAAGGGAGAAGAAAGAGTCAAAGAAAAGAACACGAGAGCGCAGCCGGAGCCGTGAGCCCGACCACCGAGGAGACCGAAGTGCCGAGGATGGCAGTAGTAAGCAGCAGCATGGGCGCTATGAGAAGCGTGCAAGAGAAGATGACAGGCGAGGACGGTCGGCATCACCTGCCGGTTCCTCACGTTCGTCGTCCTCAGGAGAATCCTCGCCCAGCGACAATTGAGTGCTCGCTCTGATTTATACGGCTGCCTTTAACTTTGAATTGAAATAGAATACGAAAGCAGCTGCGATCTAGCTATTTATAAAAATTAAAGAGCTCCAGGTTAAGCAGGGATTGGGCGCTCTTGTTTCCTGCCGAAATTGGCAAATCCATCATACTTATCTGCAATAGCATGAGATAGGTGACCTGGATACCTGGATGTGGATGGCCCGCGAATACTTTAAGCTTTTAACAGTCGGGATTACGGAATTGCCATTTGCTCGCTCTTTTCAAATGGGTTTTGATCTTAGTATGACGTGTAACAGTTAATTTAATAACAGTACATGTATGGAGCACCAAGCAACAATATTATCAGTTGATGACTTATTCTGAATGGGGATTAGTGTTCAATTAATCCAGTAGACCGCGAACAGTCACGAACAGGAACGGACCTGGGAACCTGGGAACTCAGGCCAATGGTTTATTTCTAATGCATTGCCCACTGGCCAGGAGAAGTAGATTGAAGCAGCTTCGCCGCGTAAAGCATAAGCACAGGTTTATTGGCCTGCTTGCCGCACTCCTTCTCGTTGCTTTGCTCGCCCTGCGTCACCTTTTCAGCCGATTCCCCTCCTGTCAAAAGTTCCTTGCCTAGGACAGGGGGCGTAGCAAGTGGCTGAGGTGCTGAGTTGCACGTAGCTGTCACTTGCGCAGCACCAACAAAAAGCTCAGTTAGTCGCTCTTGCAGCTGCGCTGGAAACTGCCCTGATAAACTACTGCCACCGCTCCTGCTATCATTGCTACGATTACCGTTGTTGTTGTTGTTGTTGCCGCTGCTGTTGCTGCTGCTATTAGGCGGCATGTCACCAACATTTGAGGGCAGCGCGAAGCATGCGTTGAGGGTGACCGCTTTGCGAGCCCAGCCAGGAGGCGGCGGCCAATCCGGGCTCAAGCATAGGCCTTGCGCCGCCAGCTCGCTCTTCGAAAGCACAGACACTACGCGCGCGCGGTCAGGGGTCCACAACACAACGGGTGGTGGTGGTGGTGGCGCGGACGCTGAGGCCGGTCCTCGAGGTGTCATCGGGGCACCCGCACCAGTACTACTAGCAGCAGCAGCAGCAGGTGACCGAGCCGCAAGAGCAGCAGCAACTTTCTCGTTTTCATCAGCTTTTGCCACACGAGCTCGTTTGGCTGCTTTATTGGCGGCTAGAGCTTCAGCCTTTGCTCGCCGTTTGCGTTCGTTCTTGGACAAGCTTTGATCTGCTTCGCCGCTGCATGCGCTCGTACTACTTGGCGGTGCCTCATCTCCGTGCCTTTCTTTGCCAGAGGTTTCATCGGATTGTATGCTGCCCTGGTGGCCACTGCATTCCCTGTCTTCTTCTTCGCCGCTTCCTTCCCGGGGACGTTTTCGGCACCCACTCGTACTCAATGGAGTACCTGAGGCCTGATGATTCGAGGACACTAAGTCCTCATCTAGAGGAGAACTCAGGAGCGGTGCGTCACAATTGTTCGGCACTGGCGACGGCGCAGGCATCTCCGACGACGACGACGATGACGACGACAACGGTGGTGGTGGTGGCGAGGCAAGCTCCACTTGGACAGCTGCTGTAGGGCACAGTGGTTCGAAGCCCCAGCATTGCAAGGCCCACGCGACCAACGGCTTTTTGATGCGCCGCGTCGGGCCTATTCCAGCACCGCACTTGCGCGCCAAGAAGAGCCAGAGCCCGAGCAAGAGTTTGGAGAGCCCGCGCCCCCGCAGAGAAGGGTCTACTTGCATGCCACGCAAGCACCATTCCACCTTCAGAGGAGACGTTGCTCTCACCATCGCTTCATTTCCACTGTTGCTGTCGCTGCTATTGCTACTGCTGTTATTTCTATCGCTATTGCTTGTGCTGCTGGTGCTGTTGGTGGCGCCGCTGCTGCTACTGTCTTTGCATTTGCTGTCAGTTGCCAAAAAGCTCTCGCAAACTCCAAACTCAAGATCAGCGGAGGCCGCAGGGCGGTGCTGAATTGTGACTTCCGTCAGCACGTAGGCCAGGGTCTTGCGGTCTTTGGTTAGCAAGAGCCGAAACCCTGGAGTGGTCCACGCCGCGCCGCCTGTTCCACCCTTCAGGCCTGCGCTGCGAGAAGGAAGAGGAGGAGAAGGAGAAGATGAAGATGAAGCGCGACCTCCTGAGGTATGGTGCGTGCTAGAAGTGGGCTTGGAGCCTCCTGGCGTCGACATAGACGAAGAAGAAGGCATGGAATGAGTAGCACGGTCTCGCTCAATTGCGATGTCCAATGCGAGGTTGTCGAAATGGTTTCCTTTGCATACAACGCCATTGCCCACATTCGACCCATTGATGCTGTTGCTGCTACTGTTGCTGCTGCTGCTACTACTACTGCTACCGCTGCTAGTGCTACTACTATCACTGCTGCTGCTACAGTTGCTGCTACCGGTGCTGCTACTACCATTGCTCTCCATTTCACTACCTTTCTCGCCAGCAGCAGAGGTTGAAGAAGCTGGCAGCAACAAGTGCCCCACCAAAGTGCGGCGCGGCCCTGAAGCCCCTACGTCTTCCATTGCTGCCAGCGCACCAGCCACTCGAGGGTCTCGGAGAGCCCCAATCGCGCTCTGTTGAACGGTAGTGTTGGTAGGTTCGGTCGCTTTAGTTGCTTCCGCGGTACTAGTAGTAGGGCGTGATTTCAGAGGGCCGTCGACAGTCGTAGCAGTGACAGACTCCTTATCGATAGATTCCTCGAGAACAGGGTTCCTAGTGGTAGTTTTTCCTACTTCAGAGGACTGCAATATGCGCTGGTCTTCAGAAGAAGGCGTGCTGCCTTTGCTTGCACCGCCTTGTGACGCCACGCTCAATGCCACGAACGCACCAACAGCTAGTAATGCTTCTAGTGGCGCTGCCGCGGCTGACACCACTGCCTGTGGTACAGGGCCTGCAAGTAAAGAACTCCTTGACTTTGTGGATTCGTGTTCGCTGAAACACGTTGGAGTCGCAGCCGCCTCAGCAACAGCGGCGTCAGTAGCTGCGGCAACGCCGAGCGCGAGGCTGATGAGTAGTTGAGCCCGAGCCGACCGTGCGAGCAAGAGGCGATGTTGACAAAAAGCTGCGCCAGCTGCTGGGCTAGCGAGCACAAAAGCTTCAAGTCGGTTCCTGTTCATGATTTTGCTTGCAGCAAGAGCCGCGGTTGAAGAATCTACCAATGGTGCTGAGGCGGCTTTAGCCACTTCAGCTGCTACATTTTCTACAGTCGAGGACCCAATCTTAGAATCGGTTTGGCGCATCGGAAGATTTTCATCGGGGTCTGAAAAATCATCATTGTAAAAGCAGCAATGTGGAAGCGCAAAATCTGCTACCACAGTTTGCGATGCTGCGGCCTGTAATGCTCTAGCCATAGTGGCAGTAGCACGGGCTTCGGCGGTAGCATCGCGCTGGCTCGATGCAGCAAGCAGTAAACACAACCGCTCTAGCGCGTGCGCTAGATTTCTATCTATGATGTATATCTCATCGCTATTGATGGAATTCATTCTCGTCAGCGTCACGACGCGTTGCGCTAACGGATAGCTGGAAAAGGCTGCATTCGTTAAGAATTTAGTTTTACAGCACGTCACAAGCCTATCATTCGCTTCATCGTGCAGTAAGTGAACGCTCTCGCACGATAAAAGCCAGAGATATAGGTTGCAACGTCAATACGATTAGTGCTGAAGCTTGGATAGCTGAGATGCGAGGCAGTCCAAGCTAGCTCCCATGATGGCGAATGCTATTGCTGGCGACAGAATGAAGATGAAAAGATGATTTGATTCCGCGCATCCATTCACTTTGCTCTTTGCTCGCTAAACCTACCCTGTATAATGCAGGTGGAACTTCCACCTTGAGATTTTTACAGTATAAGTATAAGACTAAACGACCTCATAACGTGCTCATGGCGATGGCAACTCCATAATAACGTCTATATTTATCATGGAGGACTCCGTGTGCTAGATCCAAGAAACCCGGTGCCATGCTAGTGATAGAAGAAGTATTCAAAGAAATAAAAAGGAATGTAGTGATATCGCATACTGAGACATGGTTGCGATTAGCCATCTGAACGCTCCACGCCTCAAGAAAGTCTTCATAGCCTACCTAAATTATTGGCCTTGCATACCCTGCACCATATGAATGATGTCCATCAGGTTGGCTCGCTGGCCGTCGCTGTTTAATGGGAAGAAGTGTAAGCTGTCGTCGAGGTAGAGTGCCGTGGGGTAAAGGATCAGGAGGTAGCCCCACCATGAAAGCTGCCACCACGCTACACCTGAATTTGCGTTAGGATCTACCCACGTGGCAGTCACTGGTTTCACCGAGGCTGCTTCCTCTTCTTCCGCTGCTTTATTAGAAAGAAAGTTTGCCTCGGCCACCTCCTCGTCTTCAGCAAGCTTACGAGCTACGAGCGATCGAGGCGCGGACTGACCGGTCCACCGCGCTAGCTGAGTACGACGCTTTGACGAAGTAGGTACTGGCGTTTGTAGAGCTGCGGCACTAGCCAGCAGGCAAGCGAAGATTGCAATGGTCTTCATTCTCGTGGTTGGTGATGAGGTGTATCTAAAACGAGCTTCCGAAAAGATTGGCAAATTTAGTTCAACCCGTTTTGGACAAAAAGCCCAACTCACCCTGTAGAGGCTGGGTTCTGGAATTCGGGAGGGATGATCGATGATGGAGTCCGATGATCCGATGATCCGATGGGATGAACCCGCCGATGAACGGAAATGAACCGCTGCGGTGGCGCTGCGGCAGCTTCTACTTGCTCCGTATGTGCTGCACTATTAGAACGTAGTACGTTTCCACAACTCACATACCCCAACTAGCTAAGCGAAGTTAATTGTTTCCATGAAGCTGAGCGTAGGCCTGTTTTGCAATAAGCAGTATTGAAGCATGTAACAAAACAGCTCATCTCTACGCAGAACTCGTGCACATCTCCATTACTCTGGTCGCCAAGTTGATACAAGATGACCTCGAAGCAACGCACTTCACAAAAGAATGACAACAGTAAGAGCTTCGACTTCATGCACTGCAAGGACTCCAAAGAACTGGCCGCGTTGCTCGTGGCTGCAGGCTACCAGTGCCCGAAGGACACCTGGGATCTGTCGGCGATGCGACAGTACGCCAAACTTCAGGGCGTGAACTTCGTTCCAGACGGCGTTGTTGTGGCCAAGGAAACTGCTGCGAGCCGCATCCAAAATGCGTGGCGTAAGTTCATGACGGAGCACCTGAATGAACTTCTAGCGCGCCGCAAGGAAGATGCCGCACGTGCTAAAGCACTTGCAGAGCAAGCCAAAGCTGACGCTGCCGCTAACAGGGCTGCCAACAAGGCAGCGATGGAAGCAGCTCGGCTAGAAAGAGGTGACGGCGTGATGTCGCCCGGTGGGCGGCGAGTGTTGCGGCCGGCTGTGTGCCGCATTCACGTCGAAGAGGAGCCGCTCCCTGACCGTATCACAATACCGCCACCAAACTATGCGGGCACTTCAGCCGCCGGGACAGCAAAACCAGGAGCATTGACAGATGTAGCCGCGATTTTGGTAGCCCCTACGACCACAGCAGGTTGGGGTGCGCGTGAAACACTTGCTAGTGTGCCCGGGCAACAGCGGCTGGACCCTCCAAAGGTTGCCAACACCTCGCCTGCAGCGCCCAGCCGTTACTTAACGACGCGCTACCAGAGCCCGGCGCGAAGCCCGAGCCCAGGGAAGAACCTAGGGGAAATTGGCGGTGGCGTTGGTGGCACGAGGCGCACGCCTTCCCCGCATCGGTTGAACGTCTGCATCACCTCGCCTCTGGCCTCGGACTACCGCGACGACGACTACAACGGCAACATCTCTGCGCGGTGGCTAAGCCCAGACTCCACAGCTGAAGAGCACGATGACATCACGGCGTTCGCAAGCTTGGGCGGCAGCGACCTGCGTCAGGAGGCTGCGGCAGGCGTGGGCGACTCAGCCGGGCCTGCAGCTGTGGGCGCTTCTGCACTGCCACCGCCGAGAGTGATGTACCGACCTACGAATTTCAACGGTTTCAATGGCCCTACGATGATGCAAGGCCCTGCCTCAAGTACAGGTGTAGGTGATGGTACTGAGGACGACGCCCGGAGAAGAAATAGTGGCGTCGTTTTACGGTTCGAAGACAAATTCGGCACGCAGCTTCCGGGGGTGCCTCAGGGGATGCTCACAGACAAGCGGGTCAGCGATCGGATGCACAGGGATGCCAACCATGCTGTTGTCACATCTCCTCCTGCCTTGGGCAACAACAACAACGGTGATAGTGGTGCTAAAGGGCACCCAGATCTTACGGAAGCTGCACCGCACGTGTCAGCCTTGGTAGAATCACATGCCCACCTAGACGATCGGCCGCCGTCGCTCGAACCATTGCAACAACCAGACGAACCTACTATGAGGGCGTCGAAGGGGACGCCAGAAGGCCCATCGTTGCCTTCTCCATCGTCACCGTCGCCTCGGCTTGAAAGGCTCCACCATCACAGTCATAATCGTAGAAGTCGCAGCTCGAGCCCGTCTGCGGATCATGCCGCAGCAACAACTACACCAGCCTCCTACGACGACTTCATTGAAGGGCTTCCTTCTTCACGAAGAAGGAGTAGCGCCGCCGCAGCCAACCCAGCTTTGATCGCAGCCGCTGTAGAAGCGTTGAGCCCTCGGTACCGTGAGGAAGTCTTGACGGCAGAAGTGCGCGCTTTCATTGCCCCGCCTGGCGAAGCGCTCGATGCTTGGCAGTTGGAACAACAGGGACAGGAAGAGCAACGACAGCAGCAGGGAGCTGGTGTTGCGCACGACCGTGGGTGCTCCAACGACCATCGAGTGAGTTCCAGTCCGCAGAGACATCGCGAAAGCGCAGCACATCTAGGCACCAACACAAAACCAAACGCGAAAAACCGCAGCAGTGATGTTGGTGTTGTTGGCAGTGGCGGCGGCGCCAACCTAGCAAAAATGCATTGGCCTTTAAGTGCGGCGGTGGCACGGTATCCTTCCCCGGATGTGACCCGAAAAATCCTGCCGGTGCGGCCTTCGAGTGCGCCTTCCAAATCCCGGAAACCTCCTGTCATTACCTCTCCCTTACCTGGCCGGAAACTTACGGCAGCAAAATCACCAGCAAATGGAGAGCCAGCAGTAGGACCGGCGTCAGCAGGAAAACCAGCAGCAGCAACGAAACTAGTATCTAGCCCTTACGCGCCTCCTGCTTCCCCCAGTGACGTTGCCGCCCGCGCCGGGCCCGAAACAGGGTGGGTGGACGGCAAACCTCCGTCGTGGGCCGAGCTGCGAAAATTGCGCGAAAAAGAGCGAAAAGCGCGCGACCAGCACGCGGCGATGCTCGAAGTTCAATTTGCGAGCAAGTCAGCGTTGCGCTCGGGCAACAACGATAAGAAGGGCGGTAGCCACGGCAACGTTGTCTCGGTGCCCCTATTGGCTCCGCTGACCTCCTCGATGCCCACCTCCGCCTCTCGGCCCCGTCCTGCCTCAGCTACACGGCGTGGTGGGCCACTATCTACGCCCATTTTCGCGCGCGTAACCTCTCCAGGCACCTCTCAGCAGCCACAGCCACAGCGCAGCCGCAGCCGCAGTCGCAACGGGCGCAGCAGCGGTCCTAATGATACCAAAGGCAGCCGTCACCGCTCGCCTGCTGCACCTCAGCAACCTCTTCCGCGCATGACCTCCGCACTCTACGAGAGCAACAGCCACCGCCACGGTCCAAAGTCCTCGACAGGAGCATCAGGAGCGCCTACGCAATCGCTGCTGTCGCCGACCTCACCAGCCACCGCTACTGACAACAATCCACATAGCGGCAGCAGCAGCAGTAGCAACAACAACTACGGCAACGACCCGTTTGCGCTGGAGCTGTTGCGTGCTGAAGCGATCGCCACAAACCGCACCGCGGTAGGAGCTGAAGCCGCCCGCTTGCTGGCGGAATTGCAGCGCGCAGAGAGGCGAGCCAAACGCCGCAGCGAAAGATAGGAAGGAAGCTACTATAGCTCTATCGATTATAGTTCCTGCCTTGCCACTGCGGTGATTAGAGAACACACCGGGGCCTTTAGAATATTTCTCCGTGGTGCTAATTAAAAACTTGCCATCCCACCAATAGGGCGCACCTTTCGGCCATCCACCGGTATTTGCAAATGCACATCTGAATTTGGACTACAACCATACCCCACTTCAGTGGCTTCATCCTTAATCCATAATCTTGAATCTTTTCTTTTGTAACTGGCGCTGGCGGTTGACGGTACTGCTCTTTACTTAGCACTCATCTAAAGTATGTCCGTGTATTGGATGAAGTAAAAGTTTATTTGGACATGAGTGAGGGGCATGTGGCATGTGTATGGCTCATCTAGGGCTCTTTTTGTTTGGAATTCACGCTGGAGTCTATAGATTGGGGATTTCTTTTGCCAATTTTGTAACTCTATTTTGAGGTTACCTCCAAACATTCAACTGCAACGATTCGAAGTTAGTTGCCAGGTACTCAAATTCAACTGGTGCTGTAAATGGACGAACCGCCGCCAAAGCCATTGTGCGCATGCATGCCGCTGCTGCCGGGGCTGTTGGGCAAGTACATGTGCCGCTGCCCTGCGGACGTGGGCGGCGCTGACATGAAAATGAAGTCGTGGGTCTTGGGCTGGGTGCGAATGGCTTTCCCAAAGGACACTACGGAGCGGCCAGAGTACGTGGACACCGCATCTAGAGCCGAACCCGATACTTTGTCGTAATCTGCGCTTGGCCTAGGAGTAGTATTGGCAAGAAAGAGGGCATAGGATAAAAGAGACACGCGTTGGTTTCGGAAGAGGAAACTTGAGTCTTGCACATGGGAACGCATGGCGTATCGTGCTATTAACAAACAAACCATTTCAACCCCTTGAAAAACTTTCGACGCATACACACAAGGCAAGCCCATTGAACTTTACCCGGCAGCTTTTAAGGTGGCGTAGTTCTCGTCCCCAGAAGCGTGGCGCCCCTTGAAGGTGTAGGGCGTGGCGCGGCTGGGCAGCACAGTGTTGTCGGCATCTTCGGGGTAGTACCTGAACGCGCCGGGCGACACGTCCGGCGCGGTCTGTTGCCCCACAAATGAATGCCAAACGAAAAAGAAAAGCGCTCGCCGTTAGCCTTCAAGAGAATATCCTCTTTTGAACAGATGTGTACTTACACTTCGAAGATAGAGATACCACATGTTTCCATTCGTAATCAAAACAAGCGCACAAGCGGCTTACTCTCGCACCCCCCTTTAGTCAACGTAGGCCTTTAGGTTCTAGCTACATACCATGGTCACGTAGTAATTGAGGCCAGGCAGGAATCGTTTTTCGCGCCCAATGCGGGGGGCACCGGTGGAAGGCCGCTCCATCATAGCTACGGAATCGGATTTCGGGTCGCGGCCCAGCCGCCGCTGCTGCAAATGATACGCCGTTTCCGACGGCACGTAGCACGGCCCCGGGGATGCACCGGTGCCCTGGCTGCTCCACGACGTGGGCGACGACCGAGCGCCCGGGCAAAACGAACTGGTGGTGCGAGGCCGTTGGCTGCTGCTCGGGCTGCTCGAGCCGTGCAGAAAGGCACTGTTCATGGGCGAGCTGGAGTTCGACGCCCGCGAACCTGGCCTCTGAGGAGACCCTGGCACGGAAGGCCGACTTTCCAACCCTTGAGCAGCTTCCCACAGCGCGCGGGATGGGTTCGAGCGGCTCAGCTCGTGCGCCCCCACGATGATCTCTGGCCGAGCCCGGCCGTACAAACCAACGGGGCTCAAGGGTGGTCCGTCGTTGAGCACAGTCGATGAGCTCGGGCTTCGAAGTGAACGCGACGTACTGGATTGGAACTGTGACGACTGAGCAGGCGAACTCTTGGGCGAAGGGTCCAACCCTCGAGACACTTGCGAGCTTGAAAAACTCATGCCTTTTCCAACACGCGTCATTCCAGTCACGCAATTGATGATACGGTCTTCCTGCACGTCCCATTTGCTTTTGATGCACTCCGATGCCAACGGCATGGTGCTGCCGTCTTAATTGGGATGAATGCTTTGAATCTTGGAGCCTCTAGCCAGATGCAACGACGCGGCAAGAGTATCCACGTTGCGTTCCTCGCCCTATTCAAGAGTGGTGAATCTTACAGTATCCACACAACACACAACTCTCCAGGAGGAGCCAATCCACAGAGCGTTATTTTGTGTCACGAGAAGAAATCCCCGAGATTTGCCTGCAAAAACTGCAATCTCGAAACTCCTCGGTAAACTCTGTTGTTGACAGACAGGGGACAGGCAAATTTCTTTCTAGTCTAGTCTAGTTAATACTCTCCCAAAAACAAAGCTGTATGGCTCGCAGCAAGATCAAAGAGGCCCAATAGAGAGCGAACTCAATGAGTACGGCCACAGGGGTCGTGTTCTTGCCCCAGTCATTGGCCGATACGGG